>Ga0209230_10000259_pt1 | contig 20393 bp, 19 predicted proteins | sample LakOntMetagenome_FD_187467 | JGI IMG/M metagenome (GOLD analysis project Ga0209230, IMG submission 187467) | Freshwater and sediment microbial communities from Lake Ontario - Sta 18 epilimnion Metagenome (SPAdes) (version 2) | ecosystem: Environmental > Aquatic > Freshwater > Lentic | place... | reverse complement strand
CATCGATAGTGAGTGACTTTTCTATACCCATTTTATTTGCCGCAGCTTGAGCTTCCTCAATGGTCTTGGCGGCAATTGCTGTGACAACTCCCCCGGCAGCGCGAATCGCACGAACATGTACTTCGCCGATAAAGCCGAATCCAATAACGCCGGCGTTTATAACCAGCTGAGGCGTTACGACAAAATCTCCGCGAGAGAAAGTAGTGGTCATGTTATTTTTTCTTCGCAAGCGCTACGGCGAGGATGATGATTAATCCACGGATGATTTGTTGTTGCGAAACTGGAAGCCCAGCAAGGATTAGACCGTTGTTAATTAATCCCACAAGCAGAGCACCAAAGAAGGTACCGATAATTCTGCCGCTGCCACCAAAAAGGCTGGTTCCGCCAAGAATTACTGCGGCGATTGCAGAGAGTTCGTCTCCAGCGCCCCATTCGTAGCGACCAGTTTGCAGGCGACCTGCATATAACAATCCTGCAATTGATGCGACGAGAGATGAAATCAGCATCACCTGGAATTTAATATTCTTGGTGTTAATGCCGTTAAATTCAGCAGCGTCTCGGTTTCCACCAGTAGCAAGTACGCGACGGCCAAAGGTCGTCTTAGTAAGTGCAATCCATCCGATAATTACCGCAGTAAAACTCCAGAGAAGAAGTCCCGGGAATTTGCCGATAGTGCCCGAACCGAAGATGGTGTTGAAAGTGTCGTTAAGAATTGGGATTGGGTAGTACTTGGTAATCAGAGCTGCAAAACCAACTGCAACGCCCTGCATGCCCAGTGTCACCAAGAAGCTCGGGATGCCAACGCGTGCAACCAAGAGTCCGTTCGCAGTTCCGACCAGTAATCCGATTCCAATGCCAGCGAGGATTCCAGGAATAAGGCCGTGGTCGCGCAACACGATTGCTGCCGTAACGCTAGCAAGACCTGCGACGCCGCCAATTGATAGATCAATTTCAGCTGCCGAAATGACAAAGGTCATCGCTACCGCCATGACTGTGATGGTGGCGGTCTGGCGCAAGATATTGAGTAGGTTGTTGGTCTGTAAGAAGCCATCATCATGGAGTAAGAATGAGAAGACTATAAAGATGACTAAGAACATCCAATAAATCAAACTGGCTCGGAAATCTATCTTTGCGAATGAGGTCTTTTTCATTTATGTATCCCTTGTACAATCATCTGGAGATGGTCTTCGTCTTTTATATCTTTTCGGTTTAGATCTTCGGCAACTTCGCCTTTGCGAATTACCAAAATTCGATCGCATACGCCAAGGAGTTCTGGCAACTCTGATGAAATCACAATCACAGATTTGCCCTCTTTAGCGATTGAGCGGACTAACTTCATGATTTCAACTTTTGTGCCGATATCGACACCGACAGTTGGCTCATCCAAGAGCACAATGCGTGGATTAGTAGCCATCCATTTAGCAATTACAACTTTCTGCTGATTGCCTCCAGAGAAGAGTCTGACCTCTCGGTTAGGTTCTGCAGGTCTAACCTCAAAACTGGAAATTGCGTTATCGACAACTGAGTTAATCTTGGAGAAGTTAAGAAAGCTTTTGTGTGAAAGAGAGGCAAGGTTCGACGACAAGATGTTGTGTTTGACCGAATGTTCCATAATCAAACCTTGACGCCGACGATCTTCTGGAATGAGAGCGATTCCGTGTGACATCGCTTCGCGAGGATTTCGAATAGTGACTGATTTGCCATCAATCTTGATAGTGCCGTGATCTTTCTTATCTAGACCAAAAAGAGCGCGCACGAGTTCGGTGCGTCCGCTACCCATTAAGCCTGCAAGGCCGAGAATTTCACCTGGATACATCTTGAAAGAGACGTTATTTACGCGCTTTCCCACTTGAAGGCCCTCGACCTCAAAGTTGGCTGCAGCAGAGCGATTTATGACTTTGCCATCGTGTGAAAGCATTTCAAGATCTTTACGACCAGTAATGTGAGAAATGATTTCGTTAGGAGTAATTTCTTTCAGAATTGCTACAGCAATCTTTTTTCCATCGCGCAAAATTGTGATGCGATCGCAAATCTTATAAATCTCATCCATGCGATGGCTAATATAAATAATTGATACTCCTCGATCAGTAAGGCCTTTGAGAACCCTAAAGAGCGCTTCTACTTCTTCCTTTGCGAGCGAGGCAGTTGGTTCATCCAAAATCAAAATCTTGGCATCACCGGCGATTGCTTTAGCGATTTCTGTGAGCTGTTGATACGCACGACCTAAAGAGGAAACTTTGGCAGTTACATCGATATCAAGTCCGAGCGAATGCATCACTGCCGCTGCTTGTGTCCGAGTTTCCTTTTCATCAAAGAGACCAAAGCGATTCTTATGTTCCCGGTCGAGGAAGATATTCTGCGCGACAGTGAGTTCGGGTACGAGTGAGAATTCCTGAAAGACCATACCAATTCCAAGTTTTCGAGCATCTTGGAAAGAGTTAATAGAAACTTCTTCACCTTTGAGACGTATTGAACCCGCATCCATGGCGTAAACACCCTGCAGGATCTTCATAAGCGTTGACTTACCCGCACCATTTTCTCCAGCCAATGCATGAATTTCTCCAGGGAGTACCGAGAAAGATACTTCCTTGAGAACGCTAACTCCGAAAAATGATTTGGAGATACCATTCATTTCGACAGTGTGGACTGAAGTGGGCATATGAAGATCCTGAGGCGATTACTTCACTAGCTGGACTGGAGTCCAGGATCGTGACTCAGCAGAAGCTGCCATCGCATCGGCGATGAGGTTGATTTGGTATCCATCCTTGAAGTTTGGACTTACCTCGGTGCCTTCGACAATAGCTTTGATGAAGTCATATGTCTCGATAATTTTGGTTTCGCCATATCCGATTCCAAGTGCTGGAATTGGCCAGAGACCTTCACCGTATGGGTGAGCTGGGCCTGTATAGACAGTGCGGAAGCCTTTGCGATCGTTTTGATCTGCAGCGAAAGCTACTTGTAATTCATCTCGACGTTCGTAGTTGAAGTAGATAGATCCAAGTGTTCCGTGAATTTCAAAGGTGAGGTAGTTATTTCTTCCATGCGCATTACGGGTTGCTTCGAGAGAACCGATTGCGCCATTCTGGAATTCAAGGAGTGAGAGCACTTCGTCATCGACGTCGACTTCACCGCGTGGCGCCGTTGCATCCTTTGTGCTTGCGCCCAGTTTGTCTGCGCCGCCAGCTTGAAGTGGACGCGAAGTAACCCAGGTTTTGAGTTGAGTATTTACTTGGGTAATTTCACCGCAGAGATAGCGCGCCATATCAACGACGTGGGTTCCGATATCCCCAAGTGATCCAGAACCAGCAATCTTCTTCTGGAATCGCCATGACAAAGGACCATCTGGATCAGCAGACCAATCTTGAAGATACGTTCCGCGGAAGTTGAGAATATCACCGATTGCTCCTTCAGAAATGTACTTCTTAGCTAAAGCAACGGCTGGAGTGCGGCGATAGTTGAAGGCAACCATGTGCACGATGCCGGCGTTCTTGACTGCGTCATACATTGTCTTTGCTTCTTCACCACTGCGTGCAAGTGGCTTCTCGCTAATAATGTGCTTTCCTGCAGCTGCTGCGGCGATTGCAATTTCTGCATGCAAATGATTTGGTGTTGCAATATCAATAATGTCGATATTTGGATCTTCAACAACACTGCGCCAGTCAGAGCTACTCTGTTCAAAGCCGAAACGCAGGGCAGCATCTGCTGCAATAGAATCGTTTACATCAACGATTGTTTTACGAACTGGAATTGCTGGGGCAGGCCAGAAGAACATGGGCATACCGACATATGCCATTGAATGTGCCTTGCCCATGAAGCCGGCTCCGATGAGTCCTACGTTTAACTTTTTCATATTGTTTTCCTTAATCTTGTTTGTGGAACGTTACCTCGGGCGATTTAGCCCGAGGTAACGCTTTTTCCGCATTTCGGCTTTGTGAAGGTATTACCCTTCAGTTTTAGCTATTACTTCTTGAAAGACTTCTTCAAGTCAGCAGGAGCTGAAGCGCTATATACCGTCTTCCAAGCCTGAAGAACTCCGGCATGATCAACAGCAAGTGCTGGCATTGCAATGTATGCAGGTGCAGTCTTGCCTAGAAGTGCGTATGCAGCGAGGTTGGCTTCAGTGACACCAGCATCGAATGGACGCTGTGCTCCGAGTCCGATAACTGGACCCTTCTTCGCCAATGAGATTGCTACGTTTGCACCAAGATCCTGAGTTGCAATCTTTGTTGTTGTATTTCCTGCATCGCGAAGTGCTGCCATTACGCCTTCAGCTGGTGTATCCCATACTGCCCAGATTGCTGAGAGGTCTGGATTCTTCGTGAGAATTGCTGTTGCTGCCTTTTGCGCATCTCCAGCAAAATCAGGTCCTGAGATTCCCTGTTCTTCGACGATCTTGATTCCAGGGAACTTCTTTGTGATTGTCTCCTTGAAGCCGTTCCAGCGCTGCTTGGTTACCCAGAAATCTGCTGCGTGGTAGATAAGTGCAATCGTGCCTTTGCCTTTGAGTTCACGGCCGAGAATGTATGCAGATGCTGCACCGTTTGCGTAGTTATCTGCAGAAACAACAGAGACATAATCTTTTCCAACAGCAAGACCTGCTGCTGTGTTGTCCATGAATACAATCTTTGCTCCAGCTGCTGCAGCTGCTTTGTAAGCCTCTGAAGTTGCTTGTCCATCGACCGGAATTGATACCAAAATATTTGGCTTCTTAGCCATCAATGTCTGAATCTGTGAAACCTGAACATCTGCTTTGAAGTCAGCTTGTGTAACGCCAACAATTTTGATGCCAAGTTCATTGAAACGCTTTGTAAGGCCAGCTTGCTGCCCTGAAGTCCAGTCAGATGTAAGGTGGAATGCGATCGCCGCAGTTGCCTTCATCTTCTTGAGCTTTGCAAGCTCGCTCTTTGAGAATGTAAGTGAGCTTGCTGCAGCTGCTTTTTCACCGTTTGGACCAGTTGAATAAACACCCTTTGCAAGTTCTGCGAGTCCGTTCTTTGCGATAGTTGCAGCTGAATCTGCTGCAACAGCGCTCATTGTTGATAGTCCGAGGAGTGCTGCGGTGATACCCGACAACACAACCTTAGATGAGAGCTTTGATTTCATTTTTTCTCCTTTGGTTTCTTCTTTTTCTAGTAGTTTATGTTGCGAGTCTTACTTCAGATTTTCTTTGATGAACTTCATGCTGATATCAGCGGCATCTTTTGGATTACCGTCATACCCATCAAGTTCAACGACAAGCCAACCGTCGTAAGAAACTTCCTTGATTGCTGCGAAGATGTCAGAAAAATCAACATCTCCCTTACCAAGTGGCAAGAATGCGAAAGGATTTGCAGTGAAATCCTTTAGGTGTACATGGCGAACACGATTCCCATATTTTCGAATAGCTGCTGCTGGATCGACGCCACCGGCTGATAAGTGCGCTGTATCTGGACAGAAATGAATCTTGGAAAGTCCCATGATTTTCTCTAATTCGGCTGTCGTCTCGACGATGGTGGTGAGGTGAGGGTGATAGCAAGCCGTAAGCCCTGCTTCTGCTGCAAGATCGGTAACGCGATCAAGGCCCTGTGCGAGCATTTTGTAATCTTCTTCGGTGGTTCCAGTCGAACGCTTGGCGCCGCCGCCAACGATTAAATTGGTAGCTCCCATGGAGCTTGCAAAAGCGATTGCTTGCTTAATTTTGTGGAACTCATCAACGAGAATGTCGTTGTAAATAAAGTTTGCGCCGGTGTAGACGCTAGCGAGTTCTAGATTGTGCTTGGCAAGAAGGCTCTTAAAAGCTGCTGGATCGCCGGCATATTCGGCGAGATTGCCATCAAAAATTTCAATACCGACATAGCCGGCTGCTGCAATATCGGCACATGCTTTTTCGGTAGAACCATAGGTCTGATAGAACAGATCTTTAATGCTTGTAACGCCCTGGGCTTGACCTACTACGCCACCCCAAGTAATGGTCTGATAACCAAGCTTCATAATTTCCCTTTCGACATGGCTTAACTTATGCTGAAAAAAACATAAGTCAATACATAAAATGCATAAGATTGGTAAATTTATACAATTGTTATAAACTTTGCGAAAGAAGAGTCGACCTGTGGTTCATACTTAGCCCCAGGCGAGGAGGGAGAAAAGGAAGATGCCAGGCAATAAGAGGGGCATATCTTTTGAGCTCGATGCCGATGGCGCTCAAAATCTCGCGCAAATCATCGGATTTGTGCGTGCCGCACGCACTGCGACACGCCCCGAGATAACTCAGGCCACCTCACTTTCTCGATCTTTGGCAACCAAATATGTCGATATCGCCTGCGATTTAAATCTGTTGAAAAATGGCGAAATCGGACAATCTACTGGTGGGCGCGCCCCACAACTTTTAAATTTCAATCAAAAAGCTGGCCATATTTTGGTGGCAGAACTTGGCGCCACTGGCTTTCACGTTGCTGCTTCGAATCTTACTGGCGACCTTATTGGGGTTTCCTATGTAGATGCGAACGTAGCCAATGGGCCTGATACCGTTCTTGGGTTAGTCGAAAAGAAGTTTGAAGAGTTAATCGCTTCCAACAAAATCAAAAACCTGTGGGGCATCGGTATTGGCGTTCCGGGTCCAGTGGAATTTGCAACAGGTACTCCTATCTCTCCTCCGATAATGCCTGGTTGGGATCGATATCCAATTCGAGATCGGTTCTCCAAAAAGTTTGGTGTACCCGTCTGGATTGATAACGATGTGAACTTGATGGCGCTGGGAGAACATGCCCTTCGTAAAGATCCGCTTACTAGCGAACTAATCTTTATAAAAATTGGTAGCGGAATCGGGGCGGGAATTCTCACCCATGCGCAACTACATCGTGGAGCACAAGGGTGTGCTGGCGACATTGGACATATTGCGATTGGTTCCGAAAACCTCACCTGTCGCTGCGGCAATACCGGCTGTCTTGAAGCCATTGCGGGTGGCTTGGCGCTATCGCGCGATGCTGAAGTTGCGGCCAAAAAGGGCACAAGTCCGTACTTGGCAAAACTCTCAAAGTCTAAGAGTAAGTTAACGAGCCAAGATGTTATCGCCGGATCTGACCGCGGTGATAGATGGTGCGTAGAGACCATTGTAAATGCCGGAAAAAATATCGGCTCTGTCCTAGCTACTTTGGTTAATTTTCATAATCCTTCATTAATTGTTATAGGCGGCAGTGTCTCTGCTGCGGGAGATAAATTACTCGCCGCGATTCGTGAAACTGTCCTTAATCGTTCATTACCACTAGCTACTCGTGATTTACAGATTCGATTAAGCGAATTCCAGAATCAAGCGGGCCTGACTGGTGCAGCAGAAATGGTTATCGGTGAATTGTTTGAATCAGCAACTTTACGTAAGTGGGTTGCCCAGGGTCATCCCAGTCCCAACGTAATCCACCCTTAATTTCTCACTTTTTATAACCTCAGAGCGAGCCGCACTCCAATAAGCGGAGATGGCGAATTCGGATCAAAACCAATCCTCACCGGAACCTCAAAGCTCTTCTTCCCACTCTTCTTAATCATCGCCGTAACCACACCCGAATCACTCGCAGCGATATACCCAACCTGCACGCCCTCAACAACAACCTTCACCGCAGTCGAATCAAACTCATTCGTCGGCTCCGGCTCCAACACCGCCGTTGTCACTATCTGCCCACTATCAAATGCTTCATGTGCCCGAATCAGCTTCAACAAGTTTTCTCTCTGAAAACTCTCCCCCACCACCTCATACTCATATCCCCCAGAATCAAGTGCAAGTCTCTCATCAACTGAGATCTCTTCTCCGTGAATCGAATCAGAAGCCTGCTTGATGAAATCGATGCGCTCGATCTTTAATGCCTTAGCTGATGAAGGATTGCGCAGAACCAAGTAAGCGATGATCGCTACGAGAGGGATGAAGGCGAAGTAGGTGTTCATACGTTCGCGCACCTCAACAAAAGTTGATTCTTAAACCAAGGTTATTTGAGGCACTTGATTGCAGCCGCGATAGACCGATCATTCTTAGCAATCTGTGCCTGAGTTCTATCGGCATCAGGCCAGACGGTGAATTGCTGTGCTATTGAATTCACTGACAAAGTTAATCCTGCTAGATCCGCGGGCTTCTGAGGCAACTTCCCATTTATTGCCCATACTCCAATTTGATTTCCAACACCAGATGCCTTGAATTTAACGGCGACAAAGTAAACGTTATTGAAATCTGGTGATCTCACTGCCTTTGCAGAGACGAATTGAAGTTTTCCGGTACCTGCCTCATTTCCGCTAAGCAGTTCCGTCGGATACCACTTTGTAATCTTTAGGCAGTTCGCAGCAGTCGCAGATTCACCTGACATAAGCATTGAAGCTAAAACTAGGATGGAAAGTGCAATTCTTCTCATAAAGGGCGTTTTCCAGTCTGACTAGGGAACTAAGGAACTAGGGATTGTTGAGACGAACTCCTTGATTATGAAGGATCGACGCTCACGTATCGCATCTATATCCCAAGAGTACAAATCAAAAGCCACAGATTTTCTAATTTCCTTTGCAATTCCATTCAAAGTGGCATCGGCTGGATTAGGAATTGAACTCAGCGCTCGCGTGAAAACGCCCTTGTCATTTCCATATAAATCCTCCTTGGCAGATGGCGGTTTATTTGAATAATGCTTTGCTTGACCATTAATCAGTGCGAAATTCCCCAGGCCTAAGTACTCCCTGTATTCAGGGGACTGCGGATCTATGCCAATTTGTTGTATTTCATCGGTATTGAGAATCAGATCTGTATCGAAACCAGAATGCTTATTTGGTCTATATTTCTTTAGAAATTCAGTGAGGTCGCAAAGGCCTACTTCAAAATTGAGTGAGACCAAGGACAAAATTAGTCTCATTTTTCTCTCGTCTTTAGGGCTAGCTAAGTCCTCTAAGCGCTTCTCTAGCGTCAACAATCCCACAGGATCCAAGGCGACATTAGAGACGCTCGCCGTTACATTATTTATCTTCTCAGTGGATGCATCTTTTGGAAGTTCAGAAATGACTTTAGCCCAGCGGGGAACCATAGATTCAAAATCTTGAGTTCGCTCTTGAGCGAGAATATAAATCAGATAACGATAGTTAACGAGTTCAGAAAGATGTTCATAATTCTTTAGGTGGCTTCCTGCCAGTAAAACTGGAAGATACTGAGTACCCTTGAAGAAGTCAGCGCCGACCATGTTCTCATTCAAATCATTGGAAGTTATGAGTTTATTACCCGCAATTTTGCTAAAGACTCTGGCTTTTTCCTGGATTTCAGAAAGAAAAATCTCTAATTGAGATGCATCGGACTTGAATTTGCCTTCCCAATAATCGAAAACGCCTTGCTCTCCACTTATCTTTTCTCCGTTATCAACAATCGCCAAGTTGCGCAGGAAGAATTCAGGAGTTTTTAACTTGCTTCTCGTTGAATCTGCGCTTCGAAGGGCTTTGCTCATATCTGTCCACTTGTCTGAAAGATCGTCATATTTATCATCAGTCAGATGTTGGAACATGAAGTTCTTCAAATAATCTGCACCTTCGAGTGCTCTGCCTCGAGCATTCATCTTGAAAAAGATGTCGAGAGCCTGTCGCTGGTCCCCGACATTTGTTTCAACGATGAAAGTTCCCTGGATTACGCCACGGATAAATTCACCAATTTGTGCGGCTGTTGGATATATCTTTTCGAGAAATTCTCTGCTCTTCTCGTAAGCATTCCAAATATTGGTTTGGGAAATTGTCAGAATTCCGGTCGGCTTTGGTGCTTTGATGGCTAGGGCTGCCAATAACTGATTCCCGCCACCGTACTCCATAAATATAGGAAAGCTGATTTTGGCATCTACATCCATAGAAACTTTTCGAGTGATTGAATCTACCGTTTGATAAAGAGCCTTGAAGCCTTCGCTGGCATTTGAGACAGCCCCAAATTCTGAGTTTAAACGAAATTCCAGTAAATCACGTGATGCAATCAGCAAGGTGTACAAAGTTACAGTTCGTTGCTGTCCGTCCACTACTGCATGGGATCCATCATTGAGTGAGTATGTGATGATTGAACCTAAGACATAATTATGATTGGTTGAAGAAACAAATTCGGCTAAGTCTTCTAGTAACTGTCGGACCTCTTCATCAGCGTCCCAAGAATACTCTCGCTGCCATTTGGGAATATTCAAAATTGTATCTCGGGAAAATAACTCTCCGATGCTTAGCAATTGAGGTACTTCAGGACGTTTGAAGATTCTTGCCATGAAATAAATCCCCTCAGCGAATAGCTGACTTTGATCAGCCTGACCAAATACTATGCCCTACATGGTAGATCAGAGCCCTGACAACGAACTAGTTGACATTCGTCCTGGTGTCGGGCTTTATGCCCTATTTCCTTCTCTGAGATATACGCCGTGGGTGGCCCTAGGGGAAATGGTTGATAACTCGATCCAGTCATACCAGCAACACAAGGCTGAACTCATCGCCCTGAACGGACCAGACTACAAATTGAGAGTGGATATCAATTTTTCTGGAGGAGAAAATCCGACAATCCAGCTTGTAGACAATGCGGCTGGCATATTTACAAAAGATATTGCAAGAGCTTTCACGCCTGCAATGCCACCCGCTGACAAAACCGGAATCTCGCAATACGGGATCGGAATGAAAAGTTCGGCTTGCTGGTACTCAAAGTATTTTACTGTCAGAACTCGTGCGATTGGAGAACCCATTGTACGAAATCTAATCTTCGACATTCCAAAAATTATTAAGGAAGAAATTTACAGTCTAAATATTGAGAAGGAGTCTACGAGTAACCCGAAGGCTCATGGAACCAGAATCATCATGAGCAAGCTTAATCAGCCGGTGCCGATTGCAGGAGCGGCGTCTCGTTTGCGAAGTTATCTGCGAAGTATGTATCGAGATTTTCTGCGTACTGGAGAACTTATTCTTACGATCAACGGTGAGGCGCAAGAACCTATTGCCTACAAATGGCTTTCCGCACCGTATTGGCCAACCGATAAAGGTCCCGTAGATGATCAAGTATTCGAATGGGTCAAGGAATTTGAAATCGAACTTAACGAATCCCATAAATCCGATGTGTTAGGTGATTCTGCACCGAAAATTAGAGGAAAGATCGGAATTTTGGACAAGGGTGATACGAAGAGAGCTGGGTTAGCCCTGCTTTGGCGAAGAAAAGTTGTTCAAGGAGCGGGGGGTATGGCCGATAGCCCCGATGACCTTTATCGACCGGGTTTAATTTTTGGCGGAGCAAATAGTTTTGAACGTCAGAGAATTATTGGCGAACTAGACGTCTCAGAGCTCAAGGTAACTTCTTTCAAGGATGCTGTTGTGTGGGCTGAGGGGCAGGAGCAAGAGGCACTTAGGAAAATCAAAGCAGAATTGAATAGCGGTACAAATCAACTTATCAAAATGGCTCGAAACTATCGTGCCACAGACAATTCCAAGGCAACAAAAGCAAAAGTGAATGCCACGCTTGAAGAAGTTGTAGAAGCTGCTACACGTGGATTTATTGATAGCGATGCTGTGGACTTATTGGGAGATGATTTTGAAGTTCCACTCAAGGAAGAAACGCCAGAGCCACCTCGTGACCTCAGTACTAACGTCGTTCAAAAGAATATTCGACTGATCCCACAATTCAAGTCGGACATCATGCTGGAAGTCAAAGATCACGGTGATGATCCATCTTGGCTCCGAGTTACTACCACTGAAGACAAAAAATGGGTTATTACTGTGAATCGAGTGCACCCATTTATGAATTCGTTCACTGTCGCTGATCCCGATTCGTTGGAGCCAGTGTTAAGACTTGCCTTGGCAATCGGAATCGCTGAGATTCAGGGCATGAGTTCAGGATTTGAATCCGCAGGCTTTCTACGAATTCAAATAAATGAATTACTAAAGAATTACCTTTCGAATCGTTCAGATGTAGACATGACCTTGGAAGAGGAACAAAATGATTGAAACCGGCGGAGAATTCGAGCAATTTATTAGAAGGCAAAATCTGCCTCCTCAGTCCGAGAAGCGACTAACTGAAAACTCATCTCGCATCCTTCAAAGAACCGAATTGCTTGGTGGCGAAGCATCTTCGAATTGCCAGTTAGTTGTAGGTGAAGTGCAAAGCGGAAAAACTATGTCATTCACTGCGCTTATTGCTATGGCGCACGAGAATGGATTCCCGCTCGTGATTGTATTGGCGGGCACAAAGTTGCAGCTACTGTCTCAAACCCGAGATCGTTTAAGGAGAGATTTACGAGCCGATGGTGATGGTGGTGCAAATCCCTGGGTCTTGACCGAAAAACTCACAAAGGGAACACGCAAAGAAAGTATTCAACAAGTACAAAATGTCCTGAAGATTTGGTTGGAAAAGGACGCGCCCAAAACATTTAAGTCGACAGTCGTGATAACAAGTCTAAAAAATCGGGAATCCTTGGATGAGATCGTTCACCTCATTGATGGGCTGAAGTCACGTTTCGATCTCAATAATTTCCCGGTGTTAATCATCGATGATGAAGGAGATCAGGCTGGACTGAATTTGAAGTGGCGAGATGACGAGGAATCCCCCGTGTACGCGGCTATCAATCGGATGAGAAATTCACTAGCTAGACACAGCTACGTCATGTACACGGCGACACCTCAGGGACCTTTGCTAATTGGAATTCAAGATGCTTTGTCACCAAAATTCGTCACCTTGCTGAAATCTGGAGAGGACTACCTAGGTGGCAGAGATTTATTTGAGGACAGTGACGATTTCGTAAAGTACATCCCGAATCATGAGCATGCTTCAATTTTTGACAAAAGCCAATCTGCGCCAATTCCAAATAGTTTGAAGCACTCGATTGCTTTCTACTTATTGGCGCTCTACGTTGCTCAAAATCGTGCAAATCCAAAACCACTTTCGATGCTCGTCCATCCTTCATCAAGCATCGAACTTCATGTTGCATATTCTCGCTGGGTTAATGACGTTCTTGATTCATGGGAAGCAGTTCTTCGAGATCCAAGTGAACAAACTTACAAGAATGAGAAAAGTCGATTCTTTGAATTGGCCGAATCTGAACTAAAGAAAACTTTAAATCTAGGTAGAGACTGGGATCTGGACGAGGCATTAAGAGATATTCGATGGTGGATTAGCAAAATTAAAGTGTGTGTAGTCAATTCAAAGGGGCAGAACATTAAACCTGATGAATGGAAATCAAAAGCTGGTTGGATCGTAATTGGTGGAAACAACCTTGAAAGAGGATTTACGATTGAAAATCTTGCGGTTACATATATGCCGAGATCATTGGGTGGTGGAAATGCTGACGTTATCCAGCAAAGGGGACGTTTCTTTGGGTACAAACGCCCGTACTTGGACCTACTTCGGGGTTGGTTTTTCCTCGAAAATGCTCAGGCATATAGGGATTATGTTGTGCACGAGAAATCAATCAGATCTCAACTCGAAGTAATTGACAACCAGAATGGAAAACTTTCTGAATGGAGAAGACGCTTTCTGCTTGATCCCGCCTATTCACCCGTTAGACGGCAAGTTATAGCTTTACAAATAATGCAGAAGCGGTTGTCAGTTTTCAAGCAGCACAAGTTATATGACCCAATTCTTTCACCGCAAGGAAAACCTTTTCTTGAACGAATTCACCAAGCGATTACAGAGTTAAACGTCATGCCTGAGGACTTGCGAAAGAATCATCGAAACTTCTATTTTGACTTCCCAATTGATCAAGGTCTTGAACTTCTTGCAGACTGGCCCATGGCCCCCGAAAATCGTGCTGAGTTGGATGACACTATTTGGGCGCTCAGGGCTTTAGCAGACGATGGAAAGATTACTTTGTCCCGTGTGGTTCTCATGGATTGGAACCAAAAAGAGTCCAACCTGACGATTCGTGAACGTTCCATGGTGAGGAATTTACCTAATCCTCAATTACTACCAGAGGATCAAGCAATTGCAAACATCTTCCAGGGTAGAACTCCTAAAGCCGAAGGAAACTATCCAGGTGATGCCGAGATGAAATTTGAAGATTCTCTAACGATCCAAGTTCATCGAGTTGCACCCCTAATCAATGGCAAGAGGCAACCTGAAGTTGTTGCACTTGCTTTGATTGTTCCAAATAGCACTTCAGGTTTTGTCGCTGAACTTCCTGCACGAAAGGGAAGTAAGTAACTAAGAAGCTACTATTTTGCGGGCTGGTTTTGATTCAACTTTTGAGTTTGGTTTCATCAACGATTTAGAGATAGAGGCCAAGAGTTTTGGGTTTGTCACTTTCAAAATTTCCTCATCTCTCTTGGCGGCTGCTCTCAACACTTGATAAATAGCACCAACCGCGACTCCGTTGCCAAGTTGCTTATAACTAGCCGCGTCTCCTTGATCTCCGAACTTAAAGCCCTCGGGCATTCCTTGAAGACGTGCAGCCTCTAATGGGCTGATTCTTCTCCCATATGGTCCAATAATAGTTGTCTGCGTGATTGCAACGAGCGCAGGGACATAAGTAGGTCGCTTAACTCGGATTCCTGAAGGTCTAAAGTGAATTAAACCTTCCCATAGGGAGGATAAATCCTGTGCTTGCCATTCAAGTTTTCTTTTGGAAGGGGTGGCATCTTTTAAGATTGGAAATTCTTTGAACCATTGATCAATTAATTTCTTATGCTCTAAATAAAAATTCTTGTTTTTGGATTCAAAATCTTTCTTCCAATCAGGAGCGTTTTTATCATACTCGTAAACAGGATTTTTTCCCCAAATGTCTGCCCACAAAGGGAATCCTGGAAGTCGCACGCCTTCGCGGCGCAGCAACATGTTTTTTACTAACCAATCCCAGGCATCTAAAATCAGAGTTTCCTCGTTAGAGATTCGATACTTCATTAAATTTTCTTTTGTATTGTCTAGTGGCAAATCTTCAAAAAGATTCCACTTCTGCGGATCCCACCCGTCAAAGTCGGTAGGAAACTCGAGGGGGTCATCATTGTCAATCAGCGCATGCCTTTTCGAAGGCAATCTGGTGCCAACGATAAAAACTCTCTCGCGAGCTTGTGGGGTTCCGCCATAGGTTGGTGGTATTCGATGAGGTGAAACTACGAATGGTTTACTCGAAACTCGATATCCCAAGTCTCTTAATTTGTTAACTATGTAAGTCCACTCATGGGCGTGACGCGGCCCAGCTATATTTCTGACATTTTCTAGTACAACCATGGAAGGTTTATGCTTTTCTAAAATATATGCAATGTCGTGAAATAGGGATCCTCGATCCTCTTCCATCCCCAATTGCTTTCCGCTCTTCGAAAATGGCTGACACGGAAATCCTCCAAACAGTACGTCGTGGGATGGAATTTGTTTTTTTCGATTGCCCCTCGTGAAATCATGGATGTTTCCAAGCGCATCTTGCTTCCAGTTCAACTTGTAAATAGCAGCCGCTGCAGGATCAATCTCATTTGCAAAGACGCACTTCCAGCCAAATGCTGATCCTGCGGCGTGAAATCCACCAATTCCCGCAAATAGATCAATAAAGGTAGTGGCCATATGGACAACATAGCGGCCATGGGTGACAATTACGGGGATATGACACAAATAGTCCCAAAAAAGAGCCAGCTAATGCGAGAAATCACTGAGTTACTTGGCATACCCGAGGTGCTGCCCACAGTTGGATCCTCGATCCCCAGCGTTTTTTTCACAAGTGTCGCCTCGGAGATGGGCGTTCCAATAGTGCCCGGCATGCCAAGCATGGCCCGCAAGATTATTGAGAGTTCACATTTGGGTTGGCGGCCTGAGTTTTCAAGTGAAGACATGCCATCAGGTGGTGGAGGTACCGTCACAGCACTTGGCCTTATGCAAGTTAAGAATGCTGTCTTAATTTGGAAAGGAGAACCAGTTCAACCTCTCCCGATCGAGATTGAGGATGGAGATTGGGAGCCAAGCCAGTACTGGCAAGCAATTAGAGAAGAATTGCCAAGAGAAACTCAAGAGGTTATCGCTCGCCCAGGAGCAACGGAGTTTAGAAATCAGGTCCTACAGGAGTACTCGAATCGGTGTGCAGTTTCTGGAATTACTTCCACACAGGCTCTAGAAGTTGCACATATCGTGCCCTACTACGGCCCAGAAAGCGATGACGTCCAAAATGCAATTCCGCTCCGAGTAGACATACATAGGTTGTTCGATCGAGGGTTAATTCGTATTGATTACAGCGAAACCTCAAAATCTTATAAAGTTAGAGTCCATCATTTTATTTCACCTGACTACGAGGAATTTGATGGAAAATCACTTCTATTGCCGGATAACAAGAATTCAGTTCCAAGTAAGAACGCTATAGATTTCCATAACGATCAATTCAAAGAGCTTTGGACCGAGATTTAAACTGAATGATAGATATGGTCTGGAAACCATTGCTCTGGAGTAACTATTGCGAGATATCCCCAGTGATCTTCAAAATAAGCTGCAAGTAAACCGTCGCTTGTAATTCGGAGTCTTCCTCCAGAAGGTTTTCTAGCGATCATTAGAGTTCCAAGCGTGGTGGAGAATTCTGGCTTAAGCTCACTTAACAACTCATTGGTCTTGCGATTTCTGATTTCACCATTCAAGTGAAGAACGTAAGAGAACTCCAAGAACTTCCCTTCTATCAATTCCCCAACCGCCATCTCGGTATCGGAAATTACGTCTTGAATTCCCTTAACCCACTCGGAATCTGCGTCGGGATTTGAAGCGGCAACAATTGGATTGTCTACTTGCGGGACATCTGGTTCAATTCCATCGAGTTTCGATAGAAGGAAATCGCACTCTTGTGTCAATGTTAGGCCCATTTTTTCGGCAACAGGATAGATATTAAGTATGAGGGTCTTGAGATTTTCTCTACTAAATACTGAGTTGTGGTGCACCCAATCGTTTCGATCATCAAGAATAATTTGCAGGCGATTGAAAAAAGCGACAATATCCTTCTGTTCCACCTTGGCACGAATTGGCTTTCTTAATGGAGAGGTACTAACGCGAAGTAGCTCTTTCAAGAGATTCGAGGGATCGTTGAAGTTATAATTCAAGTAAACCAAACTAGTTTTCCGATACTTGGTCAGCCAATCAACACCATCTGTAGTCTCGAGGTTTTGATTCAAAACCTCGAAAAAATCAATACCTAATAAATTTATTAGACCAATACCTGATTGATGAATCTGACCCTCTTGATCTAAGTCCGGAATAGCTAGTCGCATACTTAATAGTACATTCTCAGGCTCTTGCATGGCGATCCTCAACTTCATGCATAGCACTCCAAACCTTCATCAAGGGGTGGGCAAAGTCGTAGCCACGGGTTGCGGCAACCTCAGATTTGAAATTTTTGTAGGTAATCCCTGTTGCCATGTGCGCTACCCAGCGAGAGAAGATCTCGTGAGTGACGATGACTCGATAGGGATAGTCGTTCTTAGGTGAGCTGATGATTTCTTTCTTAGCTGCTTCTGCAAGTGGTTCAAGTGATTCGCGATCGCGAGATCGGACCATCAGATCTTGGCCGTTGCTAACGGCGCTAACGAATCCAGTATTGGTAAATAGCCACATAGTTTTTCTCCTTTTATTGTGAAAGTTGATGTACGAATGAAGACCAGATGAGCAATGAGCTTTTTAGCTAGAAGATTTGAGTCTTTAACCAATTGGTGAGATCTTCTTTATTGCGCTCGGTGGTTTCATGTCGTTGAATATTGAAGTTCCAGCCAAGGAAGATTTTGTCCCCGAATTCGCCACGCCAGACTTTGGATTGAGCATCGCCATTACCGAATGAGACAGTGCCCACTTCTCCAAGATCTACGAGGCCCAGACTCTTCACCTGTTCAACAACGGTCTTGCCGTTCATCAAAACATATTTAAAGTCATAGGCACCTAATTGAAAGCGCAGGAAGTCAGAGTCGTTATCGAGCATGCTCTGGCACTCGTTTTTGTTCTCAATCTTTGACCAGACAGGGTCCGTGGCCCATTGGATGATATCCAGATGCGCCGCACTGCCCCATTTGTAATCGAAATTAAATGGCTTGAGAACAACGCGTTCAATCTCCTCAAACCAGGAATACGGATTTATGTCGAAGTACCGATAGCAGCCCCACAAAACTTCTCGCGCCTGCTCATAGGTAATTCCATCTTGGGAGTAGTCCAACAAAGTCTCGTGATCAACAAGTCGCTTTTGGCCAAATGTCAGAATATTCTTATTGGAATCTTGGAACTCTTCATAACTGGGGTTTATACCGAGAGTTACTGCAGTTGCTTTGATTGGGTTACCAAATGAGACAACTGGAGTTGAGCCATAGACGATGGGTGCTCCCTCCGGAGGAGCTTGCATAATTCGCTTCAGGAGGCGTTCTTCAATCTGGCTGTATGTCATGGATTCAGACATCACTACTCCCCCTTCGCAAGCCGAGCTTTTATGTCATTCCACTTGCCGACGCGTTGGCGAATCAGGCTGAGACTTGGGGCGCCTTCCACCTTCCTTTGCCATTCTTCGTAACCTTGAGCAGAGCCACTGGTACGTGGATCTGCAAGGTATGAGGCGATGTAGGCAAGCATGTCTTCCTCTGAATGAGCTCGCTTGTAGTTATCGCGCATGGCGCGGCCGTGTTCAATGCCTGCTTTCTCACAGGCTGTGCTCCAGGTGCCAAAGCGAGCGATAAAGACTGCCACGGTCGGTTGAATCTTGAGTTTCTGATATTTATTGCTTGAGAGCGGACCTTCTACTTGAGTAGCTGCTCCTCGAAGAATGTTAAGCAAGTCCTCATCAGAAAATACTTTCTCGAAGTTCATTCGACCCGTCGGAAGATTCTTCGCTTTCTTTCCAAGAAGTTGACGGACACGAGTCGGATTCTCATCCATATGATCGGCAATCTTTGCCACATCAACAGTGCCAAGTTCTTTGAAAATTGCCGCCGCCTCTTTGCGTTTTTTCTCTTCTCGCGCAACACGAACCTCATTGACAGTGGGACCTTGATTGGCCTTAATAATTAATCGAATCATCTCTCGAGTAAGGTCGAGGGAATCTGCAATGGTCTGCAAGGTGTGGCCCTCTTCGCGCTTTGCAATCACATAGCGATTCCGCTCTTGTATTGTCTCAAAGCTCCCTTTGGGTAGTGGCTTCTTATTCATGAGGGAGGCAAATATTCTCTTGCCCTTTTTCTTCTCTGTCATCGGATTCCATTCTCGAGTAAAGGAAGTATTCCCTTGTTCCTTTGAAATATCAGAGAAATAGGGCTCAAAAACGCTTAGATTCTTAGTCATTAATTGCTCCTAGTTGTTGATAGTGGCATTTGAGGCCATCTAGTGTTGGGCCAATCTCAAATGAGTAGCTCTGATCTACTCCATATGCGAAATGGAGGGCGTTAGCTAACTTCATCGCGATTTCTCTTGGACTCACTTGGGATAGATTTATGAATTGTGTGTAGTTAGGAAGGTAACTCTCTGGATAGAAGCGCCACCCCATGAAGAGGAGGGTTTGGTGCCCTGCCTCTTCAAGTGGGGGCAACAAGTATTCGTTACTGACTGCTTCGATGAGCAAAATGTTCTCATGCTCCTGAAGTGCTTGAACGTACGGCCCTTCAAAGGCACCATCAATGTAAGTCTGTAGAGTGAAATGATCCACTCTCTTTTCTACATATTCAGTCAAGAGATCAATCAGTGGTTCAAAATAACTTGGTAGCTGCTTCATTAGATTGCGCCCCTTAAGCCGCTTGTTGTGAAGGCGAAAGGCCTAGGAATCGCAGGCCATCTGCGAGTAGCCAATCAGCGAAGTTCTGATTGAAGAGCGCATCTTCTCCGCGACCTTCGCGAATTAGTGCGATTGCACGTTCTGGTGACATTCCATCCTTAATCAGAATGAGAGCTGTTACGAGCCCTGATCGATTAAGGCCAGCTTGGCAACGGATTAGAACGCGATCGCCTGACTTCCAGCGGTCGTATCCGAATTCGACTGCTTGCTTGAGGCGTTGCAGATCGATGTCGGTGATTGATGCGTCAGGGACTCCGTAGCGAAATTCCTGAACGTTCCAGTCAGCTGGGCGTGCCCATGCATACATGGTGACGATTGCATCGAAGGGAAGGTCGGTGCGCTTGCGGTTATTTGTTACAGGTAGGTGGATGACATCAAGGTCATCTGTTCCACCTTGGAACAAGTTTGGTGCGATCATTGAAAAGAGTTGTGGGTACATGTGGTTCTCCTTAGTTGATGAATTCATCAGGAATATCTGATGGATCAATGGGTTGGTTACGGACATTGCGAGAGCGTGTTTTACGTGAGTAGGACTCAGTCATACGCTTCGATGAGTACATGACATCTTCTTGCTCAGCTGTCTGAGCCAAGGTGTCGATCTCATCTGCTTCTGCGCGGATGATTGCGAGCGACTCTGCACTGCGTTCATCTGTTGCGGGGATCAAAGAAGCCTCACGACGAAGGTTGGCCGCTGTGCCTTTGAGGCGGCCT
>Ga0209230_10000258_pt1 | contig 20416 bp, 17 predicted proteins | sample LakOntMetagenome_FD_187467 | JGI IMG/M metagenome (GOLD analysis project Ga0209230, IMG submission 187467) | Freshwater and sediment microbial communities from Lake Ontario - Sta 18 epilimnion Metagenome (SPAdes) (version 2) | ecosystem: Environmental > Aquatic > Freshwater > Lentic | place... | reverse complement strand
TATAGTTGAGACATGTAGACGTTTCATCTCTAGCTTCTCTAAAAAATGGATTAAATACAGGATAAACTCCCCAAATGGACGATTTGTTTGCTACGCATTCTTTGAACGCATATTTAAAGAAGTAATCCAGTGTTTTACCCTTGAATAATTTCGAAATACTTAAATCGATGGATTGAACATCATCATCAAAGAATACGATGTGCTGTCCTTCCTTCCATTGCTCCATTATGAACTGTCTCTGTGGCACAAGTCCTTTAATACCTACAACGAGTTTGTTATATAATTTCTTGTCGAGTACCTTTAAGTATTCCTTATATTCTTCATCGTTTGCCACATAAACGTAAATTTTACTAGCCGATATCTTATTATTTTTTAACATTTTTAATGTTTTCTCATTACAAGTTTCGGCTCGTTTATAACTCGGAATACATACCACATAATCCGGCATTTATACTATATAGAGAGAATAATAGTGCGTCGTTGTTATTTTACACCTTTTCTCATTTAAAACGCCCATTTTATTGGCAAAAAATAAGAAAAATGTAAAATCAATAGCATTAATTTCACCTACGCAATACAAGTTAAATAATAAAAAAAAGAGTTCAAATTTATTTTTTATTATTTAATTATTATATTCAATAGTTTATTTTTTAAAAGTATGTGTCTTTCCACACATACTTCTTTTTGTTTGAACGAATATTTCATCTTTAATTTTTTTATCTTGTGGTGATAAATTTGGAATAAATGGATGCATTGCTGGATGGTCAGGTTGAAGCAAATTTGGTCCTCTATCATACTTATTTCTATCAATCATTGTATCATAATATTGACATCTATTATTTACATTAGATAAAGAGTCTCTAAATGAAATATTATTTTTATCCGCAAATGTTTTTGTATGGTCTATCCAATTTGTTTGTTTTATAGGTTCTATTACTTGCTTTGGAGTTGGTGCTGATTGCGTTTTAGGCGCAATAATTTTTCCGTTCATACTTGTAATTTTTCCATTCTTATTTGTAATAGTTGCCATTTTAGTTTATTTAATAATATAAGTTATATAATAAAAAGATTTCAATTTTTTTATAAAAATAATCGGCGTTTTAAATGTTCATCGGTGTAAACTATAAAACATAGAAACCTTAAATAGTATAATAAAATTTATTATTTTAACTATATATATTATGTCAACAGATTTAGATTTAACATTTAATGCACCTAATGGATTCTTAACAACAACTTTTAATACACTAGTTCCTGAACCCCTACCACAAGATGTTGGCGTTGCTGTTGTTATCCGTTCAGATAATAGAATAGTAATGGGCGGTTATTCGCAATATTCAACAGGATCATATATCACTCTATCATGTTATAATACCGATGGATCTCTTTATACAGCTTTTGGAGTAGGAGGTAAAGTTTTACTACTTGCGCCATCGGGGTTTTTTACAAGTTGTATCGTTCACGATGTTATATTACAACCAAATGACTATATAATAGTTACAGGCGACACTTCTTCTCCTGATCCTGCTCCTTTTTTTCGACCATCTATGTTCGTGGCTCGATTTACTCCCTTAGGTGTTTTAGATACGACAACATTTAATAGCCCCTCTGGTTACGTTATAATTCCTCCTAGTGCTTTTGATTCTGGTGGGGATGTATTTGATCAGTGTTATTCTAACTCTGTTATAATTCAGCCATCTGATGGCTACATAGTTTTAGGAGGTCAAGTCCGTAAACTTGCACTACCTAACAACAAAAATTTTATAGCTTTAGTTCGCTTAACTACAACCGGAGCATTAGACAACCCATTTGGAACAAATGGAAATGGGACAGTATACGCCTCTTTTAATTTGTTAACTAATAATGAAGATTTTTGTAATTGTCTATCAATCCAAACAGATGGAAAAATAGTATCGGGAGGTGTAAATTCTCCTGCTCCTGGTCCTGCTACCAGTCAAAACCTTTCTGTAGTGCGTTTTACTACGAGTGGTATCATTGATACTACGTTTAATACATCAGGTGTAACTCCAGGATGGCTAATTATTCCTAATTTGCCAAGTTATAATTATAATTTTGCGAGAGGTATTGGAATAAATAGTGTTGGGCAAATTATTATTACTAGTTATATAACAAAACTATCTTTTGAGACGTGCTTCGGAGTAGCTGCGGTTACATCAAGTGGAACATTAGATACTTCGTTTGGAACAGGCGGACAGACTATTCTTGATTTGTCCCCCACTTATAATCTCACAGCTCCATTATTTAGTAATGGTACTAATGCTTTGGCGTTACAATCTGATAATAAAATAGTCATTACAGGTGGATTTCTCAATACATCAACTTTTGCCGAAGGCTTTTCTTTGGCGCGTTTTGATACTAACGGGGCATTAGATTTGACATTTGGACTAGCAGGAGTAGGATATATACTTTCGGATCTGGTTTCACCAAATACTGAAATTGGTTACTCTGTTGCTATACAGACCGACGGTAAAGTTCTTGTAGGAGGAACAGCTATCGGCATTGAAGATTCAGGTTCGGAAAATTATTTTATTTTAGCAAGGTATTTTGGGTTTCCACCTTTTCCTCCGCCAATTGTTCCAATTTGTTTTCCAGCAGGAACGCCTGTTTTAACTGACCAAGGGAATATTCCAATTGAAGAGATTAATCCAGGCGTTCATACAATTAAAAAAAACCCGATTACAGCAATTACGCAATCTTTTACGAATGAAGATACTATTGTTTGTATTGAAAAACATTCATTGGGAATAAATATACCAAACAAAAGAACATATATAAGTAATTACCACGGGATTATATATAAAAATAAGTTGATTTCTGCCAAACAACTTGTTGGTAGATTACGCGGTATTTATCATGTGAAATATAATAAACAAATCTTATACAATGTTTTAATGGAAAAACATTACATTATTAATGTTAACAATTTGAGTGTTGAAACATTAAATCCAAAAAATATTGTGGCAAAATTATATACAAATGAACATAGTCCAGAAGAAAAAATAAGGTTAATATTAGAAATAAATGAAATTTCTGAAAATAACAAAAATATTAAAAATAAAAATAATTGTGAAAACTATAATGGATATGAAAAAATAACCCAAAATTTTACTAGACGCAAATTTTCTATTTTAAGATACAATCCATTAATAAATAGATTGAATTTTTATACAAAAAAACATTTTGTATCACATAATAATACAATCAAAAATCATGTTTCTTTTAAAAAATATAATCCCAATGTCAAGATAAATACACATAAATTTAGATATGGACGTAGAATGCGTTAAAAAATTGAAACTATTTTTGACTATTTGAGAGGATCTAATAAAAAATGTTTAATATTGATTTTCGTGTTTCAGTGCGATAATATATAATGAAAATATTTATATACAAATTTTCATTATTTATGTTGGAATATTTTATCTACCTGTATATGGTGCCTTTGATAAGTTATCTCCTAAAAAATTGGGCTTTAGACCATATAGCCCGGGGTAGTTTGGTGTTTTCCAGAAACCTACAAATTTGTTCTCGATCACCTTGTTTGTTAATGGTTCAAGTGGCTCCAATATTCCTTGTTCTGGAGACACAGCGAGAAGGATGTAATTTCCTATAATCGTGTCCGACTCCATCACCTGTTTTGGCGATAGTCGCGCAAACCACTCAAACTTTTTACGGCTCAAAACTTCCTCGGCGGGGATTAAAATACCATATGTTCCTTGGTATAAATCTAAATAGTGGTTCGACATTAAATCGTCAATGATTATCTGTTTCTCGTCAATCGTTTTTGTTCCGATTTCGACACCGTCTATTAAATTTATTCTGCCGCTTTCGATGCGCTGCATACACCATTTATCGTATTCGCCTAAAAATTTAACATCTGCCGTATAATCATGTGATGACACGCGCTGTATAAAATTACATAGTTCTCTCGTTGTTTCGCATTCTTTGGGCGCTCCACAAAACGACAAATTAGGGAAAAAATCCATATTAGTCGAGGTAACATTTCTGTCAACCACTTCGCAGACAAACATTTTCTCTCCTCTTGTTCCCTTAATATATAACTCGTTCAAGTTCTTAAGACAGACAAACGACAATGGGCAGAACATACCTCCGTATTTATACAGTAGTTTCATCATACCCAATAACCTCATATTCGAGAGAATCGGGTCAGAAATAGAGGTCATATTAATATTCCAGTCTGGCAATAATCGCTTGAATGAGGTGTCGTCTATAATACAAATAGTAAATGACTCGTCACACTGTTTGATGATACTTCTCACTGTTAAATATAAATAAGGTTGGTTTAATTCGAGAGAACTTCGCGAACCAAAACTCAACCAGTGCCTAGAATTATACTCATATGGTACGTGAATCCATAAAATGGGTTTTTTACTCTCACCTAAAGTAGTTCCGTCCAATAAATACTTTTGTATTGCTTCGTATGTGTCGCCTTCTTCTTCTCTTATTCTTTTATCCTCAAACCTTTTATATAACACTCCCAATACGATAAGAATAAAAAATAGTATAAATAGGTTAGTAAATGATTTCATATAATATATTATTATATTTTTATATTTTCATATTTTCATTTGTATTCAATCGGGCTTGCTCAATTAGTTCGCTCATTGGAAATTTTGGTGGGCGTTAAAAATTACTCTTTACAACCAGCAGTTTTCAGTTCCTTTTCTAAATATTCGACTAAATTAGAGGTTGATTTTGTATGATATTGCGGAACCAGGGCGTGGACGAACGCCTTATAAGATCCAATCAAGAGCTTTGCTCCGAGTTTTGCTGAAAAATACATGTGCTGAAAATATGACATGCATACTTTGGCGAGATGATTCTCTCTATCTAAAAACCAAAGCATTACTTGTAAGAAACAGTATACTTTAAATTTTTATTTGATTTTAATTTTAATTTGAAATATTTTATTTGATTTTAATTTTAATTTGAAATATTTTATTATAAATCTATCGCGTATTTGTATAATAAAATTTGGTTTATTTTCTTGGGTGTTGCGTCAAGGCATCCATTAAATGCTTGCCACATCGTGTAAAAAATAAGTGTAATTGACCTGCGTCGGCGCCGGTTACCATATCATCAGGAATATATGTAGCATTACCCTTTTTATAGCACAATAACACTGGAATACCGTTTACCATTTTTTTCGATTTTAAAAAGGAATAAAAGTCAAATGATTTGTCTACATCTATATCGGCACAAACAACTTCAGGGGGCGAAGAGGCAAAAAAGCCATGAATGGCGGGCTTCACTACTTTGCATGGACCACACCATTCTGCCCCTAGTTTAATCACAATCAATCCTGGATTATGTTGTAAAAGTGTAAAAAATGAGTCGCGATTCGCAATCTCGCTAATAACCTGTTTCGACATATATTTATATAATTTATTTAATTTTACATAAATACGCTTTTTATAAGTCCTTTTCTACAATTACCTCCTTGGAAACACGCTTTATTATTTTTTCTTCCTTTCCAAAATCATCGTCACCTTTGCCGCCCATTGCCTCCATAATAATCTTATTATATTGATCAGAAAAGCGAGAAGCACTTTTGGCACAATCAGGATGTGCCTCCTTAAACTTGGGTACCATTCTTGCGTTTTTATCGGCAACCTTCCTTACAAGCTTATGCATTTTCTTTTGCTCGTCGTCTTTTTCCCATTTGTCTTCATCTTTAATGTACATTGTTTCTCTCTTCTTGTCTGTACAATGAACAGGGCGTTGTGTAACATCAAGGTCCTTGAGACTCTTTACAATAATATTGGAAATACCTTCTACATAACCTAATTCTCCGACTCTCTCTAGGTCTGATAATTGCAGCTTAATTGACTCAACAAAATCTGTTATGTTCATGGCATCTTTACACGTTTCATTTAAGAAAAAATTTAGGTTAAATGCCTTATTATGTGAATTCGTATGTGTTGTATTATGAGTTCCATTTTTAATTACCTCCATCATCATTGTTTGTTGCTCCATCATCATATTCTTATAATCACTATTTTCCTTACACTGTTCTACTAATAAATTGCGTAGGTCCTTATTGTCATTTATTAACATCATAATTAGATCATTATCACAAGTTTCGCCCTTAGGTTTCACAACATTTTCATCTTCTTGTGAGTGATCAGACATACATAATTTTTTATGTCTCCATAATCCCTGTCTGTGTTGATACTCTTTTCCACAAAAGCATACAAATATTTCTTTATTTACAAGTTGGCTGAATTTTGGCTGAATTTTGGCTGAATTTTGTCCCTCAATGAAACCATCTGTAATCTTCCGGTGTTTAGCACTCACATTATGTGCTTCAATATTACATTTTTTAGCCGTTCCATAGTCACAAAAATTACAATAAAATTTGAAAGCTGAATTTTGGCTGAATTTTGGCTGAATTTTGTCCCCTAAAGTCTCCATGAAATAGACACAGACAATATTTCTAAGTTTTAATTTTAAAAATTATCGTAACAAATTGAAAATTATTTTTTTGGTGACCAGACCATAATTTTCAATTATGCAGTCAAAACATGTTTTTGGCATAAAGTATTTTAGGTTTTCAAAAATGGACAAAAAAAATGTCCAAAATTGACTTTCCCAAAAAACTTTCCCCAAAATAACATGTTTCATTCTACATGTGTAGGGAATTTTAAGGGCTTATTTTTCCGAAAATTCCTACACAGTTGTAGGGAAATGCCCACTATTATAGCCCACACATTTATACATTATTTACATACTTAAAGGCGCGACTTTTTCACTTTTTCGCAACAAATCGCTCCAACTCATTTATGTCTATATGCGGCAAATTTACATGAGACTCCCAAAAATATTTACAATAAGCCCACACAAAAGTACAATCCGAGCTATACCAATTACTATGGTTTTTCATCAAACTTTCATACAAACTTTCCGGTAGAAACCGCAAACTTTGCTTGGGTAACACATAACATAATTGAACCAATTCATTCACCGGATTTGGCTTGACACTTTCAACAAATGTTGTGTCAAAATATGGAATATAATGGATCAAGTCACACAAAAGCGGGGGATAATTGTAATTATAACGCCATCTCCAGTCAGCACATCCAGTCGTATAGTACTTCATGGTCCACTCAAGGCCCTCCAGATAATTAGTACAAATTTGCTTCTTTCTTGTTTCATCGATATCAAGGTCAAACAGAGTCTTATAATATCTTACTTGCCAATTTGGATTGAACGGATTTACATATTTTTCGAGAGCTCGCTCGTACACCGGAATAGCGTCAAATTGTTTAAACCTCTCTTCCGGTGTCTTATCTGGCATCCGAATCTTCTCCTTTCTATCTCTAATTTTTGTCTCGGTTTTAATGAATTCTTCCTCATTGTCGGCCAAAAATTGCACCAGCTTTCTAACGTTTCTCCAGAAAATAGTTTTCCCGTCTGTCAGGTTTTCATTTGTCCCACCAATTGTAGCCTTATAAGCCTGTAACATTTTATCTACACCACCGGTTCTTATATTTAGAGCCGGAAAGTGCGGTAAAAAATCATTTCCAAGAAAGAAACACAAAAAGATATAATCATATATCCTGTTCTGCTGTTGTAAAGTCGTCAATTCTTCGCCATTATTCATATCCAGTGTGATAATTTTCGCGAGTTCGGGAATATCTATGACATACGACTCGTTTGGCTCTAGTTCTGAATTGATTGACTGAATAAAGTGAGGTGTTTCTCTGAATAGATAGATGTTGTTTGAAATCGGGAGGTGATTTATAGAAAGCATAATAAGATCAGCATCTAGCCCATAAATTACGGTATTTGCGTCTTTATGCTCATCTGGAAAATCTCGAATATGCTGGAATAATTTATGCTCTCCTTCGCCGCTATGATCGCTACCAGATACAATAATCCTTGCGATATTATATTTCGACGGATCCTTATAAGTGGCATACATCTTTTCATTTAATCGTTTCATGAACAGCGTTCCTGGTGTGATGGCGGTAGTATTCCACGGATCGGGGTCTACACTCTTATAAATGGAACGCGAAATATTGTTTTGGTATAATGATTTGTAGCGTCTTGAGCGCTGCTGTTCAAGTTTTGCTACGGGCGCAACACCATCAAACGCAATATAAATCGTGTTATTCGGCTTTAATTGGTAGATATACTCGTCGATTTTTGAACATAACGCCTTTATAATAGTATCCACATCAGACTCGACCAGCTTTGAAAAGTCTATATTACGAATCACGTCATAAATAATAGAATTACAATCCATATACAGATTATTTACCTTCATTGCGTGAGCACTTAATTTTTTTATAATGTTCGCATGATTTTTAACAATATACGAAAAATAACTAGGGATTCCCATTTAAGTAATATGACACGATGTTTTTAATAGGTTACACTATATTATTAGCCGGCGTATGCATGTGTACAATTATTTTTCTTATATGATATGAGCAAAAAAGATAATATATTTTCAATATTGTTTAGAGAGACGTACGAACAATCGTAAATAATAGTTTGTTATCTCTTATTATTTATATTGCAATAATATATGACTGAAAAGTTTAAACCGTCAAAATGTGAAAATATCAATGATATACACATTTTGATTGATAAGAAGGTAACATTTTTTGACGACATTATACAAAAAACGATAATTCACGTCCAAAAAAATAAGATACTCGATATTTTAGGAATAGGGGAGGTCAATACATGTATTGAAAGATTAGGAGAATTGAGTAAGAAAATCCGAGAAATACACGACGACAAATCGTCTACTGATGTTACGATAAACAAGCTACAGATTATTAACAATGAACTGTCTTGCCTGCTCAAGGTTTATGGAACAGAAAGTTTTGATGATTTGCTTTTGGTGTGTTTTGGAAATAACAATAATAAAATAGTATCAGACGAGGGCGAAGCCTGTAAACTAGACCTTCTTAAAAAATATTTTCATCCGACAAGTTACAAAGTTGCTACTAAAAAGGATGACTTAAAACAAAAGGGAGGTGACGAAGAAGTGATTGAAGGCATCAACCTGGAGTGTTCTGATGTAACTGCGTCATATAAACAATTCCATATGAAGGTTTACGGCATAAAGGTATTCGTCCGCAATGCTGCATTGAAAAAGGGTCTATATATATTTGGTATTGTAGATGACATATTGATTGGATTTTTAAATAATAAGTATATCATTAATATCCATAAAGGTGTTGGGTCTAAACTAGTTGAAAGCGGATTTCAACAGGAATCATTTGAAAAATTTATGTCGTCCTTTTTGTTGAAAGATTATCTGATTTATGATAACGAACACAGCATTTTTAGCAGATATGCCGGTTTTATGTCTCAAAATACAGCCTTGATAAAAAAACAAGTATCGCAGTTAGTGCGCGAGTTTGTAACTGATGATCTATATAATAAGCGAAACACATTGATCAATTTGTTAATATATTCAACTAATTATGAAAATCAGTATCTCGCCTATTTGTTATATGATATTCTCTCTAACGATGCCAACGGGAATGTCGATACTCAGGAACAGGTAATCTTATTTGATAGTCTACCTTGGGCAATAAAGCAACACTTCAAACAAGCCATGAAAAAGACTGTACAATATACAAATGAGTTATCAAATTTCGATGTAAACAAAATACCATTAGAGCAGCAGATATGCTTATTAAAAACACCAGATTCGGTCAAGGAGAAGGCAATGATGAAATTAAAAGAGGTAAAAGCAAAGTCCGAGGACTCCGGATCCAAGGCGCGACATTATCTCGATGCGCTGTTGAAGATTCCGTTTAGCATATATAAGAGAGAACCTATATTAGATCAGATGGGTAAAATAAAAACACAGTTTCAAGAACTAATATCAAACAAGGAACTACAAGGGGCTTTCAATAATATACCGTCCAAGGACAAGTATACGAGTATTGAAATACAACAATATATTAAACACCTTCAAGACGGTAATAAGTCAACTAATAAAGATGAACAGATTGACAAATTGTGCGCGCAGATGATTAGTGGAGATAAAAAGAAACTAGTTGTAAATGTAAATAAATTACATCAGATTATGAGAAAGCATAAACAAAAGTGTATAAAAATTTCTTCATTGACCAAGGAGAGTATTATTTTACATATACAGGAGATTTTACAAACATACAAGACTGATGCGAGTGAAATGTCGAAGAATATTATACAAGAGTTGTATGCGGAAATGAACGGCGGACCACAAAATATACCTGAAAAGATCGAGGTTAAAAAGGGGGTGCAAACTATAAGTAACCATATGAACGACATTACAAAATATATGGGGGAGGTAAAAAATACCCTCGATAAGGCAGTCCATGGACACGACAAGGCGAAAAAACAAATAGAGAGAATTATTGGACAATGGCTGAACGGAACACAAGACGGTTATTGTTTCGGTTTCGAAGGTCCGCCGGGTGTCGGTAAAACATCGCTAGCTAAACGCGGCTTATCTGACTGTTTAAAAGACGATAATGGTGAGAGTCGGCCGTTCGCAATGATACAGATGGGTGGTGACAGCAACGGCAGCACACTTCATGGGCATAATTATACATATGTGGGATCTACATGGGGATCCATTGTCCAGATTCTTATTGATAAAAAATGTATGAACCCAATTATTTTTATTGATGAGGTTGATAAAATCAGCAAGACCGAACATGGCAAGGAGATTGTGGGCATATTAACGCATTTATTAGATCCGGCACAAAACGACTGTTTCCAGGACAAGTATTTTTCAGGCATTGATTTAGATCTATCAAAGGCACTTTTTATTTTATCCTATAACGATGTAGATGCTATTGATAAGATTCTTTTAGACAGAGTTCACCGAATCAAATTTAGTAGTCTTACGGTGGAGGAAAAATTGGTTATTTGTAGAACGCACATTCTTCCAGATGTTTTCGCAAAAATGGGGCTAGAGGGCATGATTGAATTCAGTGACGAGGTTTTAAAGTTTATGATTGAAGAATATACATTAGAGTCGGGTGTTAGAAAATTAAAAGAGGTAATTTTCGAAGTTGTTGGTGAAATTAATTTGGAAATATTAAAGAATGTTTGCCTTGAAACAGCCGTGCCAATTAAGGTGACAGTTGAAGAGATTAAGAAAAAATATTTCAAGGATAAGAGAGAAGTAACCATAAGAAAGGTTCCTGAAACGAGTCTAGTAGGTTTTGCGAATGGAATGTATGCTACTTCGCTAGGAAATGGCGGAACCCTGCCAATACACGCCAAGTTTTTCCCTTCCGAACACTTTTTGGAACTTAAATTGACCGGGCTTCAGCAAGAGGTTATGCGAGAAAGCATGCATATATCACTGACGGTTGCGTGGAATCTCACTTCTGAAGAGAGAAAAAAGGAGATACGAAAATTATATGATGGCAAAAACAACAAATACGGCATTAATATTCATCCTGGAGACGGATCTGTTCAAAAGGACGGCCCAAGTGCTGGTGGAATCATAACGATTGTGTTGTATAGTTTGTTGAATGACATACCGATCAAATCTAGAATGGCAATGACGGGCGAAATACAAATGTCGGGTGATATTACGGCAATTGGTGGGTTAAATCATAAGATTTTGGGGTCGATCAAGGCGGGTGTGAGGGAGTTTCTTTACCCCAAGGAAAATAAGAGAGAATTCGACGAGTTTTATGAAAAATATCAAAAGGAAGAGGTATTAAACGGCATTAAATTTTACGAAGTAAGTCACATAAACGAAGCACTTGAGTTGATTTTAGACAAGACGGTCTAATAAGGCGGATTAAATGTATAATAAAAAATTATATTATAAATTATTATTATATGAACGCACCAAATTCAACAATGAAAACGGGCACTCCATTACAAATATTCCAACCTATGAATCTTTTAGTATGGATAACATTTTTTAGTCCGATAATTCTTGCTACGAGTATAACAAGTTTGTCATTTATATTCCAAAACTTCAAAGGACTTATTTATTTAGGGTTTTTGTTGGCATGCGCCATAATAAGAAATTATGCTTATTGGTATGGTGGTGGAGAACCTGCCGGAAATGATGGAACCGTGTGTACATCGATTCAATACAGCAAATATGGAAACCCGACATTCAGCGCATTTGTATTTGCCTTTACAATAATGTATCTATCATTGCCAATGTTTAGTAATGGCGCGCCGAATTTCTGGGTGTTTATATCATTGATCGTCTACTTCTTTGTTGATGTATTTATAAAGATTTACAAAAAATGTGTTGTTAGCACGAGGGATTTGTTCTTAAACGTGTTGTTCGGTTTGGCATCTGCTGGGTTAATCGTTACAATGATGTATGCGGGCGGTTCAGGTAAACATTTGTTCTTTAACGAGGTTTCAAGTAATAAAGAGATTTGCTATCAACCAAAAGAGCAGACGTTTAAATGTCAGGTTTATAAAGACGGAACTCTAGTTGGTAGTATCTAATACGCAACTCTATATTTTTATTAAGTATAGTCATAACAAATATGCTTTATTATTTAAGCATATTTGTCCAATAGTCATCCATTATTTCTTTGACTTCTTCGATTTCTTTGACTTCTTTGATGGTTCAACGACGTGTGGTTCTTCTTCTTCTACTACAGCAATGGGTTCTTCTTCTTCTACTACAGCATTGGGTTCTTCTACTACAGCAATCGTCTCCTCTTCTTCTACAACAATCGTCTCCTCTTCCTTTTCAATAATCGTCTCCTCTTCCTTTTCAATAATCGGCTCTTCAATAACAGTTTCTTCTTTTTCTTCAATAACGGGTTCTTCTACTACAGTAATCGGTTCTTCTTCTACTTGCAAAGCAACAATCGGTTCCTGTTCTACAACAATGTCAATTTGAATATTTTCGATTGCCTTATTATTAGTTGGTTCTGGCGGTGGGAGTCGCGGTGGCATTGGCACTCTAGGTAAAAATGCTTTTATGCTACCAACAAACCATTTTTTAAAATCAGCGATAACTAACTGTCGTTGAAATGATTCAGCGATAAGCTTCATATTTCCCTTGGTTTGATATTTGCTAATGAAATTATTAACAACATTAATAAGATTGGTTCTCGCATATATATCTATGGTGCCATAATTAAACAGTTGCTTCCTCTTTTTGGCATTCACTCGATTATGAAACAAGTAAAATGTGTCTTTAAATTGCCTTTTTGTTTTCATATCTGACATTTTTATCCTTGCTAAAAAAATACTGGCATCGCTTGAACACTCCGGGCAAGGTAAAAATCGGCATATTCTCACAATCATAGAAAATAATTGTGGCGCTATATGTGGATACACCCGTTCATCTATTTTCGCTATTAAAGTATGGAATAGTGTCCATACAGCAGGCCCCCAAACTTCAGGTGGCGACATTATATCTAATATATCTAATATATAAAAAATATAAAGATAGAACACAAATATTATTATACAATGAATAAATATAATATAGAGGGGAATATTAGTTTTTATGATGAATTATATAAATCGTTGGATGATATGGGACAAGACGCCGAAAATGATGAGACATGTCTAATTACTAACCTGCCGCTTACAGACACGCATTTTAAAATGCAATGCGGACACAAGTTTAATTATATGCCATTATTTTTGGATATCAAAAATCACAAACAAAAATTTAATGTGATGGAGGGCTCTGGGGGTAAATTAGGGCAAAATCAAATAAGATGCCCATATTGTAGAACTAAGCATAATGGTACATTGCCGTATTATCAAGAACTCGGATTACCTAAAATTAACGGTGTAAATTATTTTGATCCCAATATTGTTTATAGCAAATCACACGATTCACATTACAACGTGCAGAAGTGCGAGTTTTTAATACCAAACCCTGGTTTTGATCCTACGGGAGATAATTTGGATCCGAGTGGAAATGATATATTTGAGCCGAACTGTAAGTTCTTTAAATGCGCAAAATACGGCACTCAGTTGAACTGTTATGGGGATGAAAAATATTATTGTTACAATCATAAGAAATTAGCGATTAAAATATATAAGAAGGATGCTGCTAATAAAGTAAAGGAGCAGAATAAACAAGAAAAGTTGCAGAAAAAGGAGGAACTACAGAAGCAGCGCGAAGAAACTAAACAAAATGAAAAGCTGGCAAAGCAAAAGGCAAAGGATGAAGCAAAGCAACTAAAGAAAAAGAAACCACAACAAGAAAATGTTATATTGTGTCCGCTTATTATCGACTTGACTCAGCCAGATATAGATGGGTGTGTGGAAATTTTAAGAACAGGTCAAAAGAAAGGACAGCAATGTAACTGTAAGATAGAAAAGGACAACTTGTGTAAACGTCACTACAATTTAAAACATCACAAGGTTCCTAATGAAAATAAAGAATTATAACAATATAAATATAATATTAGATTATTTATTATGGAGACTAAAGAGCAATTGGTGAATAACATTAAAGAATGGATCAAAATTGATACAGAAATTGCCGAATTAAAGGCGCACATCCGAGAGAAAAATAACAAGAAAAAGGGGCTAACTGAAAATCTTGTAACTGTCATGAAGACTAATAAAATCGATTGTTTTGATATTAATGGCGGTGCGTTGGTATATAAAACAAACAAGGTAAAAAAACCCATAAACGGCAAGTCACTCTTATTCGCACTACAGGCATATTATAAAACAGAACCAAGCATGGCAGAAGACCTTACCAAATATATTATGGACACTCGGCAGGAACAAGTCAAGGAGACAATTAAGCGCAAGATAGATAAATAATAATTAAAATAAGTTAAACATATAATTATAGTTATACTTATTATGGAAAATGACACCTATTCCCCACCTGAGCCAATCATGTATAACTATAAGGGGAACTTTCTCACTGTAGATGATTTCGATGGCGTTGATTTAGATAAACCATATGACACAATCTACATATGCGCATATAATGTAAATACTGAGGGAAAGGAACCCTTTTTAAGATATCTTTTAACAGACCATATCGGCGGTGATGAAAAAATAGAGTTTCCTATGGTACCAATGTTATCGACAATTCAAGATATGAACACATGTGTTGCCCACGCGTATTTATGTTTAGTCGGATTATTGATTGCGAATGGAGACGATAAAAATATGGACCAAATTACATTCACGGGTTATTACACCTTTAACGGAAGTATTTATTTATTTTATGACATTACAAAATGTAACATTCAAATTTGCGACATATACCGTAATAATAACTGTTGGTTGGCGTTAATAGACGAAATTGTCAATCATAAACATTTGTGTAATATTCCAATCGACGAATCTGTTGTAGAACTGTTTCTAGCAAATGAAGAATTATGCTTTTTAGTGGATAAAAATAACAAAAAGTTTGAAATCCCTATAACCGGCTTTGTACCTAAAAATGAAAGTAGATTGGCGTTTACCGCTACATTCGGCGAGTCCGCTAGAGACAATAATGGTATCTTTGGACCATTCAGCTATTTTTCTGATTTTTTCACCTCATTTTCAAAATGCGATGTGACTGAACCGTTTATGCGGTCAAAAAATAATAATATTGATGCTGATTACGGTGCCAAGCCTGGTCTAATACGTTTTGCTATATTTTTAGGGGCGAATAAAGTGATAGAAAATTGTCCGAATGACCCTCACGACGAGTCTGAAATTAAACAACAGCGGTTGGTCGATGACCGCTTGGACACAAAACTAGAACAATTAACTATGAGAATATCTGACCACGACGGGAGATGGGCCGAGAATTACGATAGTGTCTATTTGGGTCCAGTAGAGCTCGATGATGAGACATATTTCCACTGTAATCTATTAGCAGTTAAAAATTATGACCAACAAATCCCATTAAGCTATCATTATGTCGATAAAAACATGTTAGGTGGTGACGCAAAGTATTTTAGAATAATCTAACAGAATGAAATAATAGAGTGGAATAAGAATGGAATAGGAATATAATAATATTAATTAATGTTATAGGAATGGACTCCATAACATTAATAGGTTTGTCAATTGTATTACTATATAGTTTAACACAAATATTAAATTTCTATGGCATAGATCAGTCGGCGTATGGTGCTTACATGTTGTTTTACATTTTTCTCGTTATATGTATACTAGTTTTGCCAAATACAGAACCCAAGACATAAATTAAATCATATTTAAACCGAGCGCTTCGTCGTCATTATCCACATTTATTTGTATTGATAATGTGTTGAGACTTTCTATAATTGTTTTTATTTTGCTAACTTCGATTTTATCCTTCAAGTTATCAATAACCTCACCTTCCATTGGTTCACGATTATTTAAAGTTTTGAATAGATTGATAAAATCGGAAACCATTTTATTTTGATCGGTCTGTAACTTTTTAATTTTATTGTGTTTCGATATTTTATTTTTAACGGCCTCGCTGGCCTGTTTTGCGCGATTCTCTTCGTTGAACCACGGATTTCTGTAATCGTTCGTTGGGATCAAAATATCGCAAATTTCAGGCTTGACAATTTTTTCAAACGTAGAATGTTTATTAAAGTTGACTTTGAATTCGCCTACAATCTTTTCTGGAATGTTGGGGCTTGTTTCCATCAACCTATCGTATTCTTCCTTGCTCATCTTTATCATCTGTCTCACCTCCATTCTCTCCATAGGGTGCTTTGCGAGTTCAATTTTGATGTTTCGGTAAAATTTATCCCATGCTATACTACTAACGCGATGCGCCTCGTTTAATTGCGTAATTTTAAGGAACTGTTGGATTGTAGTTATAATGCCCGCAGCAATGCTAAATGTACCAACTACCATCGCAAAATAGTTCTGATATGCTATTGGAACGCGCTCCTGCGCAAAATTCGCTGTTCCAGTTATTGTAGAAATAATAATTACTGGGATAGTATACCATGCGTTTAAACGCGCATATAGATTATTTGATTTTGAATGTAACCATCTGTAACACATGGCTTTATCTGCCCATTCGATTAAAATACCTTCGTGTTCAGGTGTCCATTCTATAGTAACCGCCTTTGTGGGCTCGTCGGCCACAACATCGTTCTCAATAAAATCGTCTGCCATTCAGTGAAGTATATATATTATTTAATATAAAATAATAATATTAAATTATATTATCAACGGAATTATGGAAAACAAACTTACCGTGTTAAAGAGCGAATTTAACGGTATTATTGCTATTAAAACAAATGTTCAAAATGTGTTTGACGTTTTACAGGTTCGAATTAATAAGTTGAAATTATTTTACGCGGAGTTTATCAAAAATAGTAAACACCAAATGTTCGTATTTGGTTTGGATTCGTTTCAGTTTCAAAGTAAGCTAATTGACATTGAGTTTGACGATATGAAAAGATTGTTCGGCGCAATTATGAATCGCATGTATTGTGAATATTATAAACTGAACAAGATAATAATAGATTATATTTTAAAGAGTGTAGATGATAAGAAGTATACTGATGTTATTAAACCAAATGAATATCCTATATATAAGGATTTAGAGCCGTATAAGGATTATGATTTCGAGATTACATTAGATATTCACCAAAACATTTTAAATTTGGTAGGAATATTGATGGCTGTTTTGAGTAGTAAGGAAACTGAATTGGCTGTCCACATGTCAAAACAAAATATCGGTTTAAATATTAATAACTATACAACTACGTTTGTATTTAACAATGCGATTTTAAGAGAGAAAATTATGATGTTTGTTTCATATATTGAATTTTTTCATTCGCTACATACAAAATATTTAAAGCGGTTTAGTACTAAAATACAGCTGATGCATACACATATTGATACAGATATTAGATTCGACGAGGCGGTTGAAATAAACAAGGAGACTAAAAAAGGGCTGATGGAAGAATTAAATAGCGGGAAAATTGATAAGGCGTTGTTACACGATCTGAGAAAATCAATATCTGTAACATCCCCTATTTCAAATGGCGAATTTAGTGAGAGTGAAAGTAGTGAAGAAGAGGTCCGCCCTTATTCGAGTGAATCATCCGCATATAATAGCGACATCCCATTTGACGGGTTTTTAAATTTTTCTAAAAAGGAACAGCCTATCAGAGGAACCGGGGCTACTACCATTGAACCATTTATAGTTCCGCAATCGACACCAAGTTCTAGAAACAGTATAGCAGTTCCAGACTCTAATGTTGGGGTTGAACCAGAACTAGTCGTTGAAGAAAGAATAGAAATAGAATCTGTCACTCCTAGTCAAAAATCAGTAGTTGCTCCTGAAAATGTAACTATTATGGTCGAGGAACCGGAACCTGTTGTAGAAGAAGAAGAAGAAGTTGTTGTAGAAGAAGAAGAAGTTGTAGAAGAAGAAGAAGTTGTAGAAGAGGAAGTTGTTGTAGAAGAGGAAGTTGTTGTGGAAGAGGAAGTTGTTGTGGAAGAGGAAGTTGTTGTGGAAGTAGTGGAGCCCAAGAAAAAGGGCAAGCCCAGGAAGAAAAAGGGAACTTAATGTTAGCATCGCGAACGCACACCATCACTGCCTTTAAGTTGTTTTTTAATATATAAAAAAAATGAACTAAAGATTTGCCACTATATTATATAACATATATTACAATGGAAAGACGCTTAAACAAAAAGGCAGAGACATATATTACGACCTTCAAGGATAGTATCCGCGAAAAGGCAACGCAATTGGGTATGACTAAAAATGATCAAGTTAACCAACTTCTTCAATACATCTATGACCACGATAGATTGTCATTCAATAAGGAGGACTTTCAAAAGCGTAAGCGAGTTAAAAATTTCGTTCCTGTCTTTGACAGATGCTGCGCAAAAAGGGCCAGTGATGAACAGTGTACCCGAAGAAAGAAGGACGGGTGCGAGTTCTGTGGAACACATCTTAAGGGCACACCTCACGGAGTCGTCGACGAATCGAATGAACCTAAAAATAATACACAGAAGGTCGATGTTTGGGCCCAGGACATTCAAGGCATCGTTTATTATATTGATAAAAATATGAATGTGTATCAGGCAGAGGATATTATTAGCAACAAGGTAAACCCAAAAATTATTGCCAAGTATGTTCGCGACGGAGAAACTTACAGTATTCCAGAGTTTTCCATTTAGCGCGATAAACATTCAAGTATAAAATTTTATTTTGTTTGGATTGTAAAATAAAATTCTTTTTTTTTAATATGGACGACAATAGCAAATTAATACTTAAAATGGCTGGATTCGAAATTGATGAATTGAAGGATATCGACGGGTTGGTTACTCCGCGCGAATCCTTAATATCCGACGACAAATACGATGAAATTAAAAAACTTATCCCTGAGTTGAAAAAACATTACAGCTCGTCTTTTATGACAAGCCTCCAGACAAACGCTGAAACATCGCAAAAATGGCCGCTGCTAAATTTAATACGGCAACTCTTGAATGTATATAATTATAAAATGGAACCAATAAGAAAATCAGACGGATATACTTTGGAGGGGGTTAAGAAGTACAAACGCTATTTTCAAATTAAGAAACGAATGTCTGCTGCGCAAACGAGCGACGATATAAAAAAAATTGAGTTAAACAATGTTGAAGATTTGAATGATATAATAAAACAAAGTGACAATGTCGGAGAGCCTTCTTAAAGCGGATTACATGTTTGCGGATGACCTAGAAAGTAACACAGACGCGAACACGTCTGCCAATTATGTTAGTTTGTCGAAACTTAAGGGTATCTTGAAAAAACCGGACCCAGACGAGGATAAACGAATCGTCGAATATATAAATTTTATTGTTATGATTGGAATTATAGTAGTGTGTATTCCAATCATAGTTTGCGACTTTTATTTCAGTTCTGCTGACGAAATGTGCGTTAATAGCCCACCATCTAATGTAAATATTACTATGAAGATGTATTTGATTTCGTCCGGATGTTTCAATATGATACTATTACCACTGGCTATATTAAATAGTTATTACTTTCCATCTATACCTGAGCGCAAGGTATCGTTGTATATATTAAAAATTTGTAGCTTAGGAGCCGCTATTATAAATTTAGCTTCATTTACCGTGAATATTATGGGAGCCTTTGTATTCTGGGGAGCAATTTACGGCAAGGAGGCTTGTAGTAGTAACATTTCAACATATATATTTATTACCATAATTATCAAATTTGTTGCGAATATAAGACACGCCGCTATACCATTTGTTCCTCGTATTTAAAAAATTCACGCTGTCGATGTTAATCTTAGTTGTCTTTTTTATCGAGCCACAATGAGTTAGTTTGGCTCCACCTTTCAAAGGTGGAAACAATTATAAAAAAGAAGAGAAGAGTAAAAGTGTAAGAAAGTGAAAAAAATTGAGAAGGTGAAGGGGGTGTAAGTGAAGAGTAAAAAGTTTAAAAGAAGTAATGTCAAATCAATTAGAGTTGTGT
>Ga0209230_10000257_pt1 | contig 20417 bp, 19 predicted proteins | sample LakOntMetagenome_FD_187467 | JGI IMG/M metagenome (GOLD analysis project Ga0209230, IMG submission 187467) | Freshwater and sediment microbial communities from Lake Ontario - Sta 18 epilimnion Metagenome (SPAdes) (version 2) | ecosystem: Environmental > Aquatic > Freshwater > Lentic | place... | reverse complement strand
TTCCTAGATGTGTAGGACAATTCCAGCTCAATATCTATGCGACCTGGGCGTTTCAAGGCGGGATCCAGGTCATTGTAATGATTGGACGACATGATCATGATGCGCCCCGAGGTTTCGCGAATGCCGTCCCATAAATTAAGGATATCATCCAGTGTGATGGGATCTTCTTCCGACAACAAACTCGGTTTAATTGAAACTGTGTCTTTTTCTATCAAATTTTCTAGTATTAAAGTCTCTACAGTTTTGATCTTTTCGTTAGTTTCAATTGCTTCGGCCTTCTTCTTGGCGCGGTCTTTGACAATATCGCCAATACAATCAATGTCCTCAAACACTATGATTTTCTTGTCAAAAGTGATGCTGCCTTTCAGATTCTGTTCATTGTATCTCTCTTCAAAGAACACTGCGTCCAAATGTTTTTTGGTCTTTATCATTTTAAGAGAAATAGAGACAATGTGTCTTTTGGTATAATTGGCAATGGCCTTAATGAACGATGTCTTGCCGGTGCCTGGCGGTCCATGTAATCCGATCCCAAGAGTGTAGGGGATTCCCTTGTTGAAATACCACTCCTTATTTTTCAGGAAATGGTCTATTTTGGCGCATACGCGGTCTTTGTTTTCAAAGAACAAATTGTTGAATGACCGGGTGCTTTCAAATCGGGTTTCTTGCCAGCGTTCGTAGGAGTCGTCTTCTATTTTCAGCTGCGACAATGTGTAAATATATTGTTTGTTTTGGCGAAAAGAGTTAATAGATGCCAGATGTTTTTCTGTGATATTATCCACGTAGTTTTTGATGACACTTATAGAACTTTCTTTTGAATACAATTGGATGATAATTCGTTCCAATTTTGCGCTATATTTGCTTCCAGTTTTGTTAGTTTTGGTGTCTTCTTCGGTGTCAATAACATTGAAGGCATTGGCGTATATTTTGAGATCGGCGTCAATCAAAAAATCGTTGGACTGATTTACTACATACATGGAGGACTGGCCTTTGACATCCGCGTCAGGGTTTTTTGACATATTATGTTCTCGGATAGAATAGATGGTGGGGTTTGTTTCAACCGTGTCCATGATATGTTTCCACAGTGCTTTGAAATTGTTGCTGAAACACGCGGTTTGCTGGAGGGTGCTATCATAAATACACGTTTTTGATGATATTTTGCCTTCATATTCTATCATGTTTTTATTGGTGAAAATTCTGAAATTTAGGATCCAATCAAAAAATTGGCGCAAATTGATTTTATCAAAGTATGAAAAAAGATTTGATATTGCGGTTAATAGCACGGTCATCATTATGGCATCTATAATAGGGTTGTTGGTTTTGATATAATTCAATAAAATGCCATTTGTGGTGTGAGAATGATCCATGGCGGACGATGAACTTATAATTGAATTGTTTTTATATAGGTATATCTAATTCAAAATATCAAGCAATACATCCGGTTTCACAATGAACAAATAGCACCCCGATTGCTGGCATTTTTCTAGGGTCTTTGCGCTTAACTTTGGCGGAGGATTCTTCTTAAGATGTTCATTCATTTCATGCAATTCATTATTTAATTTGTATCCGGTTTCTTTTGTCAAACCTATTTTTTCATAAATGGAATCCAGGAATTCAATAAAACGATCGCGATTTGTATTTGGCACATTGGGTCTAGGATTGGTGCTAAAATGTCCGCGATAATTGGTCATCCATTTATTCGCAATCTCTTCAATGACCGTTTTCTTATCTTGATCCGCGTTTTGTAGGTATAATTCGGGCACGGGATTGCTTTTATTTATTTGTTGGAATAGGTCTATGGCCTCGCCGTCGGTAATGTCTATGCGAATGCTTATTATTATATGTTGCGATAATATGTGCGAAATGTCTTCCAAATTTGCTTTATTTTGGTCGTAGATTAATTGAAGCGCAGTGAATCGGTGCGATCCGTCCAGCAAATAGATTGTGTCATTGCTGTTTTCATATATGGCATAAAACATCCAGTCTATGGTGGGTTGGCGACTATGTACAAATCGTGCGATTTCTCTACATCGCGTCATATCAGGAGGACGATTGTATTTCCATTTTTTTATATTGGTTGTAAACAAATCGGAGATGGCACATTTCATTAAAACGTGATTAGGTGAGTATCGGTGGATTAGTTCTGAATTCATTTTTATAATTTGAAATCATCGGACAAAAATGATTTCAAATCAATTTTTCTTCATCTGTCTAACAGCATTTTGGTGGATTCTTCAAAATCTGCGTCATAACAAAAATTTAAGTATTTATCTGGATCTATTGGTCTTATTGTTGACAAGAGTTGCCTGGCTCTATGACGTTGGATTGACATTGTGAACGCAATTAACGGAAAATAATATTTTTTTAAAATGTATGGTTGCCAGGTTCCAAGCCATTTGTATGAGTTGTTTTTGTATGGCATAGTGGCATTTTCAAAAAACGCGTCAATAGAGCGTTCAATGGCACTTTCCGTACTATTTGGACTAATGAACGTGACAAAACTACATATCCAGAGATTGTCAAGTGATCTTTGTTCCAAATAGGACAACAATTTTGCGGACATTGTTTTATTAAAATTGGCGTTTATCATGACATAAGTAGTATTATGTAAAAAAACGTCTCGCTCACCTAATATGGAACTTTCAACATATTTTTGCGTTTCTATCGCAACATCCAACTGCGGATCTATTATTATTATCAATGTTGATTTTTCAGAATCAACAAAATTTGGATATAATTGAAAAGCGCCAGTATTAACACTTATAGGATAATCTCTGTATTTGTAATATTTTGCGCCGATTCCAATATATACTTGTTCAAATTCGTTTGGATCTGGCAGATCGTCAAACCCTGATTTTTGTATAAATGATTTGAATTTAAATATATTTATTGGTTTTGGAGGCTCCCCTGAGGGGAGCAACGAGCGAAGCGTGGGTGACTTTTCTTTATCTTTTGAAGGTGACTTTTCTTTATCCTTTGGAGGTGACTTTTCTTTAGATTTTGTTGGGGATCTAGACCTTGACCTAGACCTTGACCTAGATCCACCTGAATATTTTTTTCTTGTTTTCTTCATTATATATACAAATGAAGAAAATATAAATAAATGGTTATATAAACTATAAACCACAAATGGCTATTAGACGAATACAAAAAGATTTACACGATCTGAACAAAGACTGTCCCTCTAATTGTTCTGCGGGACCCGAAAACGACGATTTAATGAAATGGAAAGCGACCTTAATTGGACCATCAGAAACACCTTATGAGAATGGCATTTTCATGCTTACCATAAATTTTCCCGCTGATTATCCGTTTAAAGCACCGCATGTGACATTTGACACCAAAGTGTATCATCCAAATATAAATGCCAATGGTTCCATTTGCTTGGATATATTAAAGTCGCAATGGAGCCCTGCGCTAAGTATAACAAAAGTATTACTTTCTATTTGTTCTCTATTGTCTGATCCAAATCCCGATGATCCTTTGGCGCCTGAAATCGCGCGTCTTTACAAGACTGATAGAGAAGAGTTCAACCGAATCGCAAAAGAATATACTATAAAATATGCCAATTAATTGAATTTGATATTCATCATATTTCCGAAGGGGCTCCAATACGGAAGAATTACTGGTTTTTGATTCAAAACCCGCAATTCCTTGCTTGTCAAACAATGACGATCCACGACAATTGAAAACGCATATTTGTCAAACCAATTGGACGACATGAAATAATTGCCCGACGCAGCAGCCGAATCGTCGCCAAATCCATTATCTGACCCCCATGAGTTTTCAACCAAATATCCGTTGCCCTTTCCCTTGAAATTGTATCCGCGAATTACCATCGCATGGGTTTGGGTGGATTGCCTGTAATCCAGCGAATCGCATTTGTCCATGCTATTATTGAATCCAAATACATCGTCATAATTGAATCCGGCCTCGTCAAAGAATCCGCTTTTTCTGGAAAAATATTTACCTACATCACACCCGAACCAAACAGCTTCTTGACGATCTATGGATTTTTTCACGGCATTTCGCATGACTTCAATCGGCACATTGATGTATTTAGAGTTGTGCGCGGGTTCCATTTTTTGGTTGAGTTCAACCTCATAGGCTTTGTAATAGGGGGCCTGCTTACAAGGATAGTTCATCAAACATACCTTATTTTTGGCGTCATATGGCACATATTTTTTGTAAAATGTGACGGGATCAATGTCTTTGACGACGTTGTATTTTTTATTTGCCTCCTTATTTAAACCTTTGCCTTTGCTATAATATTCCCAGGTGACTTTAGTAGGTGGTTCTCCTAAAAACACCACCAATATCTTGTAGCATTCTTCTAGGATCTCATCAATAATATTTTCTTTGGATTCTCTAACGCGTTTTGCGGATTTTCTGAGAAAATCATTATAAAAGCTGGTCAATTCGTCCGAATTTGCGCTATGAAAATCGTCATCCATATTTGTTTTTGGCACAATTCCGTATTTCTCTATCAGATTCACAAACATATTCCAGTCGCCGCCGTCGTTTGTTAAAGTATCAAGCAAATGAATAACCTTCAAATCATTTGTATCATAGCTTACAACATTATCCAATTGTGCGGTTTTGTTGTCATAGATGTAATTCAAGATGAAATTGGCCTTTTCTAACTTGTCGTAAAAAAACAGGTAATTCTGCGAGAATTCAAAATTGGGCTCCAAATTGTATTTTTTAATCATGGGTAATCGCATCACGTTCATGAAGGCAAATAGCCAACATCTGCCGGAATTTTTTTGATCGGTAAGTTTTGTCTCAATGTTGATGAAATCACTAAACTTGGTGTTTTTATTTTGAATATAATCGGCGTTCATGATAATATTGGTGAATGCGTTTTTCGTATTCATATTTTTAAATACCCGATTGACGCGTGTTTTATTGAAATTCTGCGAGTATTCGGATATTTTTTTTCTTGTTATATCATTTTTTGGCATTCATATACAACATAATGATATTTTTAATGTTTTCGGGTTCTGCGGCTTCTTTGACTTCCTCGTCTTTTCTTAGATCCAAGCCAACGGCGACTATACCGAAGGGATCCACCCATTACTCTCTTCTTCTTTGAGGTGGGAGATTTGAAAATTCTTTGGACATATTCTAGTTTTTCAATTTCCTCTAATGATTTAGATATTGGTGAAGTTTTTGGTGTTATTTTTCCGAAAATCGGACTAATGTGTTTTTTTGGTGTTAGAGGCATTCTTATATATTTTGCGCCGAAAATTATTGTGCGTAAATATATAACAATGGAAAACACCAAACAAATAGTGTCAATCATCTCAAGCATCTTTGTGATAATTATCATAACTAAAATTGTAGAATTCCTAAAATCGGTTCCTAGCTGTCAATGTGCCAAAATCACAGACACAGGTATTTTAGACAAAATCGTTTTCCTTGAAAAATTCATCATTGGTCTGATGGTTATTCAAATTTTACGCAAAGTCTTTGAAATGTCTTCTTCTTCTTCTCCAATCAAGATTGATAAAATAGCAAAGATGAATTCACCAATCAATCTATTTCTGTTTGCCATTGCGTTCTTGGTTTACATCTTTTTCATTTATAACGTGAACAATTTCAAAGACGCGCTAGCGGCATCAACCGGATCTACAGAATCCTGCGAATGCGTTGATAAATGGGAGAAAACCGCGCTTTACATTCAAGCAATTATTTACATGATTGTTGTGTCTGTAATTTCAATACTTGGAATATTTTTGGTTAATATTTCATTGACGAAGGGAACTGGCAGCAACTTTACTAATGTCATGGTTCTGCTTATATTTTCCGTGGTTGGTCTTGGAATATGGTCATTATATGGCGGCGACATGAATGTTTTCTTGGAATATGCCATGGATGTCATTCCGCAATCCAATGAAGGATTTGGATGCAATTACAAAAAAGACAAAGAACGATTTGAGAATGACGCGAAAAGAATGAACATCGCACAATAAATGAATAAATAAAATGGTATTTATTGTTATAGGAATGATAAACCGTTTGGTATATAGCGTTTTACTTTTTTTGATAATATTCTCTATCGTTCATTATTTAAAACCTGGACTCATTTACAATGAAAAAGGCGGATTCCGACAATTTGGTCTTGGATACAAACAAAAGACGGTTGTGCCAATTTGGGTGTTTTCTATTGTTTTAGCAGTGTTATGTTATTTGACTCTTTTCTATGTAGACAAATACACGACTTTTCATATTTAATACGTAATTGACAAATTATTATGTATTAATTTTTCAGACAAAATTACAGAGACTTGCTGCATATGGAATACAACAGGCGACTAATGTAATAAAGAACAAAATATGTGATGGACGCGCCAATTACAGAAACGTACCACATACCATTTCGGCCTTTGGAAATTCCTAGCGCAAAACCAGAGACAATGACCATAACGAAAAGAGCATACATAAATATCATGATGAAGTAGAAGAAGTTGCATTGTTCTCCGCCCAGAGGACCAAAAAGAGTATTCATTAATTGAGACATTGTATATCTTATTGAAAGAAAAAGAATTAAATATGAAAAAGAATATTATAATATTGTATATTTGAATCAACAATGGAAAAAAATACCGATAATTTTGTATGGGATATTGTTGACAAACATTTCAGTGAGAATCCTCAAAGTTTAGTAAGACATCATGTTGAATCATACAATGATTTTTTCAAACAAAGTATTTACAAAATTTTTAAAGAGAAAAATCCCGTTCAAATTGTTTCTAAATATGACGAATCTATCGGTGAATACCGGTCAAAATGTAATATGTATATAGGCGGCAAAAATGGCGATCTCATCCATTTTGCTAAACCCGTGATTTATGATTCCAACGCACATTATATGTTTCCGAACGAAGCGCGTTTGCGAAATATGACATATGCCATGACCATCCATGTAGATGTTGATTTGGAATTCATTGATATTTTAGAAGATGGCGAAATTCCGCATATTGATGTGGAAATGGATCCGAACGCGGACCCCGTGGATCGCCCGGAACGTCCTAAAAATTACAAGAAAGATTCCAAAGATCTTAAACCGGGCGAATTGGAAGGAGGCGCTAATTACTACGGCGATGATGGTTCCTTGTTGGGTGGTTCTGGAACTGCGTTTAAAGCCGACGCAAAGAAAGTCCAGGTCCAATTCACACCGAATGAAAAAGCCAATTTGCGCAACCAATTAGAAAAATCGGTGAATACGCTTAATATTCAGACCCGCAATGCTCAACTTAAGAACATATTCTTTGGAAAATTCCCCATCATGATTCAATCAGATTTCTGTATCTTGTCGGGCTTACCTCGCGATATGCGTTTCAATATGGGCGAATGTAAGAACGATTTGGGCGGTTACTTCATCATTGACGGCAAGGAAAAAACCGTTGTGCCCCAAGAAAAATTCGGCGATAATATGTTGCGCATTTCCAAAGTAGATGATGAGAAAACCCTTTTTGTGGCCGAAATTAAGAGTGTGTCCGAAAACACCGCCAAACCTATTCGCACATTGCGCGTTGAATTAGTGAAATGTGGCGCCCGATATTCCAACATGAACATTGTCGTAAATATTCCCAATGTGCGCAAACCTGTGCCTCTATTCATCGTGTTTCGCGCCCTCGGTTTATTAACAGACAAGGAAATTATTGAAACATGTCTTCTTGATCTAGACAAAAACGAGCCCATGATTGATCTGTTTATCCCCTCCATTCATGACGCGGGAATCATTATGACGCAAACAGAGGCCCTCCATTTCATTGCGCAACTCACCAAAACAAAAACAAACAATAATGTGTTGTTTATTTTGACTGACTATTTCTTGCCGCATATTGGAGAGACGAATTACACCGAAAAAGCGTATTTCTTGGGATATATGGTGAAGCGATTGTTGTCGGCATACCAGGGGATGGAGCCGCCGATAGACCGCGACAGTTTCCGATATAAGCGTGTTGAATTAGTGGGGACGTTGATGAATGATTTGTTTCGCGAATATTACAAGGCGCAGTTCAAACACATCAGTGTGTCATTTGAGAAGAAATTGTATTATAATTTACAGATTTATGAGAACGATTTGCACGGGTTAGTGATGACAAATTACAAAACCATTTTTGATGAACGCATTGTTGAGAAAGGGTTTCAAAGAGCATTTAAGGGCAATTGGGGATCAACCGAACACACCAAGCGCATAGGTGTGGTTCAGGATCTTAATCGTCTATCTTTTAATTCGGCGCTCAGTCATTTGCGCAAAACAAATATGTCAATGGATGCCGGCGCAAAATTGGTGGGACCACGTATTCTAAATGGGTCGCAGTGGGGCTTGGTGGATCCGATTGATACGCCCGACGGAGGCAATATTGGTTTACATAAACAGTTGTGTATAATGACCTATGTGTCACGGTCGGTCTCTAGAGAACCCATAATCAAATGGCTCAAAGAAAAATGCGAGCTGAAACATATTGAGGAATGTGGCAAGAAAAATCTGGATAAAATGACCAAAGTGTTAGTCAATGGTTATTGGGCAGGCAGCGTCCTTAATCCCATGGAACTCGTTGAGCGTTTCAAGATTTACCGCCGCAACGGTCTCATTCCCCTTTTCATCAGTATTTGTTTTGAGAGTCAGTCAAACGCAATTTCCATCTTTACGGATGAGGGGCGTTTATGCCGACCAATTTTCTATTTTGACCAGGATTTAAAGAAGATGTCATTTGAAATGATTAAAGCGACGACGGATTTCTCATGGGCGAAATTGTTGTCGGGGTTCAATAAACGCAAGGCGGGTGACGAAGTTGTCATTAATTCAACGGGATTTTATGAATTGTATCAAATGTATGATGGCGTGGATAGTCAAGAAACCAATCCTACAAAACTGAAGAGGTTTATTGAAAACAAGGGCATCATTGATTATATTGACCCCAATGAAGAAGAGACAGCGCTAATTTGTATGAAGATGAGTGAATACAATAATTTGAAGAAATTCACCCATTGCGAAATCCACGAATCTTTCATCTTTGGCATGATGTGTAATTTGATCATTTACCCCCATCATAATCCCGCTACCAGAAACTCGTTTTCTACTGGACAAAGTAAACAGGCGGTGTCAATGTATCACACGAATTTCACCATGCGCATGGACAAGACAGCCCTCATCCTCAACCAAGGACAGAAACCTCTGGTAAAATCCCGGTATTATGAACACATATGTCACGAAGAGAATTCCTATGGCGAAAACACCATCGTGGCGCTGATGTGTTATACCGGATATAATGTGGAAGACGCCGTCCTCATTAATGAAGGCGCACTTCAACGTGGATTGTTCAGAACCACATATTACAGTGTGTATGAATCCCACGAGGAACGTTCGGACGCTAGTAGCAAACGGTTTATCAATATTAATGACACGCCGCTTACCGTGCGCGGAATTAAAAAAGAGCATGATTACAGTAAATTGGACGAGTATGGCTTAGTCAAAGAAGGCACTGAAATGAATGACCGCACCGTAATCATCGGATGCGCGCATTTCAGTAATGATTCCGATGAGATCCAAGACGCGTCTAAGACCACCAAGAAGGGGCAGCTGGGAATCGTGGACAAGTCCTACATCACTGAAGGCGAGGAAGGCACAAAAATCGCCAAAGTGCGTATTCGCGAGGAACGAATACCGGCAGTGGGCGATAAGATGGCGTCCAGATCAGGACAAAAAGGCACAATTGGCCAGATCATTCCTGAGAGAGATATGCCTTTTACCAAGAATGGATTGCGGCCGGATATCATTGTGAACCCGCACGCGATGCCTACAAGAATGACGGTGGGTCAATTGGTAGAATGCTTGGTGGGCAAGGCGTGCTTGAACATGGGATATCACGGAGATTGTACTGCGTTTATGTCAAGTGATAAGCAGATCGGCGCATTTGGCGAGATTTTGAACAAATGTAATTATCATTCGTCGGGCAATGAATTGATGTATAATGGAATGACGGGTGAACTATTAGAGGCGGAAGTGTATGTTGGTCCGAATTATTACATGAGATTGAAACACATGGTAAAGGACAAGATCAATTATCGTGCCAAGGGTCCGCGAACACTATTGACGCGGCAGCCTGTGAGTGGTCGTGCGAATGACGGTGGATTGCGTATAGGTGAAATGGAGCGCGACGTGATGATATCACACGGCGCCACTGATTTCTTACAGGAGTCAATGTTGGTTCGTGGTGATGAATATTACATGGCCGTTTGTAATAAGACGGGCGCGATTGCCATATATAATCCGGACAAGAATATGTTTATGAGCCCGATGGCGGATGGTCCTTTAAAATTCGTGGAATCATTGGATGGACTTAAAATGGACGTTGAACATGTTACAAAATATGGTCGCAGTTTTAGTGTTGTGAGAGTGCCCTATGTATTCAAATTACTGATGCATGAATTACAAGCAATTAATGTGAAGATGTGCGTGATAACGGAGGACAATATTAATCAGTTTGACAATATGAATTTTTCTCGGAATATAGAATTTTTGACGGGACATGAGAATACTGAGAGTGTCATAACCGCAACGGATTCGGCATTGAAGAAGAAATATCCGAAGAAGAATGAATTGGGAGAGATAGAGAATCAGCTTCATAAAGATAAGGAAAATAAGTTGTTTCAAAATAACAATCCATATGATGATGATTATGGCGCGGATCCTTATGCTGGAGATTATGGCGCGGATCCTTATGCCGCAAATTACAAAAAGTATGAGGCGCCGGAATACGATGAATATGGGCAAGTCGTTGAAAATAATAAAGGAAACTATGATGTTCAAGGCAATTACATTGGCGAGTTTGAATTGAGAGGCGGTCGTTCAAAGAAGCCAACTATTATTGATGATATCCGAAAACGCAGCGAAATCGCAAATGTTGAGATGATTGATAGAAATGAAATACAAAAAGGCGACATAGTAATTTTTAATGGGGATAACAAGAGAACTCGCAACTGGTTAGTTAAGAATGTGACGGGAGATTTTGCCACAATAGAGACGGGAGACATGGAGAATCTAAGTCACAATGATTCTGTTCATGTGGTGAATGTTCGTGATTTAGTGAAGGCAGACGTATTGTTGACTATTCCTGATTTCAATCCTGCTATAAATCCGGTTTCAACACCGGTTGGTCACATCAATCAACATCCGGAGCAATATGGGCCGGGTATTCAATTCGCGCCGGTCATCAACGTTGTTACTGGAAATGATAATGAGAATAAGATTGAGAGTGCGGTTCCATTGTCTTCAGCTAATGGCGTTCCTAATGCGGTTCCTGCTGAACAAGCAATAAACAACATTCCAATGATTCGGAAACCAGCGGATAAACAAAAATCGGTGTCATTTGGCGAAGAAAATGATAAAGTGGATGCATTGCCTACCAAAGGCGCCATCGTGGTGAAGAAAATATAATTGGTCAAAAAATTGATTCAAAAAAATCCCGAAACAATATAGACAATATATTATACATAACATATAGTCTTTTAAAATGTCAAGCGAAACAACCATGATTTACAATTCTAGAAAAAATTTATTGGATATTTTGTCCACTCTAGGATACAAAACCGAAGAATATCTATCATTCACGACAAACGAAGTTGAGGCAATGATAATAAACAATCAATTGGACATGTTGATTGAGTATTCAGATGAAATAACATCTACTTCTTACAATAAAACCAAGGTGTATGTGAAGCATATGCTCACGGCTAAGGCGATTCGTTTGAAATCGGCCATAGAGGAAATCATTGAAGAATTATATGATTTAGAAGAAGTTTTGAAAAAAAGCGACACACTTATTGTGATTGTCAATGACGAGCCCAATGATACTATGGTGGAGAAGCTGAAATTCTGGCATGACTCGCGCGGCATCCATGTCGTAATTCACAATATTAAGAGACTTCAATTCAACATTTTGAAGCATTCTATGGTTCCCAAGCACGAGATATTGACGGAAACCCAGACGGCCGAATTGATGAAACAGTACAATTTGAAGACGGTGAAGCAGTTGCCGGAGATATCCCGATTTGATCCGGTGTCGCTGATGATTTGTATGAGGCCGGGTCAAGTCTGTAAGATTTATAGAAAGAGTCAGACGTCGGTGGTGTCGGATTATTACCGAGTCTGTGTTTAATTGTGTCAATGATAATTATAGGACGGATGACAGAGTTTTTTTACAATAGATATGGTGAAGGAGAAGTTGAAGCATTTAGTAATCTAAAAGAATACAATCAAGTTTACGTTGATCAGGGTATCGCGGCAGGCTTTGACGAAAAAAATTATGTATCAAATTCCGCTGCTTGCACGAATCCTTCATCACAAACATTTGCGACTGATTGTTCAAAAGAATATGCCAATAATGCGGCAACATATGAAAAATTGATAGTAAAAAACAACACAATGAATGGGAGTTTTGGAGATAGTAAAGACAAACAATCAGAAGTGATAATTAGCAATATTAATTTAGGAATTGGAATCGCAATAATGATGTCTTATATTTATTCATTTTCGGAGAAGTAAAATACGAATTATATATATAAATGAAAAAAAACGTAGTAACAATTATTTTTTTATTTTCTTTGATATTTGTGACATTGATGTTTGAACAAGAAGCAGAGGGATTTGTTGATTTGCCATATGCTCAGACCAAAAATGACACGTATTTCACAAAAGAAACTAAAGTGGGCCAAGAAAATGTGAGCGTGTTTAGTGCGTTGGGCGACTTTTCAAATGAAATACGTGATAAAGTTAATAATTATGAGGCAGAAATAACAACAATAACAAACGGTGTTGCAACAACAACAAAACAAACAGGCGGAATAAAACCCATTCTTGAAATTTGTTTAAATAATAGTACAGATAAAACAGAAAAAGAAATGTGTTATAGAACTCACTATGAAACCCAAATGCAATCAATTGGTAATAAAATTTTTGACATTAATGGTTCCGGGAATAAATTAGCGGACGCAGTTAATAGAAACACTGATAAGCGAGTTACCAAAGATCAGTATGAAACAACAAAATCACACGTTCAAAACACATATAATTCAAATCGGCAAATTCAATTGGATTTAGACAGAAAAATGAATGAAATGTTAAATGACAAATCGGGAATGAAATTGGAATCGGCAACAAAACAAAGTTCTGCTATGTACCTTAGTATACTAGGGACTGTTTTAGCGACAACCGCTCTTTACTACATTTTTATTAGAATATAAATATGATATATTATTATCGGCGTATAATATATTATAATGTCTTCCGTGACTCAAGATAAACTTAACCAGTTTGAATCAAATTACACTTCATACATAAAAAAACAAAATAATGTTAACAAAAATGTGGTTGACATTTCAAATAAAATTTCTCAAATTGATAAGTTGTACATGGACATGAGTGGAAACAGAATTGGCGGTGAACTTAACCCGGATCACATTAAATACGATTTCACGAGCGATACTGAAGTATATACACTAAAGGAAAACCGAGCATTCGTGCCGGCTTTATTGAAAGACAAACAAACCATGTTGATAGAACACAACAATTTATACATTGTTAGCACATTGACAATCGCAACATTATTAATGACTGCTATTTTTATGTCATCATAATGTATAATATGACAACTCAACCGCCTTATTGGGTAGATATAAGTGGAATTTTAGGAATACAACGTTCTTTGTTGAACGTGAACAGTAATGTAAATGACGAAAATTTTAATAAGTTGAATGCGGCAGTTGACAACGCAAACAACAACATACTTCCGACTCTCACATATCAAAAAGAGGTTTTGGGAATTGTTAATAGAGAAAAGGGCCGGCTTGAAAAAAGAAAAAGAATAATAGATGACGCATACATAGGTCAACGACGCATGGTTGAATTAACCGACAGCGTGACTGCCAAAAATCAGGCATATAACTACATGTTATTCATCGTGGTTTTGATTATTTTTGCTTATTTAGGAATAAATATGTTGAAGACTATGGAAATTGTTCCACAATTTGTGTTGGATATCATAAACATTATTATTATTTCTCTGGGAATTATTTATTGTCTTTATTTGTACATTGACATTAAGCGCCGATACAATATGGATTTCAACCAGGTCACATTAATAGAGCCGTCGTCAAAATCGCCGGATCAAATTAATAAAGATATGGAAGCAAATGTCAAGAGCGGCAATTTATTGGGCATTGCTGGTACTCAAGGGTCTTGTCAACCCGATCATTCTTATAACGCGCAATACAAAATTTGCGTGCCAAACGCGCCTCCGAAATTTATCGGCAGTTCTGAATCTGGATACACAGTAAATCATAAATATTTTGTCAAAGATGATGGATCATTTGAATGGAAAGACGCAACTGGATGTGGCGGAGTAGACAAATATGATTTTGCGTCATTGGGATGTAAAACCAATGGATTTAGAAATATCAATGTTGGCAAAACATCAGCAGATGCCAATGCTTTTACTGCCGATGAATTCGCAAATTATGGCAAATATTAAAGACAACAACAAAATAAATGCATAACATATAGAATGACCGATTTTATGCATTCTCTTTTATTCAGAGATAAAGATTTGAATCTTTTGTGTAAGAATGGATTAGGTGATGACAATTTTTTTAGCTCCCTGGAGGGTGTTGCGCAAAGCGAAGGGTTTGACGTAGCATCAGACGCCGCATTAAAACAAGCCAATTCCGATTTAATAACAAAAATACAAAACCTTGATAGCGATGCGAATATGGTGAGTCGCACCGAAACGTATTTCACCGAAAATCAAGCACTTGTTTTATACATCAATAAAATGTTAATATTCATGTATGTGATTGTCTACATAATATTGATATTTGGGTTTTACACACATTATGGCGAAATTTCGGCAATAAAGATTGGTATATTATTGACAGTTTTTGCTCTTCTGCCATTCACTATTGATTTTATCAGCAAATTCATTTACAAACGTTTCAAGGAAGTCTTACACATTTTTTACAAAGGAAATTCTATGTATCTCTATGAACCTCAAAAACTGACCGACACTCTATGAAAAATCTAGATCATTTGTGACATTCATCGTGAGCGAATTCATGATATTCATTTTTTCCATTGATTTGGCAAATGTATTCTTCTGATCCAGACCCGAAAATAAATAATCGGTGTTCGGGCTTTCCTCGTTCTTCTTTATTTGACAATAAATATCATTGATGTTTGTTATTGCCAACTCCACCTTGCGCTTGTCCGCGATCAATTCCACCGACGAATCCACTGTCTCAGTACATAGAGACACCGCGAAATACAACATGTAGCGACGTTTCTTACAACAAGCATTCGTGTAATGTAGGCAAAAAAGCGTGAATAAAGACTGCATGATCTTCTCTAGAAAAGCCGAGTGACGCTCTTTGACATAATAGAATAGTGTGTCCCATACAATCCACACTAAATCACGCGAGAATTTGGTCTCTACATTTACGAAGGGGCGTCGGACGCAAAAACACTTCTCCTTGCGTTTTTTACAGATGGCTTCAAACTCAATGATCCATTCAATCCAGTAGCACGCGAAAACGGTGTTGCGTTTGGAATATGAAATATTATAGGCAAATTCGTTCATGGGTATGAAGATTTCTTTGGGGTCTTCATCCTTGAAAATGGGGGTAATAAAATTCACATTGGGGGCTTTGAGTCGCTCGGTCATTAGAGTGATATCAAACTCTTCTGCACGGTTAATTTTAATGACTTCAAAACTGTGTTTTTTGGGTGATAGACTGAGAACACTGACGACTTCGGCGAATATGTTGCGAATGGTTTCATTGTTGCGCAAATCAAGGTCAGAGAAGAATTTGCCGGACGTAATTATTTCTTTAAAACAGAGGAAACGTTTTTCTAAATAACATATTAGTTTAGGATTTCCGACATGGATGTGTTTTGCGCAATAATAGATGATAATTTCCCATAGATCCAAATAATGACCAGCGCAAACTAATTCGGCGCTCCAGTGACACGCAGGCTCTATTTTGCCTTTTAAAACACTATCAATCAACGTATTTTTCACATCTGTTTTTTTATGTTTAGAAAAACTGAATCCTCTGAATTGGGCGGATGAACGGATATCATTTATTTCAGATGAATTCATTTATAATAATGTATTTTATTTGTGCTCCGATAGAGAAAACGCGCGAACATAATAAAATATGTTATAAAAATATATAACTATGGATACTACAATTATATTTATGGGAGTTGCTGTCGTGATTCTTCTATTTGCTGTTTTTTATTTCATGACCGGAAAAGACTCTTTAGCGTCAAAAGCGGATTTAATAAAAATTCAACCGCCGATATCAATTGATAAACTCACAAAACCCGATTCTACAAAATACTCATTTGAGCTGTGGACTTATGTTTATGGATCCAATGATAACACAATTAAGGGCAAGTATTTCTTCTCTAGAGACGCGAAAACTGGCACCGGCAAAAACGTTGGCTTGAAAATGGGCAATGGCGGAACTCCAAGTTTATTATTAGAATATAAAAAATCGGGTGCCTCAACTCCAACAAATGTTGAGGTTTCAGATAACTTCCCTCTTCAAACATGGCAACATGTCATCATAAGTGTTGATGGCAAATACATTGATGTTTACTTGAACGGCAAATTGGTAAAATCAATTAATGATAACGTTGAAACACCATCGTTGACAAGTGTTGTGAATTTTAGCACAACTCCATTCAAAACGTATTTAGCAAAATTCACTCGCACTATCACTCCCACCGATCCTCAAACAGCATGGAATAATTATTTAGCAGGCAATGGCGAGAATCCGCTTAAGAATGTGATGGGCAATTATGGTGTGTCAATGTCATTCAAAAAAGATGATCAGGATGCTTATAAACTCAATATTCTTTAAATAGCAACTGAATGTTGCTCATTGATTAAATAATAAAAAAGGTGTGTTGACTGTTTAATCACATTTAAAATGTAAAATATATATAGATGGATCAAAAATACTATATATATTTTGGGATTTTTTTTATACTAATTTTAATAATCGTGTATTTTCTTTATTTTAATAAGGACAGCAGTGAAACCAGTTTAATCGCAAGATCTGTGAATTTAAGAAAAGACACGACCGATCTCACATTTAACCGAACTCAAAAACCAGAATCCGCCATTTATTCATATTCCGCGAATGTTTTGATAGAAGGAGTTTTGGACAATATTGACACCGATTACATACCAAAATATTACTTGTTCTACAGAAATGCGTATGATGACAGTTTTAATGAAAATGCGTGGTCTCCATATAATCATGGCAAAAATATCGGACTCAGATTGGACAAATCTGATTTAACAAAATTGTGGATTGATTATAGGGATGGCACAAGTTATAAAACAGTAATGGTCGTTGATAATTTTCCTTTGGGCAAATGGACGAACGTGATTGTTACTGTGAATAACTCAATAATAACTGTTTACATTGATTCCAAAATGGCGAAATCCATTCATGGATCCATTAGCCCTCCTTCCCCTACTAATCCCATAAAATTTTCGCATTTTAAGGCATATTTAGCAGATTTTAGATATTATATGAGCATTATTAATCCCGAAATACCATTTACATCATGGATTTTTGGAATAGACAAATTTGTATATTAATTTTTGATGTAAATAATAGTATCATTTATATTTATACTGTTGTAAATATGAATCCGAATCCGAATCCTGAACCAAAGCCCGAGGCAGCATCTGGTATTCCTACTATGGCTGGCATAACCAGTGGTCTTGAAAATATTTCAAACTCAATTAATGAAGCCAAAGCTGGATTAAATAATGCCGTTGGCGATTTTTCTTCAAAATCCGCAGTTAACGCGAGTTCCGAGTTTTTAGAATCCAACACCATTGTCGCCAAATTCGCTTTTATTATTATTGTTTTGATTGGGTTTATGTTGCTGTTTCGTCTTGGTGTGATTATTATGTCATATTTTCTTTCGCCATCCGGATCTCCTTATTTAGTAAAAGGTCAGATTGATGGCAATGAAGCCATTGAAATTACTCAAGATTCGCGCAGCAGTAATCCTTTGATTAAATTCTCAGAGAATAAAGAATCCGGAATTGAATTTTCTTACAGTGTTTGGGTATATTTGAGGGGGCAAGCTGACACTGCTGAACATCACATTTTTAACAAAGGTGCTTATGATTCTAGTTTCAATGTTGCCACATCACAATCCCCTGGGTTGTTTGTAAAAACTTTCAAAAATGCCGAGTCAAGTGATACAGTTAATAAACGTTCCGGAACTTCATCTTTAATAGTTAAAATGGATACAATGAAGGCTGATGGAACTGCCACAAATTCTAGCAGCAATGGCGAATCACTTGAAATCACAAACATTCCTCATAACAAATGGACAAACGTTATTATCCGAATTCAGAACCGTCTTTTAGATGTTTATGTCAATGGTGTTTTAACCAACCGCAAAGATTTGGAGTTTATTCCCAGACAGAATTACGGCAGCGTATTTGTGTGCCAAAATGGCGGATTCGCAGGTAAGTTGTCTGATTTGCGATATCATGACAGTGCACTGAATGTTTTTAAAATCAACCAAATTGTGTCCGCTGGACCTTCTACTGGCACAAGTGGTTCGTCCACGTCGCCTTCATCTGGATATTATTATTTCTTGTCATCTCAATTTTACAAAAATAACGTCTAATAATATTATAAATAATGACTGACCAATTTTGTCTTAATTATAGTGTGCGCCGACAAAGAAATGTAAATACTGAATTATTATTAGCAAATATCAATGGCAGATATGACACTACTAATAATAATCCCTATGTCAAAATAAATGCCACGACTGGCTTACCTCTAACAAAATATGAACTTGATATGCGCCGCAAAGTGGAAATTCTCAAATATGACAAATCCAGCAATGTGTCTTTAACCAAAAAACAGTCTTGGACCCAAGTTGTCAAAGGGTCTTCGCAACGTCGCACTTATTCGCAATCGCAACTGTTGGCACTGCGCAATGGAACAGCAAACACGACCAATGACGCATGTTCAACTCTAAGCACATCGGCTGGCATTCCAGGAACGCCTTTTTATCTCAAATTAGATCCCAATGTGCCATTGTATAATTATTTGATATCCGACCCCTATGCCAGCAAAAATGTTGACAATACAATCGCATGGACATATACTAATAATGTTGATGTTTTTGGCAATGCCCCATTTTTATTTACACTTTTTGTCGGACCAGCGATTGATGTTAATTATGCCCTTTTCACATTTTCTGCGCCAATTAGTGTCAACATTGCTGGAAGTAGCAATCCAAACATAGATGTAAGTGGCGATTTTACTGTAACAATCCCTAAGGAAAATATAAGTGTTATTGTTTCTTATGGTGGGTCAGACGTAACTCTTAATACTAATCCGGTTATAAAATCACATACTCAAATTGTAGGAAAAACATCTCGTGGTTCTTTTAATGGACAAATCGCAATTGGCAGATTGGAAATAAGCAATCTTGGATTATATTTATCACCAGGGTTTGTGTATAAAATTGGCATAAATTATGCGGTGATTAATAGTTTTACAAACATAGAGTCTTTCACATCCACCATGATAACCGGTGTTAAGAATTCTGTGTCTAGTGCCAATAACATGAGTTTTACTACCACGCCTGTCCCTCATACTGGGAGTTCTTTTTCAATATCTCGTTGATAATTTCATATTTTATTTCGTGAGTTTCCCACCCATCTCCCACATCAAATTTGAATTCGTCTGCCCTATTTATAAGTGTGTAGACCATCAGCTCTATTGCCTTGAACATTTTTTCATCGTTGTTTTTATTGTCGTCTTTCAGACGAGCGCGTTCTGATTCTATGACTCGCGAATCAAAATACAATCGTGGCACCTCGTAATAAATATTATTCAAATTGTTGGAAATTTTGTCCAAATTATAGGCGGCGTCTTCAATGTATTTGACATATTGTTTGTATGTCAATTGTAATCGGTCCATGATTCCTGAATAATTTGGCAGAATATTTAAAAATTGCCAATTTCTATTAGGATCACATGCGCTTTCAATGAGATATTGGAGTTGTTGGATATCATCAGGGGTTGCTGTTGGATAATAATTGATCATGTTTGAATGAGCCTGTTTCATTTCTGTGATTTCAACATCTAATTGATTCAACGTTTTTTGGAGATTCTCTATCGGATGCTTCTCAAATTCACTTTTAAATTTGTGAATTTCATTTGTCTTTGTCGCATTCTCTTCCAAATCGTAGAACATAAATTTGATCCGGTCGGACATGTGCTCCTTTTCCGCCGCCGATAAAACTGCTTTAGAAAAACTGCCGCCCCTCACTTTCTCTATTCCATGACTATGC
>Ga0209230_10000256_pt1 | contig 20423 bp, 10 predicted proteins | sample LakOntMetagenome_FD_187467 | JGI IMG/M metagenome (GOLD analysis project Ga0209230, IMG submission 187467) | Freshwater and sediment microbial communities from Lake Ontario - Sta 18 epilimnion Metagenome (SPAdes) (version 2) | ecosystem: Environmental > Aquatic > Freshwater > Lentic | place... | reverse complement strand
CGGTAGTCGGGTTCTCTTCGACGGCTTCCGGTAAAACCGCGAGGACCTCTTGGGCAACAACGCCAGTATCGCGCCGCGTGCCGTCTTGGCCGCCGATCACCTTTGTGAAAGTATAGCCATTGAGGGCGTCGAGCTTGTCGAGCGCCCCAGTGATCCGAATGATATCCTTTTTCAGCCGCATGTCGGACGATGTTATGACATTGCCCGAGTTACGTATGTTTCCACTCACATCTAGATCGCCGCTTATGGCGACGCTATCCAAGCATGTCACTACATTCGAGAAAGTCGCCTCAAACTTAGTATCAAAGAAGCGCCCGGCATCGCGAACCGTCGAGAAGGACATAGGAAAGCCGATGTTTGTTTCATTTGTTTGATTGAACTCGTAGGCTTGACCCGTGATTAATACGAGCGATGGGGTGAGCTCTCCGCCGATGTAGAATTTGCCGTTCGCGACGGTCACCCGAAACTCGGTTCGAACCTTCAACGTACCCGGCTCTCCCATCTCGTCAACATCCGGGTTAAAGTAATAGAGATCTTTGGGTGTGGCATACGTCGTCAAGAGCTCAGTGTATGCACCTGTCGCACCCGGCGTTCCTACATACGTTACTCCTGTGGTGTATTCCGTGTTGTTCACGCTATCGGTGGCAAGGCGTAGGATATACCCGGCGTTGGTCGAGTCGGATTGATCAAAGACGTACTTGCGGTTCGTGTATAGCACAAAGAACTCGGGCGTTTGTACGCCATTCAAGAAGAACTTGGGAGTTCCGGATACGCTTTGGACAGTTACGGTAATCGCAATATCGTCTGTCGCACTTCCCAACGAGGCTTGTTCCGTGGCTTGTGGGGTTACAAAGGACAGGCTTGCGGCCCCAGCCATGCCTCCGTGGTTGCTCGAGTAATAAAATACCTTTTGGTTTGCAAACGTCAAGCTCTGCGAAGGAGTAAAGCGCACGACGTTGCCGACACGCTCGATGCCTTGGGTGTATTCGTAAGCGGCTGTCCGTGCATCCACCACGAAGCTCGGTGTCACTTGCAGCTTTGCATTCGTAATAGACAGATCCTTCTGGTGAGTGAGGTTGCCGACGCGATCCATTTGTGTTACATTCGAGCCGTGGACACGCACCTCGAGCACCTCCGTGTTATTCGTCCCCAAATGATCAAGAATGAGTGTCGGGAATGATGTTCTCGCCGGCGCAACTATGTGCAACATGGCCTCGGGCGTTTCTATCCCGAAGCCCGTGCCATCTGATACCGGCGATTTGACGACAGGCTGGTACGTCAGCGTTTCTCCGTTCATGTTGGACATCGTGAACACGAGAGGCGAGTTGGTGTTATCGGACTCCACGGATGGCCGTATCTTGAGCGCATTTACATCACTGAAGATCACTTGGCTTGTGACCATCGCACGGAGCTCGTTGGTCGCTTCGTCGTGAATACGTAATGCACCGTCAGCACCAAGGTTTATGCCATCACGAGAAACTTGTGTTCCATCGATGTCTAGAGAGCCACTCGACAGGTACAGATCGCGCCATCGCATATTTGAGGCACCGAGGTCGTATGTGAGTCCTGTTTCGGGCATGAGGGATCCCGCAAAGGTCGATTGACCGATGACATGAAGCGGCGTCTGAGGATTCGATGTTCCAATCCCAATATTTGAGTTCATAAAGATGTCGTTGCCCACTTGGAAGTCCGCCACTTGGGGAGTACCCGAGTTCACGTTCACGCCAACGTATCCATTGCTCGTCATAGTCAATCCCATACCAGTGCCGGCCCCTGGTCCCGAGGGCCGAACAACAAAGACGGCATCTGCTGCATCTTCTGAAGTCACGCGGCTATAAGGAAACGTGATGTCGTGAACGGTAACATTGCAGTTGACATGAAGCGATCCTTTTACCTCGGCACTTTCGTCATAGAGATCAATTACAAGTCCGGAGGTCGTGTCTTTCATGCGCACTGAGTCGCCGATCGAAATCCCTGTTCCTGGCTCGAGCAAGCTAATGCCTTCGGTCGTGACAACCATCGATTTGATATAGCCCGTATCGGTAGCAGGGATGTATAGATCGCCGCCAGCATTTGCTTTGAAGGACCATGCGAATGCGTTGTTGCTGAGGCCCATGCGACCGACATCAAAGTACATGGGGGCCGTATCGGATCGCCGGGTACGAAAGTATATTTGCGATTCATCGTAGATGGAGTCCAGCGTGAGCATATTCGCGTCCCGGCCGCTGACGATGTAGAACAAGTTGCTCGTTGGTTGATTGTAGTTGACCACGACGCCTCCGTACTCGAGCGGCCGCGGGCGCAAGTAGAGGTTGTCAGCATACAAATTCACACCTCTCTCGGAGAATAGAGGTGTCCCGTCGATGAAGAAACCCTCTTGGACATTGATCGCACCTCCCACATTCAAGGCGTACTCCGCGGCCGGAAGCGTGTTGATGCCCACATGCGCGCTTCGGTCGATGTGCAGGATCTCTTTGTACAAAGTGTCATTCTGCATGTCAAAGACAAACTCATTATTTGAAGAGTAAAAGCGGTAGTCCGTCAAGGAATCGGCACCAAAGGCATTCGATGGGCCCGATTGGAAGATGAGCTGTGGCAGAGGGTCCTCCGCGGTGTTGTACATGCGAATGGACCCACGCTTTCCGGTGCCAACTATGTCAATCGCGAACTCTGGGGTAGGTGTGCCAAGGCCGATGCAACCGTTTGATGATAGGGAAAAGACCTCTGTGCGCGTAACTCCATTGCCTGAATTTCGCTGGACATAGTCGAACGAGAGCTTTTGCTGGAAGCTCGCATTCGGGCCGCGGATGATCCAGCTCGAATCCTGTTGCTCTGTGCTCAAATTGACGATCTTTTGCAATTCGATCTCGGGAGCAAATGCTGAGATATCAGATCCTTCAACAAATCGGGTGAGCTTTAGCATGTTCGATCCCGTCGTGGAATTCTGAACATGCAAAGATGCGCTGGGAGTTTGTCCTGTTGCCACGTTGAAACCAACATACTTATCCGTCGTGTCGGCATTGAAAGATAGGTATGGTATATTGTTTTTGTCCATGAATGCGAAGCTTGGGACATTATTTCTCTCTAAGAATCCAAATTTAAGTGTACGATCACCTGCGACTACTTCGAGCAACCCATTTATGCTATTGGTGCTAAAGCGAGCAATTGTGTTTATGTTGGTTTGGCTTTGAAACACACGAAGTGCGATGGTAGTGTCATTATCACTGTCGCCCCTGTTCCCAATCATGACACCTTCATTGGGCATCATTATGACCCTCTTGCCCGATATGAACACGTCGTCGTTATTTAGAGTAGGAGCTTCGCCTTGGGCCAAGTTTTCATTGACCATGAATATACCGTTGGAATAGTAGGCCCCGCTTACGTGCACGTTGCTCGCATACACGTCCCCCACGACACTTACGTGACCATCGACCGTAAAGACTGCATCTTGTTTCGGATTACGAGTGGAAGTTAAGACGCCTATGTTGCTTCCTGCCACGAGCTGAGGGCGCCCAAGGATCGTATTGTATTGCGAAAATAGCGAAACATGACCGCCATAATCGAGAGCGAAGCGGTTGGTATCCGTGTTTGCCGAAAGAGCCCATGGGGATGTGACGCTGCCCATCTCGATTGCCGTAGTGTTCGTTTGGTCTCCTCGAATGAGTCGCATCTTTGTGGGGCCCGCGCGCGGGTTTTTGATTTCGAGGGTGGCGGTAGTGGGTGCTGTGATCCCAATGCCCACATTCGCCAAAGTGTAGATCGGGGCCCATCGCGTTGCGTCTGCGGCATTCAAGTTTGACGAGTACGCGGAATGAATCCAATCTCCCATGCGGCGGTGATCGGCCGTGAAAAAGCCATCGGAGCTCTTGATTCCACGTGCGGCCGTCACACCGTATCGGGGATCCGGATCCGTGTGAATACCCACATAAGGCGCATTGGAATTCGTGTACTCGATGCCGCGGAATGCTGGGAAGGACCCCTCAGCAGATGTTATAGCAGCATAGCCTTGCTCTAGCCAAAAGCCAACGTTCGGGGTGGATTCCTCAATGGCCACGGCGCCCTCGGGGATCTTGTAGATGGTCCCGGAGATTGCCATGGACCCTCGAACATCGAGTGTGGACACGGGATCAAATGTTAGAATGCCCACGCGCTTTGTGTGGTGCGCATTCAGAACCGGTGGTGTGGCGTCCGTGACAATGTAGTTAAATGCGCCGTGTTTGTATGCTCCAGGGTACATGTAAATGTTTTGAGGAGCCGGTCCGGCAATCCTATAACTGAACTCGGGGTCAAAAGCATCTGGCGTGGCAATCACGAGCGAGCCGTCGGCAATGCGCTCTTCCGAGGTGAGAGGATGTCCTATATATGCCGCTTTGTGCATGACATCGTGCGACCCTTTGTCGTAAAGCTCAAGTTCGAAGAGATCCCGGTCGCGTTTGCGGACGACGAACTGATTATTGACTTCATCGAAGCCCGGGTTAATGCCCACTCCCATGCGCCCGGGCGTAGTGATCCCTGCGCCGTATATGTTGATGTTCGAATAGTTTGCATCGGCGACTGTGAACTGAATGTTGCACCAAGACATCGCGCTGGACCCTTCAGGAACTTCTATAAACATACCACCCTTGAGCCGAATACTTTCGCGAATGATGGCATCACGGTGCACGAAGATGTCATTGCAAAACGAGGCGACATCGAACATGATGGACTCGAATACATTGACGCTTGTGAGCTCCGACTGTCCTTGGACTCGTAGATTGTTCTTGATGATTGCATCGCCATTCACAGTCAGGTCATAGTCGGGGTCGATCGGGCCGTTCACGGACAGCTTGTCTTGGAAAACGTAATTTCCTGGCGCGAATGACCCGGGAATGACCTGATCCGGATTATATGTAAGTCCGAGGCGGCGGATGTAAAGGCGATCGATGTTAACGTTCTCTTGAGCTTGATAGTCCCAAATCAGAATGTTGCTGGCCATGAGCGAACCGTTGACATCGAGGCTCATCGGCTCCGTAACAGTTGGAAAGATCACCCCGTTTGTAGTGCTGACGCCAAGGGATTGCTCGTATGATCGAGGCGGAATAATGCTTGTATGAATGCCCACGTTGCCAACGGAGTCGAATATGAGATGCGGTGCGTTAGATGCCACTGTTCCGTAAGAGGGGATTTCTTCGCCGGCGTATCTTTCTTGAAAGTAAGCTTGATCGCGCCCTATGTGAATCTCGAGGCCCGTGCCCGCGCCAGTGTTTATGACGGCCGGCGACTCTTCGGCTGTGCCGAGGACACCCATTCGCAAGATGGCATTTTGTGTGTTGTTGATGTTGAGTTGGATGTTATCAATACTGCTATTGGCCGATTCGACTACATTCACGGCATGCGCATTGTTGGATGCCACGGCAAATGTTCCCAAATTGCCGACGGTGATCTTGCCTGGGAAATAGATGCCATTTACCCCAATGCTCGATAACTCCGTCGACTCCCAAATGCTATCCGTACCGCCACCGCCACCTGTGCCGAGCCCTACGCCTCCTCCCGTGCCGCCGAGATAATTGCATGCCGTTATACTCCCTCGGACGAACATGTTTCCTTCCACCACCAGTGCGTATTCATTGCTAAAGGCTGTGCGATTCGGGATGGTCGAGTTGATGGCAATGCCTTGTTTGTCGACGATGAGCCCATAGTTTTTAAGATTTCCTACGAGAGTCTCCCCCACCACTAGGTGTTGTGTGCCTGATAATCCAAGGTTTTCATTTGTATTACTAGACACGCCAATCCCCAAAGAATGGATGACAAGTTCTGTTGGTTTGTAACGACTGTACGACACGCTGTTCACTGGCATGCGTGCGACCCTGCTATCTAATTAGAAAAACGGTCCCTATCCTTTATACCAACGCGGGATTGACAAAGATCGTTGTGCCATGTATAAAGCGACCGAGGGCACCAATGGCGCCCATGCCTTCGCTCGTGAGGCCACCGCTTGTGTTAACGTATATCGCGCGCCCGGGTGTCGAATCCACTGGAATTGCGTCCATCGCGAGAGTTTGGAGTCCGCTGACAGTAACAAAAACCGTGGATCCGCTCACGATATGCGCTATGCCAAATACAAAAACACCTGGCAACGTGCCATTTGCACTCGTTATTGTTTCTACGATTGGAATTGGTTCGTCGCCTATCATGCTAGCGTCATTAATGGTGTTTATGCCTATAACTGTAACTACATCACCTTCGTGGACACTCGCGCTCGTGGTGCCACTTGTGCATTCTATCACGACGCGAGGGGTCGCAATATGATGTCGTGTGTAAACACCGCCCACTGGCAATTGGGTATTCTTGTCATAGCCGACAGCCACCGCTTCGCCTTTTATACCAAGATAGATCTGCTTGCCTCCGACATCCGTTTTGAGAAATGTGTTGTCGATATTTACGTGGAAGTCGATGGTTTCGACGCTGATGTCATTCCCAATGAGAACAGGGCGCTTTGACAAGAAGTCCGATACGCGGATGAGCGGTGCTGCGGACAAATCATTGAGGATGTTGCGGCCCACCGCAATAACATCACGCACGATCGAGTTCTGGAAGGACTGCGTTCCTATGATGATGCTCTCGTACACATCGTTTATCTCTGCGCCAATGCTATTCTTTGATTCGCCGATGTCATTTCCGAAGATAATAGAGTTACGGCCTGATGTTCGGAAGCGATTGCCCATGCAAATGTTGTCGGAACCTCGTACGATAATGTCCTTGCCAATAATGATGTTGTGAATATCGGTCTGGACCTCATCGGCCGTGTATGTGGTTGCTGTTACCTCGAAATTGCGGTACAACAGTTCGGTGCGATAATTGGTCAAGTTAAATGTGCCATTGAGGCCCCCTGGGCCGCCGAACTCTTGTGTGAAGATGGAGCTTTCTATAAAGTTCTTGGGCGCGCGTGTGTTCATTTCGATGGTGATCTCTCCAAGTGAGGCAAAGCTCACGGGCTCGGTACTGGTGACGGCCCCTACTCCATTAATCGAGAGGGTCGCCGCATTATCGGCCGCCGCATCTATGTTCAAAAATGTTATTGTATTCCAATTATCGAATAGGAGACCATCATTTTCAGTGAACTCTCGCATAAATAGCACTGATCCATCTTGGGTTTTAAGCATGAAGGTGAACTCATAGGTTCTCAAGAATGCCGTTGCATCTACCGAGGCCGCGAAAGGCTGGGTAGGTTGTACTTGGAACTCGATCTTCACGATCTTATCTTGTATGTTGTCGTACCCCACAAGATTGGAGTTCAAATTATATGATACATTTTGCATGGTGGGTTGTTGTGGAAGGCTTAGTATGTTCGAGCTATTAAATTGATTGAGTCGAACAGCGTACCTATAAATAAAGAGCCCATTGTAAGCGTCGTATGTACTTAGTGCATTTACATTGGCTGCTTGTGCGACAGGTGCGATATCGAAAGAGTAATCGGTCAAATTTGTTTGAGTGAGTGCATAAAGGGCCATGTTCTCTGCGATAAGTACACGCGGGCCCACTAGGCCTACAAAGTTCAGACCTTGCGAACCTGTGACTATAAGAGAAGACGCCGGATCCGTTACATTGACGGTCATATTGGTAAAGAGGGACTGCTGTGTTGCAAGGGCTATTGCAGAGGATGTGTAAAAGACACTACTTATGTCATTGCGAGTGATGATCGGGAGAGGGCGTATTGTAACATTGTATGTAGCTTTTCCTACTCCAAGCTCATAGGGATTTGGGGCGAAGCGCAATTCGAAAGTGTCCGTCGCTGCGCTGGCCGTACCGGACCCGAGGTGTTGGTAATAGACTTGTTCGCCGGATGCAAATGACACGACGGGAACTCCAGGTGCCGTGGACTTCGCGATGATGCCATGTGTCGGCGATTGCGAAACATAGTAGGCCACTGCGGCACCGGTGGTCGTAATAGAGAATCGATCCGCTTGATCAATAGTAAATTGGTAATTCGTGTTCGTGTTGTTTCGCACTATGGGTTTAAATGGCTCGGCAATTGACCATGGGCCATTGAAGAGTTCTTCAGCTCCTCGGGCAAGACGCCATGTAGCAAGAGTACTAGTCGACTTTGTCCACGTCCAACCATCGGACACTAATCCAATGCTCCGCGCGATTGCAACGGGCTCGGATTGGAAAGACGTGTCCGGAAAGCGGCTTATGTAATTCTTGATCACCACAGGGTACATTGGAGACACGCGCCCACTGAGTTCGAATTGCATGTTTGCGGTCACGTTAGAAAGGCCGCCGGGGCCAGGTGTTCGCGGGATGAATACAAGAGAACGAGCACTTGCATCAAGGTTCGAGTATGCCACTTTGCTCGCCAAGGCGGTCGCGCTTGTCGCGCTACTCGACCACAGGAATCCGGTAGCTTGCGGAATGTCCTTTATAATAACATTGAGCGCATTTGGTACTTCTCCGATGATTGATCGCTTATAGAACTCGGCCCAGAAGGCACCATGTTTTGTTACTTTTGGTGTGATCTCAGTCCCAGTGGCTTGTATGCGAATCTCGGCAGGTGTGCTAATAGGATCAGGCCAAGACGCGTGGTCGTATTTTCTGAGAGGGTATGATAATCCACTCACTATAGCGGTGTTAGTAAGATCATTGCGCAACTCATATGAAATGCTTTCCGGTGCTCCTATAATCGAGACCTCTCCGGCAAGCAAGCTCGCCATTGTGAAGGAAGATGGATTCGTTGCACCGCCCGATGTCGTGGCCCTTAATTCAGAGTCATTTAGTCCCGGCTGCGACGCATAGAAAGCACTCGATAATCGTGGATTATAGTTTGATGAAAGACCGATGTTAAGATCTTGCCCCTTGCTTGTGTTTGCGCGCCTTATAAAGTTCATTTGTATCGTATAAATAGCAGAAATTGCATTGTTTTCATCATCGATGTAGAAGAATCGCAATGTGTCCGAGGGATACGCGCCCGTCACTTGGTAGATGCCGTCTGCTATCAGGGGTCGTGTCGATGCACCAAATGATCCATTAAGCACATCGATTACTTGGATCCCTGTGGCAAGTGCAGGGGCCATTAGGTTGGCCGTCGACAGGATCGTTGATACGTTCACACGGTCAATATACGGCTGAGACAGATTCAACTCTATAACAATGGGAGAGCCACTTGAAGTTGAAATTGTCGAACGAGTCACATTGATGCTCGTGCCGTTTAAGGCCAATGAGGCTCCCGAATACTCGTTCGCTAACCGGATCCATGCCAATCGCGAATTTATTGTAGTTTGAGTCACGGACGACACCGGCCCCACATTCTTTTCGATGAAGCCACCAGCTTTATTCGTGATTAAGAGACCGGGAACTGGGAGCGAGAAGAAGTTGCGGTTAAGGGGAACAACTGGCTCCTTAACTTGGTACGTATAAGAGCGCAACAAGTTACTCGAAACATCAAACAAGGGGCCGATTGTTGCGACGATTGGCGATGCCGTCGATACGGTTTCGGGGGTAGCTAAAGCCGTCTTTGGAATGATTGAAGTGTACATGGGCTCCGAATTCAGGCTAGCAACATAGTTGTTGGTCTTCAGCTCCGATACAACGCGATTGGTGACGATGCTCACGGCTTGAAAATTGCTTTTAACGATGTCGAGGTCATAGGTAATAGTGATGTTTGAAGAAAGTCCGGGGTATTCCGGTTGTGGTATTGGATCGCTAGTGTTCGTGACCTGAGGGCTTACTACAATGTTTGATGTTGCGCCCGGGCCCATGTTGCTCGTGATGGTATTAAAGACCGACGTGTAAAGAAGCCCATCGGGTCCACTCGTTATATCTAAATTGCTCGAAATGGACAAGTTTGAGGTTCGTGTGTAATAGTATTCACTTGGATTGTAATTTATGATCACATTGGAGTTCGATGTGCTTGTGGACAATATTAGCGAATCGTTAAGATCAAAGGTTTGAGTATTTAGAATTGTTATATTACTAACAAATTTAGTTATGTAGCTGACACCCTCGAGTGAATATGCAAGGGTCGGGGCTTCCGTTACTTGCGCATAAGTGGTGAGTGCCGTCGTAAACTCGGATGTAAATATGATCGGTGGTGCAGGAAATGTAAGCGCGACATCTCGGGAAGCGTTGGTGGCTTCGTCGAATATGACGACATCTGCGGAGTCGGCCATGATCGTGAAAGGGTTTGTTCTTGTGTACGTTGATGCCCCATCGAGCTTTCCATACAATGGCTCCTTCACAACGAATACATTAGACGCTTGCGGATCTTCGGGCAATGCAGCTGCCGCCAAAAGGGACTCTTGGGCAATTGAGACATTCACCGACCATGTATAATCCGTACCATTATAGGTTATAGTGCCTGCAACCGTTGCGCTTGTTGCGCCGGCGCCGGCTTTGATACCCAGTGAATTTGAGTAAGAAAGACTCGGAAGGGCCGGGAGATCACCGCTTACGCCATTGTATTCTATGCCATCGATGACTAAGATGAGGTTTTCATCGAGGGATGTAATAGTTACAACGCTGCTCGCAGGAAACTCGGGGATGCTCACGAACTGAATCGGGACCGGGATCGCATTTGGCGCTGTGCTGGTCAACACGATTTCGTTATTAGTGAAAAGGCGCGCGCTTGGCGTTGGGGCAAATGAGAGCTCGAGGGAGAGATTGCGGGCCCCGGTGACACGATGTGAGACACTGAGGTCGTCTGTAATGCGAAGTGCAGGGCAAATCGTTAGCTGATCGGCAGTTGCGAAGGCGCTTTCGGGAAGCCGCGTGTATGCAAGGTTCGAAAGTTGAATCACTTTTGTGGAAGCTAGTTTGCCAAAACGCGGGGCATCTATTACGAAATACTCTTGTTGGCACGATCCTGTGGGTAAGTTTTGGGGCGGAAGGCCATCGTCGGCCAAGTACGCAATAGGCTGCCATGTGGCCGCAGAGAATGCCGTATCTGCAGCGGGGGGCGCAAAGGGGCTCGATGACAGCGTGAGTGTCTTTGAAGTATCGGGGTACTGGGATCGCCTGATGCGTTTTGCGACAGCAATGGGGATAGCTGCAACGTTACATCCAAATCCAAGTACATTGAGCGTGAATGGTACTTGGGTACCCGCTGTTCTATACGATGCGGTAGCCGCGTGTTTCAGTGTATATGAACTGAGGCCATAAGCAAGCGGTGGGTTGCTTACATTTGAAAGAGTGAGCGATGATTCAGGTATGATATCCGCGACTTGAATGCTTTCGCCAAGGTTCGCTGTTGACTCGATGGCATAGAATGCACCATGGGCGATGGAATAGCTCGGGACAGCGAAGCGAAGATCATATCCTGCTGTTGGAGTCACGGGTCCTATGCCATTGTCGCTTACGTTCGATGTGACAACCCCGGCGCGTGCGAATGTATCCAGTCTCGGATAGACGATATTACTTGCACCAATTTTCAGAGAAGCATCGGCGAGCACGGTTTCTTCGAAGCCGGCGGCAAGTGGATCGCGGAAGAAGATGACGGATTGTAGTAGAATGTTATTTCCGAGAACGACACTATTGTTCGCGTCAGATTCGAGGTCATACCCGATCAAGATAGAGTTTGCACGCTGGTTTCGGATCTCATTGCCGATTGCGATGCCGTAGTCGCTCGTGAATGTGTTGCTGGATCCTATGGCGATTCCATTATAGTTGGTTTCAAAGAATGGGTTTGCGCCGTTGCCAATGAGCACGTTTCCGCGCCCAATGCGAAGATTGTTGCCTGCATCTGCACCAATGATCACGGCAAAGTCTGCTGCTGCGGCCAAGGCTGCACTTGCTCCGATGGCGACTGAGTATGACCCAACTGCTGCTCGGCCGGCATTGTAGCCAATTAGCACAGTATTGGACCCTTGGCCGTCTGCGCCCGCTTCGGCACCAATGATGACGGATTGCGATCCCTTTGAGTTCGCGAGGCCGGCATTGATTCCTATTACGATGGATGAAGTAGCATTAATGCCATTAGCAAGGGCATTGGGACCGATGGCGATGTTAGAGGTTGCATTCGATGCGAATTGGAGCGAGCCTGGGCCGAATGCGCAATTGAACCCGCCTTGAACTTGTTCTCCGGATCGGAAGCCAAAGAAGGCATTATCTTGCCCATCAACATTACTATAACCTGCAAATGCTCCGAAATAGCAAGATGAGTTTGCTCTTGCTGCGGCGCGACCGGACATGTAGCCCATGGACGTGACATAACGTGCTGATCTGAGGTCTTGGCACGCGAATGCGCCGTGAGCTGCATTGTAGTCGCCATCGAGGCATCGCTCCATCGCACGGTATCCGGTGGCGACTGAGTAGGATCCAGCGACGTTCTCGCGAAATGTGTATGCGCCGATACCAACGAGGCCGGATCCATCGCGATTGAACTCGCCGCTGCGGTAGCCTGCAAAGACCGACTCGTCCCCACCTGTTGCCCGTGCCCCCGCGTAGGCCCCGATGTACACACTAAATTGCACGTCACTTGCGGTGGATGCGGCTTGAAAGCCGATGGCCACCGTATCGTTAACATTACGGGCCTCTTTGCAAGCTTCGACGCCCATAAAGTTGTTGCGTTTTCCGATCGCGATCTTGCCAGCGGCTTGGCCAATAGAGACTGATTGTAAGGCCCTTGTTTGAATATCTTCAAAAAGCCCCGCATGCGTGTCCCCTGATCCCGAGGTCGACCAAGGTTGCGAGCGGGGCAACATCTAACGTATGAGCAGAAAAGGCCTTGTTAAAAATAATCTCACTAAGCGCGGCTATTCATTGCGTCGAGGCATTAGGTACTCTTCGCCAAAGTATGAAGTCTCGTCCAAGTCAAAGTTCACAATAGTTACTTTATCGGCCGGTTCGGCCTCCTGATCGGCCTCATTGGTCTCCTCGGCTTGATCGGCCTCGTTCGTATCCGTCTTTGGTTTTACAGGCTGAACCTTAATCAGATTATAGTATTCGCAAAGCATGGTAAAGGCAAGTGCCGTGATGTTGTTAGGGATGGCAAGAGATCGCAGAAGAGGTTGGATCATGTGATGCGAGGAAACCTCTTTGTCCGCCCCTCCGTCCAAATCAGGCACCAAAATGCCGAGAATAGATAGAGACATGCCATTGAGCTCGACGTAGTTGGACAGCATGTCAATGATACCATAATCGGTGAGGCCGTACAATGCATATAGTGACTTCATGTGAAAGGAGTTTGCCAGATGCTCGCCGCTTACGAAATAGGATTCGCTGCTTTTGGTGTCCGCATTCCAAACGCGAAAGACGTAGAAGTTATCAATTGAGAGATCTCGAATTATCTCGGATTCAGCACGGGACCATGTATAAAACTGCCTGTGTGCGTTGTAGATCTCAGTGATTTCATCCGTATCGCAATTGATGCATGTGACCTCGAGAACGGTGGATGGAACACACGAGCACACTAAGTTAGATGCGCATGTTGCAAGGCGCTTTATGCGAAGTAGAATGTTGCCGGCGATGGTTAGAGGCCACATGGTTTAAAAAATGATCGCGTTTTGTCTTTAAGCCTATTGCATGCGGGTCTTTGCGCGGGTAGAGGCATCGAACCCCATGGGCCCCACGAGGCCTTGTGCTGTGAATGCGGCCTTCCAAGGGCCGTCTTGGTACTTGGGGCTTTTGTCGATGCATGCTTTCTTCGATGTATCCGGTGTCTTTTGGAGGGCATACTCTGTGCCGCGATCGGCTAGCTGGTTAAAGCGAGGGCATGCAGGGTTCTCAAACATGTATTGTCGGGACTCGTTGAGCGCATTGAGCTCGACTTGGGCAAGCTCGCGCATGGCAGCACATGAAAGGTGCGATGCGATCACACCGGCATTGTAGGGTTCGCACTCGTCCATAGTACAAGTTAGCTGTCTAATGATTAATTCGATATTTAATACCGAAAAACCTCTTTTTAGTGTCTTATAGTAAGGATGCATGTGTACGTTTCACTTGTTTTAATAGGATTGGTGACCGGAGTTCTTACAGGACTACTAGGATTGGGTGGTGGTGTTTTAATGATTCCTTTACTTTTGCAAATAAGTATACCTTTGCAACAAGCGGTTGGAATTGTCTTGGCGATTCAAGTCATCCCCCAAAGCATATTTGGTGCACTCGAGTATTACAAATCGGGGAACTTGGACATTAAGAATTCACTCATAGTAGCTCTTGGTTCAGGTGTTGGTATTTACTTCGGAGCTCTTCTTATGACACGAAAGGCGATACCAGAGTGGTTTCTATATAGAATGCTTGGCTTTGTCATGATAGGATTGGGTGGGTATATACTAGCTAAATTTTGGTAAAATAGTTTGATGATGGAACTCCAAGGTAACTCCAAGGTAACTCCGTGGTAACTCCGTGTAGCTATATTAAGGAGGCAACTTGGGCCGCAAGGGCTCTAGGATCTTGGGGCCCTTGGACTTTTGGGCGGCGCGAGCCAAAGTGCCCGCTTAATATAGCTACACGGGCGTTCACTGAGTCGTTGAGATCTAATTGGCTAAAAATCATAAACATTATAGAATAGCATGCTTTCTCGAAAGCCCTCCTAAAGTCAAAGGCGTGTAGCTATATTAAGGAGGCAACTTGGGCCGTTGAGGCTCTAGGATCTTGGGGCCCTTGGACTTTTGGGCGGCGCAAGCCAAAGTGCCCGCTTAATATAGCTACACGGCGTTCATAGATTTGAAATGCATTAGATTTAAAAATGATAGAACAGCCCCTAGAATAGCACTTAGAGTCAAAGGCGATAAAATTTGTTTTTATGTGGGGTTGGCTATAAAAAATCCCAAAACTGTACCCCCATTGCTTTGTCATTTTGTCAATTTATGAAAGTCCCGAAGAGCATAGAATTTGCCAAGCGAGGTGTGCGGATTCCAAGCAAACCGTTTGCGTGCAAGCCATCCTCTAAAAGCACTTTGAATAATGATTGCATCCTCGACCTCTTCAAATCTAACATTCATCTTTTCCATATTTTCAAATGTATTTGTTCCATGGAATTTTTTCGATGCATCCGCACCTTTGCAAAGCCATTCCATGAAGGTGTCAAAGTCCAAGCAATCCAAGTATTTGGTAACGTACCACAAGCCTTGTGACGCACATGATACACATTCGCCGATAAAAAGCTCAAAGCATAGGGGGCTAAGTTCTTCACAGGAACGTCGAGCGATATATTGATCCAAAGCATCGGATGGGAGCTTCAACCCGCCTTTGAGTAACAATGGGAGAACCGAGTCGTCCTCTACGCAAAGATCTTGAAAAACGAAACGCCCGGGTTTGCTACGATAATTAATACGGTGAGAAGTATTTAGAAAACACTCGAACAATCCGTCAATTTCGTTTAAATTAACATTAGAGTGAGTAATAATGTTTTCAAGTAATTCTATGGAGCAGTCATTTCGATCAATATTTTCCAGAATATACATAATGTGATTGATGAAAGTTGGCTTCATTGATGCTCCTTTCGGAAATTTCCACTTCGAGTCCCACTGTTTTAGTACATGTATGTATTTACAACATAGTTCATCACTTGCATAACCGCATATGCCATATATTTGTTCTTGAAGAAATTCTTCTATTCCAATGCTTGTTGTCAAGTTATTATTGCGTGTTGCCGGAAGTATCGGTTCTACTTCTAATGCCATCATTTCGTCAAGAATCGAGGAAACTAGTTGACATATTTCTTCTTTACCAATGTTAAAATATATTGCATCATCTAACCGTTCTATCACGTTCAGGTGTCCTTTGTTCGGCTTCAGGTCTCGAAAACGCGTTAAAAATGCATTGTATGTTATTTGTGCGTATTTGTTGTGGTTCATACCGTTTACACCGTATTGGTCATTATAGTTCGTATGGTGGTCGATGACGGGGCTCAAATCTCTCGTTTGCATGGTTGCATGTGTTACTTTATAAATGCTTGATAATCGTCAATTTTTCCGAACATGCGTAGATCGCGTCGCCGGAAGTTCAAATTGTCTGCCCATAGGAGTAGGAGACCGGTAGAAATAGTATGACCGTAGTAACGCTGACGAAGTCAACAACCCCTGCATTTTCAAAGGATAAGCAAGTTCAAAACCAAGGCTACATCGTCCTCTTTCACATGGCGACGTGCCCGCATTGTATCATCATGCGGCCCAACTGGGAAAAGGTTAAGAAGGACGTCGGCAAGAAGTGCAACATAGCCGAGATCGAGTACTCTGATATCTCTGCGCTTCCCAAGAGCATGCAAACCGTCCGTGGCTTCCCGACCATCATGGCTTACAAGAATGCCACGCCTGTTGCGGAGTACTCGGGTGACCGTAGCGCAAAGAGTATCGCCGACTTCGCAAAGATCCATGCGTCCGCCAAGTCACCGGCGGCATCCGCCAAGTCAGCGAAGCCAGCTACCAAGAAAGGTATTTAAAGGCATGATATGTAAGACAAGCATCATTATTGCCGTGCCGAATGCCCCTCACGGAACCCCTTTATGACCCCAAAAGCTTCGCCGAGGCCGACGAGGAGGCCGAACCGGCCGAGAAGCCCACAGATGAGGAGTTCTCGCAATTCAAGGACCAGGTGAAAGAATGGACGGCTTTGGACGAGCAGATAAAGAAGCTGAGCGTTGCCCTAAGGGAGCGGCGGATCCATCAGCGAGCGCTAGGTAACAGCGTACAGGAGTTTATGCGTCGCTTTGACTACGAGAAGCTAGAAACCCAAAATGGGAGAATCAACTCCATTATACGTATGGTTCAGCAACCCTTAAAGGTGGCCGACATCCGCGATCAGATCATTGCATTATGCGATGAAGGACTCAAAGGCGAAGCATTGGTGTCGCGTATATTTGATGCGACCCGCCCAATGGTTGAGCGGAGGTCTTTGCGACGCTCCGTGCCTAAGGTTTCATTACGTCTTGATATTTAGCGCTTAGCGCTTAGCGCATTCGAGCGAAATGAACCAATTGTTTTTGAGCGTCAAGAATATCTTGTTCCTTGCGCTGCCTATACTGGTCCGTCGTCGCATTATCGCGAAGTTCCTTAAGACGATCGATTTCATCTATTAATATTTCCATGCCGAGATTGACGATCTTAGACTTCATCTGATCGTTCACCTGCATCGGCATTTTTGCTGTTTTGATGACTCCAATAAGATTATCGTCAATTTTTCTAGGATGCCCACTCACGAAGAAATGGTTCAGCGCGTAGCATTGTTCTTCAAAGATGATCTGTTGGAGGTCTTTAATAACCCCAAATCCCCACGATTTCGTACGGCCCTCATAGGTGGTTATGGCCTCAAAATGCTCCTTGAAACCAAGTATAGCATGATGGACCGCGTTCGCACATATGACCTCGATCTCACGGTGAGTACATTGGGTGCAAGTTTGACCCTCGAAGAGATTCATGACCATTGGACCCGAAAAATCGCCGCTTTTGTGGAGCAACAGAAGGCCGAAGACCCTGAACTCGTTGGGGAAGGCGCAGGGCTTCTCGAAGTTGAGCCAATGCTCACTTTTGGCCCCCGCAATGAGCCCCTTCGCGGCGAGCGCGTATATGAGGGTCACGTGCGCTATGCGCTTCACCGAGTTCGCTTCGGCGAGCACAAGCTTATGGAGATCCTCATATCCAATCAACGCCTACCAAATGGCGATTATGATGCCGTGACCAGCAAAAAGACCGGATTTCCCATAAAAACGGAATCTTCTTACCTCCACGACATGCTTGTGCTGATCTACAAGGCCAATGTCCGCGAAACCGACTTTTACTCTTATAGGAAGCGCAATCCCATCGAGGGGGCTATGCCCGACAAAGGCGAGCAGGATATCGACCGTGCGTCACTGTTGTGTAACGTGGCAGGAAACTCTAGCTCCATGGTGCCATTCCGAAAATACTGCGATTTTTTGGCACGAATCACAATTGAGAAAATGAAGCTCGTCTCGAAGAAAGTACGGGAGCAGGCATTCAAAAAATTGTTCCGAGGGTTAATTACGGAACCTTACTCTGCGCATTCAGTAGAACGCACTCGTGATCGCCGACGTAGCCATGGCCGGAACGGGAAGTCTCGTAATCGTCGAGTCCGCGGCTAAAGCCAAGACCATTCAGAAGCTACTCAATGGCACCACAGAGATTGCAAGTAAGGGCCCATTCATTGTAATAGCATGCTATGGCCACATTCGGGATCTGCCTCGTAATGAGATGGGCGTAGACACAGTGACATGGACGCCAACCTATAAGAATTTGGACAACAAGGGGGCCGTGCTTGATAAGTTGCGGAAAGCGGCCTCTGTTGCCCGTCATGTGTATTTGGCCTCGGACGAGGACACGGAAGGTGAGGCGATCGCATTTCACCTCAAGGAAGTCCTTCGACTAGTAAAACCCAAGTATTCCCGGATTTCTTTCAATGAGATTACGAAGAGCGCATTGCAACATGCGATTATGCATCCTCGTGATATCGATATGGCCCGTGTGTCTGCCCAAGAATCCCGACGCATTCTAGACCGCGTCGCAGGATATGAGCTATCGCCCCTCCTTTGGCGCCGGTTTTCCACAGGTGGCCTCAGCGCCGGGCGTGTCCAAAGTGCTGCGCTTAAGATGCTAGTGGATCGCGCCCGGGAGGCAAAAGATCACGAATCAACTCCTTACTGGAATATCAAAGGATCCTTTCAATGTGCCGCATGTGGCAGCACCGGGTCGGGTGATGGGGGCATTACAATCCTTGAAGGCAGCATGGGGAGCGGTAGCAAGTTGAGCGTATTTGACAACGAAAAAGAGGTTTTATCGAAGCTCGAAGAACTTAAGGGCTCGCAAGGCCCGGAGGGCGAGTGGATCGCAAAATTCGAAAAGAAAATGGCAAAGCGGGGGCCATCTGCGCCTTTCACGACATCGACGCTTCAACAAGAGGCATATAACCGTCATAAGCTTCCTGCCAAGCGCACTATGCAATTGGCACAAGAGCTCTATGAAGCAGGCCATATCACCTACATGCGTACAGATTCGGTCGTGATCGCCAAGGAAGCACAAAGTGCGATTATGGCTTTCGTGGCCTCCGAATATGGCGAGGGCATGGCTGTTGCCCGCGAGTACAAGGCACGGACGTCTAATGCCCAAGAGGCGCACGAAGCAGTTCGGCCTACGCGACCTGATGTTCAAAGTCCTGACGGAATCACGGGCATTGCCCTGAAGCTCTATGAGCTCATATGGCGCCGTGCTGTTGCATCGCAAATGGCCAATGCCGAGTTTGCCGATGTTGCCTTTGTAATAAGCCGAGGCAACGAGGCGATTAGAGGCAACGAGGCATTCACGGGCAAGCACAGCGTTCTAGTGAAAGAGGGATTTATGAAGGTTTACAACCCGGAGCAAAAGGCACGTCCTGCCGATCTCGATGCATGGGCGGAACTTCTCAAAGTCGGGAAAACGAAGGTGATCCCCGCCGAATTCACTGCGGTCGGTGACGTCACGCGCCCGATGTCGCTTTACAATGAGCCTACTCTTGTCAAGGCGCTCGAGTCCGATGGAATCGGTCGGCCGTCGACCTACGCAACAATCGTTGATAAGCTGTATCAAAAGGGCTACGTTCAAAAGGGTACAAACCCTCAGAATACCGTTCATGTAAACTCGTATACCGTGCAACCCGGTCGCGCAACACGGGCTCCGAAGAAGGAGGAGGCTACTATTCTGATTGGTGGAAAAGAGACGGATCGCATGGTCCCGACTTCTCTTGGCGAACGTGTAGCTGATTACCTCAATGAAGTTACACCGTTGTTGATGGACGCCAAGTTTACGGCGAGCATGGAAAGTGACCTCGACAAGATCGCCGAGTCGAAGATGAAGAAAGAGACGGTTCTAAATAAATTCTATAAGACATTTCACCCTGCGGTGACCAAAGCCGCAATAGAGAGCGAGGCGATTGCTAAGACGAATCGGGCTGCAACGAAAGCCGCGAAGGCAGCAAACAATGGCGTTATGCCCGAGAAAGCGCCTTTGACTCCTAAGCGCGTGATCCGCGAGTTCAAGACGGCAAAGGCAAATGTCGTGGAGACACGGTACGGCCCTGCTATCTTTGATACCCAGACGGATCGCTTCGTGTCGCTTATGCCGTTTCTTCAATGGCAAAAGAAGACCATCGAAGAGCTCACGTCAAAGGAGATGCAGTTCATTACAGGGTTGCCAATGAAGTTCAAGGGGACGTCGCGTGAGGTGGTCATGGGGCGCTTCGGCCTATATGTTAAGGATGGTTCTGAAAACATTCCTATGAAAAAAGAGTTATGGAATAAGGTTCTCGATGGCTCGATCACGGCCGACGAAATCAAGGCGCTTCCTGTAAAGAAAGCTAAGTTTGCGAAGCCATCTGCCAAGCCGGATGGTCCCGCTAAGCCCGCTAAGGAGAAGACGGCGAATCCTGAGCGGCGGACGAGGCCCGTGTCGCCGCGGTGATCTGCAGCTCTAGGAACTGTGTGATCACCTTTCGAAGTGCAGATAGCTCATTTGTGAGGCTCTCAA
>Ga0209230_10000253_pt1 | contig 20564 bp, 17 predicted proteins | sample LakOntMetagenome_FD_187467 | JGI IMG/M metagenome (GOLD analysis project Ga0209230, IMG submission 187467) | Freshwater and sediment microbial communities from Lake Ontario - Sta 18 epilimnion Metagenome (SPAdes) (version 2) | ecosystem: Environmental > Aquatic > Freshwater > Lentic | place... | reverse complement strand
TTATATTAATATTATCCAATATTTTGTAATGTTTTTTATAATTACTAATAGAATTATCAAAACCATACTCGCTAATAATACTATTCATATCACTATTATTCATCAGTTTTATTTCTTCATTTACGTAAATAGATATGATATTTTTTAATTTGAAATAATCTATATTGTTTAATTCGTTATTTAAATTCATTTTAGCAATAATATTTTTTGTAATATGTAATAATTTTTTATGATTATTTGCACTAATATTTAAAACATTTTTTGTATTTGCTTCAATAGAAAACATTTATTCTTAATTAAATATTAATAAAGTAATTATCAATTTTTATAAATATTATATACAATTATCATAATCGCTTGTAAATGTTTTAACATATGTCGCAAAAGGACCTTTTTCGCATTCTCCTAATGATTTAAAATTGTAACTTTGCGGACATTCTTGTGTAAATTTTTTAGTAGTTTTTGCCTTTGATTGGTAATCAAATAATTCAAATGAATTTAATTGATTTTTAAAATTATCGCTAATACCATATTGAAATTCCCAATCTCCTTTATTATATATGGGTTTTTTATATATGCAACTTTTTTTACCAATAGACATTCCAGATAAAAGACTATTTTCCTTACCTTTAATATCTGCTATATTATCATTATAATAATGATGTCTATTACATAATTCCATATTAATATTAGCATCAAATAATGTTCGCTGATTATCTGTATAATTTTTAGATAATAAACTCATATTTTCACATGATATTTTAGAACTTAAATCTTTTAAATTATATTCTGTAAGTTTATTAGTATTATTTATTTCACTGTAATAATTATTCATAATTCTATTTATATTAAGATAGATTAAAATAATAAAATATATATTATATAGAAGATTTAATATTTTATGTTTTATAATTTGAATTTTGATAATAAAAAGAGCATTAATAATTTAATTTTAAGTGAAGATAATGTTACAATACTTTACTATTCAACCATGTGCGGATATTGTATTCAATTGAAACCTACATGGCATAAACTATGTAATAGCATAAAAAATAATAATAAAATAACTATAATTAATGTCGAATCAAACAATATTAAATATTTACGCGCTAAATATAAGAAAAATATAATGGGTTATCCTACAATAGTTAAGTTCAGCAAAGGAAAAAAAATAGAAGAGTATAGTGGCAATAGAATATATAATGATATGAAAAAGTTTGTTAAATAAAATTTACAAAAATAATTTAAGGATAAAAAGTAAATATAATATATAATGGATAATTTGAATATTGTAGATGATATTATTAATAATAATAACAATGAACCTACCACAGAAGAATTGGAAACTTTTAAAAATCTCGTAAATGATTGGTTTAAATATGACGACCAGATTAGAAAATTGAATATTGCTATGAAAGAACGCAAGAATTATCAAAGAGTTTTAAATAATAAAATAGAGGAGTTTATGTTTAATTATAAATATAATGACCTTAATACGCAACACGGGAGAATTAAAACAAATGTTAAAGAATGTAAAGTTCCTATCAAAATGAATGATATTAAAACGAAAATAATTAAATATAATGAATTGTCGGGAGAAGAATTGTTAAAAAAAATATTTGAAGAAGAACGTGAAATAGTAGTTAAAAAGAATATTAAGAGAATTATTCCCAAAGTATCACTTACTCTATAAATATATCATAATTATAAAAAACATTTGCAACAATTATTTTTATTAGTAATATTTCCTCTAATATTATCATATTCATATGATGTTGAATAATAAACATTTTTTAAATTGTATCTTATTATAAGACTTTCACAATCTAAACACGGGCGAGAATATTTTAAAGGGTTATTAAAACTATTTGGACCTATTCTTACAACATATATATCACATTCATTAAGAATTCCCTTATATTTCTTATTTATTTTTGATATTGCCGACACTTCTGCGTGCATACTATTACCCTTTATATAATGATTATATCCCGATGATATAATTGTATCTTTATATACAATTATAGCACCGTGTTTATGAGGATTACCAGGAGACTTTATGGCAATTTTTGCGGCAATATTCAAATAATTTCTTTGTTTTTCATTAGTATTTTTAACAATATTATCATCACCAATCTTATACTTTGGTATTCTTTTATTATTTTGAATACTCTTAGCATTTCTATCGTCTAACATTGAAATATTATTTTGATGTATATTATATAATATATATTTATATGTTTTATATCAATTTTTATATATTATATATCTATAATGATGTCTAATTAATAATAATATTTTCATTTAATTCTTGGTCATTTAATTCATGTTCATAACATAGATTGTGTACTTTTAGAGGTGCTATTCTTCCTACACGTTGTGCTCTTCCTATCGCTTGTTGTTTATCAGCATCCATAGAGTGTAATATAATTACATCAGTGGCAATACTAATATCAATACCAGAACCAGCGTATTGTGTTGTTAATAAAATTACATTTGTATTACCATATTTAAAATTATTTAAAATATTCATCATTTGATTTGTATTACCTTTAAGACAAGCATGTGTAATATTATTAATTGTTAAAATCTCTGTTATTTTAGAAAATGCCGCATCAACACGACTAAATACGATAAATTTCCCCTTTTTATTATTTAGAATCAATTCAATTAATGTATCTTCTTTACTTAGAATACCTTTGCCAATACAATCTTTATTAGATTTTTTAGATACTTCTTCAATTTTTTCTGGAACAATAGCAGTTAAATTATCTGTACTTGTTATTTCACTTCGACAATTAGGGCATCTTTTAATATTATCGGCAGACGCATTATTATTATTTAATAAATTAATAATACAACTTCCGCAAAATATATGAGTACAATCTAAAATTATTGGATGTGTGATATTGTCTAAACATATCGCACATGTTTTACTTTCAATTTCAGATATTCTTTCTGTCAAATCTTTAAGTTTTTCATTTAAATTAATAAGTTCTGTTTCTATAATCTTTAATTTATTTGATTTTACTTCTTCAGGAATATCTAGAAGAGTAATATAATCTTTTTCTTTATATTTATTTTGTATAGCCTTATTCATATCTGCGCATATTAAATTAGCAATCCCTGTTTCTGTTTCATTTTTTCCACCTAATTCTTTAATAGCACCTGATATATCATTCGCATTAATTTTTTCAAGAACATTTTGATTGATATAATTTTTAATTACTTTTAAATATTTGGACATTTTACATAAATAAAATCTTTCAACTATTTGAGGTATATCAAAACTCTCTTTAACAAAATCCTTATTACATTTTACTAAAATAAAATTTAAATAATCTTCTTTTATGAACTCCTTAATATTATGATGCAATGAAATAGAAGACGAATAAATACGATCACAGATATTCAAATATGTTCCGCTAATTAACCAAAGATATAAATATGAAAGTGTTTCTATTTTATTAATAATATCGTGACATTCATCTACGATAACACGTTTCCAATTATAAATATACGAGGAATGTTTTAGTTCTTTATATAACGATGAATAATAAGGATCATAATATTTAAACAATATGGACAGTGTAGTATTTTTAATAAGAATTACGTCATATTGATTAAAATAATTGATAATTTCATCGCAATTTTTATCATATGATGGCATATGCTTATTAATAAAATTCAAATTTTCAACAGCCAAATATTTTAAATTAGTGCTTTCTTTTAGTGTCCTTTCCCATTGAACATAAACTGGCCCGCGAGGAACTATAATTAGCGTAGAATTAATTATTTTCTTTAAACTCGCTATATTTTTATTTTTAGAACTAAGTTTAAAATAATTATAAGCCTTTGAACTATGATAACTAATTATTTTTTCATTGTTGATTTTAATATTATCAAGATTGTTATGGGCGACAATTGATAACGCAGTCAACGTTTTGCCATACCCTACAATATCTCCCAAAATACCTATATTTGATTCAACTTCTTCTCCGCTAGCATATACTATCTTTCTATGATTTTCCATCATTATCGCTTTATATAAACATGCTAATTGATGAGGTTTTAATTGTTTTTTAATCTTAGTAGGTTGAATACATCTATGAGAATTAGAATCTAATTCAATATTATATATGATATTATCATAGTTATAATCAGACATTTATACGTATATTATATTATAATATACAAATATATTTTATATACATTTATAATTGTCTGTAAAATGATATAAGAAATAATTTCAAATATTAAATATAATGAGCGAAGAAACTATTATAAAAGATGCTATAATAAATGTAGATAATACAGAAACTAAATATGATACGACGAATGAGAAGAATATTTTAAATGAAAAAGATAAGGATGTTAATGATATTAAAATGACACGTATTATATTTGCTTTACCTGGTGATAATTTTAGTTCAAAGTTTCTAATTTCGTGGACATCTACAATAAGTAAAATTATGGAAATGCGAAAATATGATATTTTGATTTCTCCGGCAACCGGTTCGTTTGTTTCATTTGTTAGAATGAAAACCTTAGGACTTGATACATTGCGAGGAGAAACACAAAAACCATTTAATAATCAAGATTTTGATATATGGATTACTATTGATAGTGATATAATATTTACCCCCGAACAAGTTATTGAATTAATTGAATCAACAGAACATCATCCTGTAGTTGCTGGTATGTATAGAATGTCTGATTTAATAAATTATGCCTTTGTTAAAGACTGGGATATAAATCATTTTAAAGAAAATGGTACATTTAAGTTTAGTACTCCGGAAGAAATAGAAGTATGGAAAAAAGAAACATCATTTAAATATTATCCTGTTGCTTATACTGGAATGGGTTTTATGGCTATTAAAAAAGAGGTTTTTGATAAAATGCAATATCCATATTTTGATTCTGAAATAAATGTAATTGTTGCTGATGATGGAAAAATTATAAGAGATATTTGTAGCGAAGATGTAGCATTTTCTAAAAATATTATTAAAGCAGGCTATCAAATAATGATAAATACTGATATTCGGGTAGGACACTTAAAACAACTTGTTATTTAAAATATTATTTAAAATATAGAATATAATGAGTATTGTTTTTTCATTAATAGAATATGCCAATGGTTATTATCCACTTTTAATTCTTATAATATATATATTATATTATTTAATATCTAACTCTTTTGTATTTATAATATTAATCTTAATAGGAATTTTAATAGGTTTCTATATAACATATAGATACCGAGAGAATTTATTATATTATTATTCTTATTTATAATTTTATATTATTAAAAATATTATTTAATATACTATTTAATTTATTATTTTTTTTTTTATTTTCAGCATTATTAGTATTTTTCATTTTATTTCCTTGCTTTCTTGCTCCTCCTTTACTGTTTATTTTACTTTGTTCTTTTAATTCTACATCATCTGGTAGCACTTTTTCTTCATCATCTGATAGCGCGTTTACTTCATCATCTGGTAGCACTTTTTCTTCATCATCTGATAGCGCGTTTACTTCATCATCTGGTAGCGCGTTTACTTCATCATCTGGTAGCACTTTTACTTCATCATCTGGTAGCGCGTTTACTTCATCATCTGGTAGCGCTTTTACTTCATCATCTGATAGCGCTTTTACTTCATCATCTGGTAGCGCTTTTACTTCATCATCTGGTAGCGCTTTTACTTCATCATAAGTTTGTTCTTTTAATTGTTCATTTTCTAATCTTTCACGCTCTAATCTTTCACGCTCTAATCTTTCGGTATTAATAGATTTTTTATCTTTTTCTTGTTCAAATTTTTCAGGTTTATTATTATTTTGTGAAAAAAAAGATGGAAAATAAGAATATTCTTCTGTTGGTTGTACAGGTTGATAAGTTTGAGCAGGTTGATAAGTTTGAGCAGGTTGATAAGTTTGATCAGGTTGATAAGGTTGAGCAGGTTGATAAGGTTGAGCAGGTTGATAAGGTTGAGCAGGTTGATAAGGTTGAGCAGGTTGATAAGGTTGAGCAGGTTGATAAGTTTGATCAGGTTGATAAGGTTGAGCAGGTCTATTATCTATAATAGGTAGCGTTGGTAAATTTCCATTTATTTCTTGAACGGATGGGTAAGATGAATAATAATAATATACAAATGAAGCACATATAATTAAAAATATAAAAATACCTATTCCTATCAAAACCCATTTAAATTTTCCTATTATATCATCTTTATCATCTTTATCATCTTTATCATCTTTATCATCTTTATCATCTTTATCATCTTTATCATCTTTATCATCTTTATCATCTTTAGTTTTTGATTTGCTTATATTTGCTAATTTATCTTCTTCATTTCTTTTAGCAATTGTATTGCTTAAATTATTTGCCAATTCATCGTTGTTAGTTATAAAATCTTCAAAGTTTTTATTTAATAAGTTACCTACATCTTCCAAAATACGATTTTCATTATTTTTTTCTAATACATTTATTAATTTATTTATTAATAATATATCCATAATTTATATTTGTTCTATATTAATAAATTATAAAATAATATGTTTTTCTTCTTTATAGATTAGATATATAATGGAATTATTGAAACCTATTATTGTAAAAAGATGGATATCTGAAATTAAATATATAGAATATATATTTGATAATAACGTAGATAATAAATATGATAATGATGTTATAATTATTCCTGAATATATTTTTCAAGATGATAATAAAAAGGATGCCTTAAATAAAATAGCATATCATATATATAATTATGAAAAAAAAAATCTAACATTTCCATATTATTGTTGGGATGATATAAGTAAAAAATCACTTTTATTTGATATTAAAAATATACATTGGTCTGGTTATAATATTAATCCATTTAAATCAAAAGATAAAAAATCAAAACAATTAGATGAACCTATCGAATATATTAATAATGATAATAATGAATTATTTAATTATGATAAAATAAATATAGTTTTTTACAATGATTTTAATTATGATATTAAATATTATTATAATAAAAATGAAAATTTTAATATCCATGAAGTATCTAAATTAATTAAAAATGAGATTAAAATTATAGACCTATATAAACTACCTATAACAAAGATAACAGAACAGAATGAATATTATAATGAGGTTATATTTGAATATAAAATGGAATTTATGGAATCTTTAATAATACTATTTGATAAATTTAAAACAGACGAGGAGATACAATTAATTCAATTTGTTAATAATAATAATGCAATCTATAAATTATATAAATATCACACATTTGATAAGAAAGATTTAGATTATAAATTTAGATTAAATTCTAATAAAAAAGAAAGTAAAGATATATCTTTAATAAATCTTTATTACAAAAATAAAAATACTAAATTATCAATATCTAAAGATGGAATATTTAAATTAATTTTTAAATATGATATTGATAATGGAACTAATAAAGCAAATATACTACTTATTAAAGATGATATTGTTAAATATTTAAGCAAATTTAATATACATTCTCAATTTAAAGAAATAGATATTAATCTTCGTGTAAATTATTCAATAGATAATTTAGAATATCAAAAATTAATAAAAAAAATAGGAACATATACAAATATATTTGAGGATTTTATAATTAATAAAAAAAAATGTAAAGGAGTTTTTAAATACAAAAGAATATCAGGAAATTCAATTATTTTTGATCTAGATCTCTTTATAATTAACAGATATTATATTGAAGATAATATAATTGATGAAATCTTTACTGTATTGAAAAATATGGGTATCAATATAACAATGAATTATATTAAAGGAGTTATTGATAAAAAAGCAGAGATTGATAATATTAAATCAAAAAAATATAATGATGACGCTAAAGAAGAAACAATAGTAATAATTAAAGAATATAATAATAATATTGATTTTTATGTTGACATTAAGAAAGCAGATTCTTTCTTAGTGCTAGATAATTTAAAATTTTGGTTAATTAAAATAATTGAAGATGTACGCAATGAACAAAAAAATAATGCTCCTAAGAAAAAAATAATAAATAATCTTATCTTACCAAAACCTACTAAAAAAACAAGTTATAAATCTCCCAAAAAATCTTCTTCATCCTCTAAATCAAAAAAATCAGAAGATAGTTTTGTTTTTAATGATGAAGATTTAAATATTTTCAAAAGCAGTTCTGGAGGTGCTAAAAATAGTATTAATGATAATAATTACTTAATAAATAAATTAAATAATGCGGATAAGGAACTCTATAAAGATAGAGGTAAAGGTAAAAATCCAGCAAGAAAATGTCAAAAAGAATATCAACCACTTGTACTTAAGAAAGATGAAATAGAAGCATTGAAAAAAAAAGGGATAGACCCTTATGATAAAAATGTTTTTGATAATTATATTGAATATGGCAGCAGTAAAGAAAATAAAAATTTTTATACTTGCCCGCGTATATGGTGTCCTATTAGTAATATTCCATTGGAAGAAAAAGAAACTTCGAGTAAATCATTAAAATGTCCAGAAGAAAATGAAAAACCTATAATGATGAATGAAATTATGAAAAATAAAAACAAATCAAGATATGTTTATTTACTCAAAGGAGATATAGAAATACCATGTTGCGGTAAAAGAAATCCTGAAAAAAAAGGGATAAAAATTCTTGAAAATAAAAAAGTTCCTAAAAAACTAAAAAAAGATGATAAACAATTAAAAATAAAGGATGTTTCGATGGAATCTAAAAAAGAGTCTGAATATAAAGATTCTAAAGATAATATTATTAATGAAAATGATAAAAATTATATTATGAATAAAATACCTGTTCCTAAAAATCGTTTTGGCGGAGTGCAAAAAGAAGTATATCATATATTGTTTAATAATCATAAGGATTATACAAAAACTTGTTTATCAAATAATAATATAAATAAAAATAATTGTGTCTTAAGAAAAGGTATCAATAATAGTGATAATATTATTAATTCAATAGCATATTTATTAGGAACTAATAAAGAAGGTTTTATAGAATATATTGAGAATAATCTTGATATTGTAAAATTCTTATCTTTAGAAAATGGTAATGTATTTAAAGATTTTGCTGATATAGAACCATTAATACCTGATTTAAACAATGAATTATATATAGAATTCTTAAATTTTAACAAGAAAACTAATAATATATCATTAGAAATACCTGATATAGACAATAATACTCCATCCGCATTATATCAAAAATCAAGATTATTATATATATATAAATCATATAAAAAATTTATTAAATATCTTAAAACAGAAAATAGTAATTCTGATATTGTTCATTATTTATATACATTAGTTGCTATATTATATAATAAATTAATTGTATTATGGAATGTTGAAATAGGACATCCTCATAACGATGTAAGTATAGTATGTCCTCGTTATTCAACAATAAATGATTTATTATTATATTTAGGAAAGAAAGCGAAAGTAATAATGATTATGATAACGACAGAAAATAAAATAAAGGATAATTTATCAGTATTATATTACGAACCTATCATATTAAAATCATTAAATAAAAAAGAGGTCACATATTTTAATTTAGAAAAACATATTAATATTAAAAATATATTAGATAAATGTACAACAAACATATACAATTCTAATGAACATTTCGTAGAAAATATAGAAAATATGAAAACAATTAAAACATTTATAAATAAAAAATTACAACCAAATTATGAAGGAAGCAAAGGTGAAATATTTAGAACTGTAATAATAAATAAAGATCTTTCTATTGATAAAATAATATTAAAAAAAGACAATACAGTAATATCTTTTATAAAATTTAAAAAGATATCAATTATTATGTTAGATTTAATTATAAAAAATTTACATATAAAAGATGTAGTATTTAGCGATGATATAAATAACAAAACATTCGATGTATATATATTGAAAGATACATATACAGAAATATGTAAGAAGTTTGAAAAAATAGATATAGAAGTTGATATTGGAGAAATTACAAAAGATACAAAGGATAATGGAACTACTATTAAAAACAAGATATTATTTAAAGCAGACGAATATAATAAAAATCGTGGAATAATCATTAATATTCCAAATAAATACAATGATTATAATAAATATTCACGAGAACAGATTATGTGGCAGGATATGAAAAAAACAATTTACAATAATTTGCTAGAAAAGAAATATGATGACAAATATTACAAAGATTTATCTATAAAGACGCGAAAAGAAATTATTAAAATTTTATTCACCAATATTAGTGAAAATAAAAATTATAATTCTAAGGAATTACGAAAATTACAAATAATATTAGAAGGTATTAATATATATTCAAGAGAAAGCATAAAGAACTGGTATTCTAATAATTTGTCTTATGAAAAATATAATTATGTCAATGATATTTCAAATAATATAAAGGAAGATGGGGATGAATTAATATTTACACAATATTTAGTATCTGAAAAAATACCTGACAAAATAATAAGAGACAGAGATTATTTACCTAATAATAATATTAAAAATACAAACATAGATTTTTATGAATTAAAAAATAATATGAATATATCAAATTCTTCAAATAAAAATAAGATTATTCCCTCTAATTGGCAGGGAGTTGAAAAGGCAATGCCTAAAAAATGGGAAAAATATAAAAAAAAAATATGGTATAAACTGAAATATATTGAGTCTGTTTATACTGAAAAAAATATTTCTGATTTGTTTGAATTTTTACTTAATTATGATAATAAAAAAATAAATAATATTATATCATTTGATGATATAATTCAATATACTTATAATGAATATGAAGATATATTACTTGATAATTATAAAGATGATAAATATGCTATTGATATGATATTTAGTGATCCGCATTTTAGAATGGTTTATATCAATACTATGAATATTATCAATAATACTAATAAAACTTTTAAAACAAAAAGAATATTTTTAGACGAATATCTATATAAAAGTAGTTTAAATGAAAGAAAAAATATATTAAATCGTATTAAGAGCGATAATGCTATTAAATATTATAGCGGTAATACTTTAAAACAAATAGCAACTTATTTAGATATTAATATAATAGTTATATTAGAACGTATTGATTATGGAAAAGGCGTTAATGTTAAAAAAAGAGCAGGTAGTAAAGATTTGAAGGTTTCTATGAATTATTATAATGCTGGTAATAATAATAATCATGAAGAATTATTAAAAAGACCTTTGATTATGCTTTATCAAAAGATAGAAAAATCATTTATAAGTTATTATTTAATTAAAAATATAGATGGCGATTCATTTGTTTATAATGAACTAAATAATGCTAACCAAGATATTAAAAATATAATATCTCATCACGATTCGCACAATAAAAGTAATTCCCCTACAACTATCAAAGTATAATCAAAGTATAATCAAAGTATAATCAAAGTATAATCTAAATATATCTTATTTTTTGTTCAGGTAATTTATAGCATTTGCTATTTGTTGTCGATATATCTTTATTTAGATTAAATTCGACTTGTAAATCATCTTCGTTGATATCATTTATTTCATCGTCATTAATATCATCTATTATATCTTCATTTATACTCGGTAATTGTTTATTTGTATCTCGAACATCTTTTAATAATTCAATCATATAATCTTCATCTATTAAGATTTTACTATCTCCTGTACCACAAGGCGGCTGTTGACCCAACATTACATTGGCAGATACGCCATTTACTTTATCATATTCTGCGAAAATGCTTGCATTAATTAACATATCTGTAGTTTCTTCAAATGATGATTTCGCGAGTGGACCAATATCTCCTCTATTGATGCCGTGTCTATCTATTGACATTAATTGACCTTTATAAGTCATTGTATCAATAAGCAATGACATATGTCTGTAATTCATAGAACCTTCATTTGTCACAATAAGTAATTCTTTATAAAGAGCATATCTTGCCGCTTCAATACCAAGAGTATCATATATCTCACGAATATCATTAGAAATTGTACGAGTAGTATCAATATTAGGATTTGATAATAATTCAATCAAATTTGTACCATCAGTATCCAATACCCATTCAAGCATTTCGTCAAAATTATTAGTATCATCATTATATCTATAACACTTCTTTTTATCTAATGATACCTTTTTAATACCTTTATAACCTTTCAATAATATTTGATGTACGATATTGTGCTCTATCGCTTTAATTGTTGCTATTTCATCTCCGTCTTTAAGAGCCATATCAGTTAATTTAATACGGAATACGCATTCTTCGGCATTATCGTCGCTATAAACACATTCAATATATTTATCATAAGTAGTATTTAATTTTGTATAAATATCTATCATTTTTAAATTACAAGAAAGCATTTTAAATTTATCAAATACTAATCTTAGAACCCAAGGCGATGAACTTTTAGATTTAGAAGCATTTCCATACAATTCTTCAAATTCTTTATAGATATTCATAATTCCTTGATCTTCTTTTATATTCGTTTCGTAATATTCGCCATTATCCCAATATATTTCAGTATATTTTAGAATATCCGATAGTTTCGTAATTTCAATAGAGTTCTTTACATTCATTGCATGATTTTTCGTTATATCAATTCTGTCATCATTTAAATCCCCATTTTCATTTCTTTTAGGATTTATAACACACGATATATCATTCTTCATATATATCGTTAATGTAGGCGTTTTAGTCTTTTTAGTGGCCGACAAAATTTCTTTAAGACGCGGAACTCCAGAAGTTGCTTTTACCGCAGCAGCAGTTCCGGAAACGTGAAATGAATCAAGTGTCATTTGCGTCCCTAACTCTCCAATTGTTTGTGCTGCAATGATTCCCACCATTTCGCCTGGTTGTGCTATAGCCTGATTAAAATATTCAATAACTTGTGATACAATCCAATCAAATATTTCAACAGTGAAATGATAGTGGAATATTAATTTTTTAGGATTTAGATATTGTCTCAATAGAATATTGAGATATCTCATACCCTGTTTACGATTTTTAATATATAGTTTATCATTTAGATTATCAATATTATCTAAAATATAATCAGGTGTTAAATCAGTTTTAATACCCGAAATATTGATTGCTTTAATTCTATTATGAGCAGTTGTAATAATTCTACTAAATGGAATAGGATAGTTAATTACATTTTTTTTATCGCGATTAAAGATTTTCTTAATCAAGAATAGTTTATCTTCAATCATTTTCTCAAAATGCTCATTACACCTAGCGTATGTTTTTTCATTAATTGATTTCAAAGCATCTTCCGTAATATGAACATTGATATTATCAGTGCTTTTTAAATTATATTCAAAATCTAATTCAATATTATTTTTATATATAGTATCTATTACTTGAACTTCTATTTTACAACCATCCATACCATCTTCGCCATAAATATATTGTATGATTGTACCATCAGCAGTCCTTACAGTATTATCATAATGAATTTTTGAATCTTCCATTGCTTTTACCAATCTACGTTGAATATATCCTGTTTCCGATGTTTTCACAGCAGTATCAATGAGACCTTCGCGACCCCCCATAGCATGAAAGAATACTTCATGAGGTTTTAATCCAGATATGAAACTATTTTTAACAAATCCTCTTGCTTCTGGTCCATCATCATATTTTGTAAAATGTGGCAATGTTCTATCTGTAAATCCATATGTAATACGCTTGCCATCTACATTTTGCTGTCCGACACAAACAATCATTTGCGAAATATTAATTTCCTTACCTTTTGAACCAGATTTAACCATATTAATCATACGATTCGTTTTTTCGTCAATCTGCGAGAATCCAATTTTCCCTACTTCGCTCGTCGTCTCATTCAAGATACCGATTAGTTCTCGCTCAATATAATCCTCATTATTCAAGATACCATTGTTATCGTAAGTGCCTCTTCTAATCTCGTCAAGTTTATTATAGGCTTTCGTTTGCATTTCTTTAATTTTATTTTTTAGATGTTCGTCTGTCTTCTTATCTGTTACTAAATCACTAATACCTACACTAAATCCTGCTGTCAATAACCATCTACATATTAAACGTTGGGTATTATCTAAAAATTTGCGAACTTCAAATGGGCCGTAATCGTGATATATAACAGGTACTAATCCCGTTGAAATACCATGAAATACTACCTTATCCAGATTTCCACTTTCTAAAATACTGTCATTAATAATAAACTTTTCATCTTTTTTATTTTTTCTATTAATGAAAAGACCTGGAGGTAATATTTGTGAATACGCTTCCTTACCATTATAAATATACTTATTTTTAGGTTTTGGCAAACTTCCTTTAAAATAACTATTAACCATTTGAATGTTTGCCATTGTTTTATCGTGAATCTCCGTAAAATCCTTTGTCAGGCGATAAGAACCTACAAGAGTATCTTGGACTACCTCAATAATCGGCTTGCCATCACGGGGTGCTAAAATCATATATGGTACTGCTGCTATGTCCATTAACTCATTCATAGTTTGAATACTCTGTGGGCAATGTAAATTCATTTCATCACCATCAAAATCAGCATTATATGGAGGTGTATCCAATACATTTAGACGAAATGTTTGATAAGGCATAATAACTACTTTATGACACATCATAGACATTTTATGTAATGATGGCTGTCTATTAAATAGAACATAATCACCATTAGATAAATGACGATGAACCGTATCTCCTATTTTTAAGTCTTTCGCTATGTTTTCCAAATCTTTAGAATATTTTAAATTAATAGTAGTATTTTGCTTCTTAATATATTTAGCACCAGGCCAATTATCTGAACCATTCATAATTAATTTACGCATATGTTCTATGTTATATTTATTGACAATTTCGGGAAATGTAATATTAATAGCAACTTTAATTGGAACTCCCAATTCATCAATGCTAATATAAGGATCGGGGGTAATTACAGAACGTGCAGATTGATCTACACGCTTGCCGTTCAAATTTCCACGAATACGCCCTTCCTTTTTTTTCATTCTGTCAGAAACTGATTTTAATTTTCGTCCATTCCTTTGCTGCGCTGGTGCTAATCCGGGCATTTGATTATTTATAAATGTAAATACATGATATTGTAACAAAATTGTATAATACCTTACCGTTTCTTCAGTAGCGCCTTTTTTAATTTTATCTTCTACTTGATTATTTGCCTTGATAATGTCGCTCAATTTATGCGTCAAATCATCTTCGCGGCGTTGCCCATTTTCTTCAATAATACTAGGTCTTACAGCAGGTGGAGGTACAGGAAGAACAGAACATATCATCCATTCTGGTCTATTCCATTTTGGATTAAATCCCATCATTTCCATATCTTTTTCACTAATTCTTTTAAAAATTTTAAGAATATCATCTGCTGTAAATTCTTGGCGTATATTATCCTCGCCTTTTTTATCTTTCCATTCTGCTATAATTTTCATAGAATTCTCTTTATTGATTTTTGTTGGACGTACAGCACCACATCCAACAACTTCGTCATCGCCGCACATTTTCAATTTAGTTGTAGTATTACATAATTTATAATATGCTTCCCATCTCTTCTGGTTATTCTTGATGGACAAGATTTTATTGATATCATTCTTAAAATCTTTATGAGTAGTATTTGGTGAAATTAAACATTTTGAACATTTATAACATACGCAGTTCAAAATCTTTCTCACAATATCAAAGAACATTGCGTGAAATACAGGTTTAGCAAGAACAATATGTCCAAAATGACCTGGACAAAATATGTTTTTCTGTTCGCATGTAATACATGTCCTGTTATGTTCAAGAACTCCCATACGCGAATCAAACAAACCGCCTATAATAGGTTCGCTTCCAGCATATGTATCAGTTTTATTAATTTCTACAACAGACCTTTTAATAATTTCGTCTGGACTTAATACACTAAATTGGATTCCTTTTACTTCTTGAATTTCAACCTTTTGATCGTTATAAGATAGTTCGGGATAAATTGACATATCTCTTAATATTAGTAGTTAAAATAACTCGTCTTATGTTTAAATATATAATCAATTTTTATAATAAAAATAAAAATAAAAAGTTATTTACATATCAGTAATCCTAAATACTCTCTTTGGTTTTACTGCTCTTATCGCTACATTTGCTACCGTCGGAGATTTAGGAGGACTCATATCAGTAATCCTAAATACTCTCTTTGGTTTTACTGCTCTTATCGCTACATTTGCCACCGTCGGAGATTTAGGAGGACTCATATCAGTAATCCTAAATACTCTCTTTGGTTTTACTGCTCTTGTCGCTACATTTGCCACAGTCGGAGATTTAGGAGGACTCATATCAGTAATCCTAAATACTCTCTTTGGTTTTACTGCTCTTATCGCTACATTTGCCACCGTCGGAGATTTAGGAGGACTCATATCAGTAATCCTAAATACTCTCTTTGGTTTTACTGCTCTTATCGCTACATTTGCCACCGTCGGAGATTTAGGAGGACTCGTATCAGTAATCCTAAATACTCTCTTTGGTTTTACTGCTCTCTGTGCTACATTTGCCACCGTCGGAGATTTAGGAGGACTCGTATCAGTAATCCTAAATACTCTAACAGGTCTTTTTGATGATTTATTATTTGATAGCATTCTTAATGTAATATAAGAATTTATAAAAAAATAACCGCTGCTAGCAGGACTCGAACCTGCGACCACTCGATTAACAGTCGAGTGCTCTAACCAACTGAGCTATAGCAGCGCGGGTATTGCTACCCAACTATATATATACTGTAATCTTTATATAAGTTTGTAATAATATAATAGATAAATAATGAAAAAAGAAAATTCAATAGAAGATAATGAATGCTTAATATGTTGTGATGAAAAAGCAACAGACAATTTACACTGTTATAAATGTAATAAAGTAATATGCATCTCGTGTTGTAATAAATTAAATACGAGAACATCATTATTATATGTTGAAAGTAAGCATGTTTTTATTAAATATTGCTGTCCATTTTGTAGATATTGTAATAATAAACATATTAAACTATTTAATAAAAATGAGATAGTTTCAATATATATTGAAACATTAACACAATTATCAATATTACAAAAATATAATAATGATTTGGTAAATAATTATAACTATATATATAGCGAAAATAAGAGATTACAAGAAGATATTAATAATAAAAACTCTCAGATTGCCGAGTTAGTAAAAGACAAGGATGATGAGGTTAACTAGGTTGATAAAAATATAGAATACTAATAATATTGCTAAATCTATTATGATTCCTAAAAGGAACAGATTTTTCTAAAAATTTGAAAAATAAAATGAAAATTTATTAATATTCTGGCGTCTCCAATAACTGCTCTGGTAATCTACGTATATATAAAAATTTATTGAGAGGCTTGTTAGTTATTGCGATACAATTATTATATTCAAAAAAATTCAGATTTTTATAAAATTTGAAATTTATAATTTGAGTACATCTTTCTGTTTTTTCTAAATTTTCAAAAAAACTTTTACAAATTACAAAATAAATCAAGAGATGTACTCAAATTATAAATTGAAAAATAAAGTTTATTCTGGTGTCTTAGGCTTTTTTGGACATATTGTTTCTTTTGGCTTGTGATTTATTACCACCACCAGATATCTTTAATTCACTATAATATTTTTCGTGCTTTTTCAATAAAACAAAAACGAATATACAAGCAAAAAGGTAAAGAATTGCATTTCTATATTGAATTGATTTAGCATTTATTAATATATTTATAATTTCTAACACATATTTTTTATTATATACTGCACCACCAATCATATCTATATTATTATCATCATTTGTCTTTAAAAAAATATTAATATCTATTTCGGTTATTAAGTCATTATCTCCCATAGATTCAATTTTATTAATGCAATTAAAAAATATAAGCAATGTTATTTGAAAAATACTTATAAAACTTGCACTGGTTATTATGATATTGTTAAGATATAGAGTATTGCCCGCAAGCGAAATAATAGCAATTAATATTTTAATTGTAATATAGTTTAGTTTTTCTATAATAGCATCATTATTACTACTTAAACGCTGACCCACACTACTTGAACGCGAACCCACACTACTTGAACGCGAACCCACACTACTTGAACGCGAACCTGGATTTGATTTCGATAATTTTTGTATGTTATCTGAAGAAGGTTTGTCATTTTCTGTTGATAAAACGGATACTAAAGCTTTTAGACCTTTTTTAGTTAAACTATTAACTCGTCCATCATTTGGATTAGTATCTTGTTCTCTAATTAAACGTAAGATTTCTTGTATTGGTCTTGAATTTTTCGGTTGTTTTGGATTACTACCAAGCCTCATTCTTATAATGTTAATTATCTGATTAGGCATTTTTCCTATATATATATATAATAAAATTATTTACAACTATGGTAATAAATGTTCTACAAGATACTCAAAAAATATTTTGATAAATAATGTAAAATATTTATATATATAAATATATAAACATTATTATTATATAAAAGTAAAATAAGGTAAATTGATTTGATTACAGGTGAAAAAATACAGTTATTGCGTTATGTTTTCATAGGAACTGTCGGAGATTTAAATTCAAATCCCAATATAACAATAAATCACCCAAAATCCTTTAATATAATGAATATTAACAGTACATATGATAATCCGCGAATAGTTTATTATAAATCTAGCAGTCTCAATAAATTGAATGAAAAAATTCAATATTTTGCGAATCCCTTCATTTTAGTATCACACAATAGTGATATAGTGTCTTAATTGTAAAGAGTTAACACTTGTCTCGTCTATGCAAATAATGTCGTCAATATTATAATTTTGTATTTCATTATAAAAATCTTTAATTTTTTCATTAATATTTATATCCTTACCAAATCGCTTTATAGGTTCATGTCTAATTTTAGTTAATTATTGATATAAAAGTTAATAAAAAAATAACTATTAATGGATTACTTTCTCATCAAGAGGATAAGCAGAAATGCGAGATAATTCATAATAGAGATAAGAACGCTGTTCAAAATATGTTAAATATTGTAAAGAGTATATTTACAATAGGAAGAAGACCCGACATATTTACGAGAATTCATACATAGTCCACGCTATGTAATAACCAAATTTTTACTACTTTTGGATATTTTGTTTGCTGTTAAATCGGCATTTTAAATGTCCAAAGGTGTAAAAGATTGGGATGATATCGCAAGAACCGAACTTATATACAAAGATTTTGACAATTCAATATTAGATTTGCAATTTATAAAAAAAGAATTAAGAAGCGAATATGTCGATATTAAGATTCAACCTTCTTCTTAATATTATTCAACACACTTTGAAAAACGACATTGAGATATTTTTCTAAGTCGTCATTGATTATAATAGGAATATTCGCTTTTACAGAAACATCTATTATTGTTTCTCTATCATTTATATAAGTAAGCGATACCTTCTCTTTTATCTTGACAATTTTTAAGGTACTCAGAGCCTTTATAATATATGAATAACTTAATTTAAGATTGGTTATTTTACTTTTTGTTACGATAACCTTGTATTTTCTCCCATCATTAATAATAGTATGTTTACGACGCATTCTAATATAATTATCATCTTCAACTACAAGCTCTTTTAGATATTTCGGAAAATCATTTACATATATATAAATACTCTCTATTTTCTTTCTTCTTCCATTAATAATATCCCAATTATTATTAATATTCCATTCTAAGATTTTAAATAAATTGGCATTTATATTAGTAGAATCTTTCATATCTAAGGCAACCTGATTAACATTATTATCTTCATCGTCATCTTTGGTATTATTATTATCCTTTTTGGATACGCTTGGGCTGTTGGAATAATCCTCGGAAACTTCATATATTAAATTAAATACATTATTTATAGACTTATTTACAGAAAAATTACTATTGTATATATACATTATAATAATATTTCATTTATATTTTTTATATATATTTCCTTTATTTTGTTATATTTTTCGTCAACAATTATTTTTTCATCATATAACCATTTTTTTGACAATATATTATATTTGTGATGTTCATTAAATAAAATATGAATAGATATATATATCACAAATATTATTATTATACTATTTGTTAAATTTTTCGTAGACATTAATATTATAGAAAAAAGTATTATACCTTGAAATAATGAATTATTTATTAATTTTTGTTGTGCGTTTGTCAAATCTATTTTAAGATATCTTCCACCTAATTGAACAATTATTAAAAATAATATAGATAAAGGTTCGAGAGTACCTATACCTCCAATTTGCTCCATTATTTTGTATTAATCTATTTTTTATTAAGATATATATATTTATTAAAATGTTTTAACTTAGTTGATATACACATTAACTGATGTTTTTTTATTATAATTTTTATCTGTAAATTCTCTTATCTTATTTATTATAATATCATTTATATCTTTATATTTATTAAATATAATTGAAGAAGAAATTTGTGAATTTATAGTTTTTACTGGCATAGATGAATTAGAAGATATAGTATTTACAACATTATCATTT
>Ga0209230_10000252_pt1 | contig 20570 bp, 1 predicted proteins | sample LakOntMetagenome_FD_187467 | JGI IMG/M metagenome (GOLD analysis project Ga0209230, IMG submission 187467) | Freshwater and sediment microbial communities from Lake Ontario - Sta 18 epilimnion Metagenome (SPAdes) (version 2) | ecosystem: Environmental > Aquatic > Freshwater > Lentic | place... | reverse complement strand
TGCACTTGGTACCTCTGTGTAGTGGCCCTGACCATCTGTGTACGTCGCGTTTACTATAATTTTATAACCCACGTCGGCTTGACTCGGTGTATAAGTACCAGTACCGCCCGTTATGCCGATGGCCCCAGTTATTCCAGTAGCGCCAGTAGCGCTGCGATACCATTTATATGTGATTATGCCCATCACATCTTCATCTGTGAGATTATTTGAAGCAGTCAATAACACACCCTGCTGGTAGTATGCTGAATTAATGTCAACCGATCCGGTTGGCCCGTCATTCACGTCAGTAATTGGCACAGATGGTGCACTCGTTACTGTTTCTGCTGTACCAGAATTGTCCGTATAAAATACGATTACATTGACATTTTTGTTCACATCCGCTTGAGTCAATGTATATGTAGAACCGGTGGCACCCGTTATGCCTTCGCTGCCGCGATACCATTGATAAGAAAATGTGCTGCCAGTCATACCATCCTCATCTGTAATTCCAGTTGCATTGGCGGTCAATGTTGCATACTGAGTTGTAGCTCCACTGATTATTACCGTTCCCGTAGGGCCATCATTCGCATTGGTAATTGTATTGGTAGGGTCGCTCGTTAGATGTTCAATTGTACCGAAATTATCCGTGTAATCCACCGTTACTGCAAATTTATACCCCACATCGTCCTGCTTCAAGAAATAGGTAGCACCTGCAGTACCTGTATCACTCAGTATTATAGTCGTTGTAGCATCTAATATGCGATACCATGTATATAAAAATGTAGTATTCGCAGGTAGACCGTCTTTATCCGTAATTCCACTTGTATTGGCAGTCAACGTTGCCTTCTGCTGCCTTAATCCATCTATCGTTACTGTGCCTCCGGGCGCATCATTCACATTCAAAACTGTTGCAGTTGATACGTACGTTACTTGCTCCGGTGTAAGATAATTATCAGTATACCTCACTTCTACTTTCATTGTCTTATTCACATCTTCCTGAATTAATCTATATGTAGCAGATGTTGCACCATTTATGAGCGTAGTGCCGCGATACCATTGATATGTAAATGTACTTATATCAGGCATGCCATCTTCATCGGTAATCCCGCTTGCGTTGGCAGTCAATAATTCGCCCTCGGTGTATATTCCCTCGATTGTTACATTGCCTATTGGATTATTATTCAAGGCAGCAACAATCGCAGTTTCGTCACTGGTTTTACTTTGTGCAACCCCGTAAATATCATTATAATTAATGGTTACGGTAATTTTAGATCCCACATCCTCTCGTTTCAATATATAGGTAGAACTATTTGCATCTAATATTGGTCCCAATACGGCACTCATTGGGGTACCTAATGTGCGATTCCATTGATAGGAAATACCAACCGGATTATTAATGTTATGTGAAGCAGTTAATGTTTCTCCCTCCATTATAACCGCCCCTGTTATGGTTACTGTATCATCTGCGCCGAAAAAATATATGCTATTTATATTGGGACCAGTGCCAAAATTACTTGGATTACCATAATATGCGGTTATCGTATTCGTTGAATTACTCGTTATGGCAGTAACCAAATCGGAATTGTAGTATGTGTAAGCGTACCGTTGTCCTCCGCCAGAAGGGTCGGTCACATTTCCATACAAAAAAACTGCACCAGAGCCCAGAGGGGTTTTTTTTAAGACTAATGCTGTCACGTATGAAGGTGCTTGAGGAGTGTTTTGGTTAATCCACTCATATTGGTTTGGATACAGAGTCGTAATATCGTATCGGGTACCGCCCGACGTTATGTATAAGGTAAACGTTGATATACTCGGTAGCCAGAGGTTATCTCCCCACCCGACCTTATGCTGTACTGGATAACTCCAAGATAAATAAATAGTATCCAAGGTATACACAGGTTTATCAAATACAACTGCCGGCGGCTGACCGAGCAAATAAGTTAGCATCCATGTGTCATTTGCGTATGTTCCAGTACTGCCGCCACCGCCGCCACTGCCTGCCGGTCCAGTAGGGCCCACTGCTCCAGTTGCACCAGTATTAGTTGCCTTCCCATCTTCACCCTTTTCACCGGTATACCCAGTAGGGCCAATAGCACCAGTAGCACCAGCAGTTCCTGTAGGACCAATTGCACCAGTTGCGCCTATTGCACCAGTTGCGCCTGTAGGTCCCATTTCACCAGTGGCCCCAGTTAAAGTTGCCTTCCCATCTTCACCCTTTTCACCGGTATACCCAGTAGGGCCAATAGCACCAGTTGCGCCAGCAGTTCCTGTAGGACCAATTTCACCAGTTGCGCCTATTGCACCAGTTGCGCCTGTAGGTCCCATTTCACCAGTGGCCCCAGTTAAAGTTGACTCCCCGCGGTCACCTTTTGCACCCGTATAACCAGTTGGACCAATCGCACCAGTATATCCAGTATATCCAGTAGAACCGATAGATCCAGTTGCACCAATTGCACCAGTAGCGCCTGTAGTGCCAGCAGTTCCTGTAGGTCCTATTTTCCCATCTGCTCCAACCATTGAACTTAAAACATTTATTGTCCCCACCATGTTGCCATGAAATTGACAAATATAGTAAAGAGTACTTGGTGCATCAAAAGGCACTGTAAATGTTATCGTTCCGGAAGCAACTCCGTTGTTAGTTACACCGGTAGAATATGCACTTCCTGTACCCGTTACCGCCGCCGTCTTGATCCAGAAAGGATGTCCGGTTGCCGAAACATTAAAATAATAAGTAAACCCTTTAATCAAATTAAGCGTTGGATTCGCGGTTGATCCTGCAATAGTATAAGAACCCGCGCTGGCGTTTACTACAGGATACGTTATGCCGCCTGCAACGCCATTTGACCCGGTAGCGCCCATCGCGCCTGTTGCGCCAGTCGCGCCAGACCCTCCGCCACCGCTCCCTGCCGGTCCAGTGGGACCTATTGCACCCATTGCACCAGTTGCGCCAGTATATCCTGTTCCACCTCCTCCGCTCTCTCCAGAATTAGCGCCCAACAACCCTAAGGTGCCTTCATATCGCCAAAAGTCCATTACAGGGTTGATATCAATCCCTTCCTCTGCATAAGTCGCACCTAAATAATCGGTTGTTCGGCCGTAAAACGTTATAAATCCACCATCATTGTCGTAATTCCATGACAATTTTGGGTCGTCTGCTGCAATAGAATCAAACATGCGCGCTCCCTCCGCGTCAGTTGTATATGGTTTAACCTTCACGGCATAACTGCCTAACTCATCATAGTTAGCTGAAATTGTTTGCGACAACAAGTTTTGTATACCACGATCATCCTCAAAATCGTAGTTTTTATAGTAAGTTAGCCGATCGTATAAAGCGGTTAACTGTACATTTTCATATTTTACTATATGATGATATGTCTTGCTTCTTCTTCTTCTGCATACTGCCTCCACATAGTCTCTTGGCGCGTCTAGAACGCCTGGCGGGTATAACGCGAGGACATTAAAGGAGGTGTCTTCTAAATCCTCATCAGGAGGAGCAACGGGGGGTATATATTGTGTAAATATTGACGCTGCTGGTATAATTTTGTCACTCGCGTTAGTTTGTACCTGACTAAATATTTTCTCACCCGGGTATGTAGTCAAGATACCAAAACTTTTATTGAATAAAATTTCTACTTTTTCTTTAGTGTCCAACGGAACTGACATCTATACCCTATAATAATATTAAAATACACCAAACATACCCCCCTCGCAATTATGTGCTAAATACTCGCAGAATAGTAAAATTGTTGCTGGTAAATTAATAACACATACACTTATATAGAGTGGTATTAATCATATAGTATATATATTTATAAAACAAAGGGGGGTCAACTGTTTATATTATGTTATCGTTGCAGTTACACTGCCAAATTGAATGTTCGTGTTGTTCATAGGTATACCAACTCTTAAATATAAATAAGTAGGATTACTTAGTGAGTTAATTGTTGGAATGTATACAGATCCAGTAGTGGTAGTGCTATTGTCGGCAGTAAAGCCAGGGCTTGTTAGGCCAAACTTTACACCGTACCTATTAGTAGCACTGTTTTTGTCATATGAAGCGGATGTTGCGTTAACGGTAATGGCGCCATTATTTCCAGTAATCCAATTAGTATTAAACTTCGCAGGGAGACCGCCACCAGAATAGCTTGGGTCTGATGCGTCCTGAAAAGCATAAAATAGGAGAATTTTTTTTGCCAATGCACTGGTATTATTTATGTTTAATATATTGTAACCGCCTGATGTGACGGTTGATAGACTATTAATTGAATTAAATGTAAACTTTAACGTCTTATATGCGGTTGGATTTGTTAGCAATTTCCAGCAGAATGTTGCATATCTATAATCTGTCGGGGTCGCGGCTCGACCAACGCCACTATAATTAATGCCAGAGTTACCCGCTATCCCACTGTAATCACTATATGCTGCCTCGGTGGTTGTAAATAATCCATTTTTAATCATAAGTTCCGTTGATGTATTTATTGGGCCATTCACACTCGGCTGATTTGTACTGGTAATATCCCACGAATCATCGTATGGGAAGTTATAGTAAAGAATCCCATTATATGATAGATCGGGACAAAAGTTGCTCACGGCCGGGGCAGACCAAACTCTACGACCAGCGGTTGGCGTATTTAGAGGCAATGTAGGTATGCTGCTTTGATTCATTGTATTTGCAAATGCAATAGACGCAGCATCTGTTATAACATTTAACGTCTTGCCGGTTAATAACGACTCCCCAAATATATTCTTTGCAACCGCATTTACCAAAATAGAAGTTATACTCGTTACATTGGTCAAAGTATTTGGAGTGGTGAAGTTCAAATTACTATTTGTAAACATATTGCCGTTACTAATATCGCTTGATCTCACATTTGCCAAATTTGTTTCACTTTTAGTCGCCACTAAAGTCCCGTTAATTGTATAGTTATAGGTGATTAACGGCGAACGATAGAAATAGTTGCCCATGTTAGTAGCGCTTGCATCTATCGTTATAATAGCGGTATTGGAGGGGCTGTTATATATAGACACGCCGGACACTTTTGTCATAGGTGAAATGCTTATTGAGTTAATTAAACAAGCTGGAATTGTTGTAACTGGCGTGTCGTAGTAAAAAGAGGCTGTGGCACTTGATGTAGCGAGATTCTTAAACGTTTGCGTCGCCGTAAGAGTATTCATATCAGTTCCAGCTACAAGCCCACTGGCACTAATTGTGTTTTTTGATGTTAAATAAAAATCGCTGTTTGCATTACCAGTGCCGTAATAATCAACCACACTATTTGGGGTTATTGTTATACTATTGGCCGTTGCAGGCGATGGCGTTACAGCTGGAAAACCGGTGTACGTAACTGATGGGCCGATGGTGCTATTTACCTTTGCCGTTAATGTCATGATTGCACCGGCTTCCTGTAAAGGTCCTCTATTTGCCTGCCTATGTATTGGAGCATCAAATTCCGACGTTGCCACAAGAGTTTCTTTTATTAACGGAACAGAGCCTATACTGGTAGCAGTAGAAACTTTATATATATTTGCACTATCGGAATAACTGCTATTGCTGAGTGAAACGCTTGTCAGTGCAGGGGGTTCTGCGGGACCAGCAGGGACACTTATTCTTACCGAAGCACTTGTTCTCGTTACTAATGCAAGCGAGGAGGCATCCGTATAAGACGCCCTTACTGTAATGTCATAGCCGGTATCTCCCATAAGCACTTCATATGTAGAATTGACCGCATCCGGTATGGCGACATCGTTGCGGTACCATTGGTAAGAGATTGCACTCATTCCATCCGGGTCAGAAAGAGTGGATACAGCGTTTAATATTTTACTTGGTTGCGGAGTTCCTTCTATAGTTACACCGCCAATTGGAGGATCATCCACATTGCCAATGGAGGTCGTAAATGCACTTGGTACTGACGTGTTGTTGCCTTGACCATCCGTATATGTCGCAATTACTTTAATCTGATACCCCACATCAGCTTGAATCGGCATATAAGTACCAGTGCCGCTTGTTATAGCGGTTGTGCCGCGGTACCAGGTGTATGTGATAGCTCCCAACCCATCTTCATCGCTGAGATTATTTGTGGCAGTTAACATTACACCCTGCTTGTATTCGGCTCCGGTAATGCCTACTGAGCCTGTTGGTCCGTCATTCACATTAGCAACTGGTGCAGTTAACGCACTCATTACAGTTTCCGCCTTGTTATAACCATCAATATATGTCACTGCTACCTTAACCTGTTTGGTCACATCAGCCTGAGTCAATGCATAGGTAGAACCAGTGGCACCATTTATGGGAGTAGTGCCGCGGTACCATTGATAAGAAAATGTACTTATATCAGGCCTGCCATCCACATCTGTAATTCCATTTGCGTTGGCAGACAATATTTGATACTGAGTTGCAGTTCCTGTGATGATTACTGCGCCACCTGGGCTGTCATTCACGTTAGCAATTGCAATGGTTGGGTCACTCGTTACACGTTCAGTGATGCTGATGTTCAACACGTCCGTATAATCCACGGATACTGTAATTTTATAACCCACATCAGCTTGCTGCAATACATATGTAGCGCCTGCGTCACCGGTTACACTCTTTATTATAGTTGTTGTGGTATTTAATGTACGATACCATGTATATATAAACGTATTACTATTTGGCATGCCATCTTCATCAGTAATAAGCCCAAGTGTGTTGGCCGTCAACGTTGCATTCTGCTCTGTAAATCCAGTGATTGTAGGTTTGCCGATTGGAGTGTCATTCACATTCTCAACTGTTGCAGTTGATACATAAGTTACGGCTGTTTCTACGTTATCATAATTATCAGTGTACTTGACTTCTACGGTAATTGTCTTATTCACATCTAATTGATTCAATTGATATGTTTTACTCGTTGCGCCATTGATGAGTGTAGTGCCGCGGTACCATTTATAAGTAAACGAATTCGGTTTAATGCCCTCGTCATCCCGAATTGCATCTGTGTTGGCAGTCAACGTTTCATCCTCTTTGTATATTCCTTCAATTGTTACAACGCCTGTCGGACCATGATTCAGGACTTTAACCACTGCAGTTTCAGCACTGGTTTTGCTTCCGGTACCACTATAATAATCTGTATAAGACACAGTCACTGTAATTTTAGAACCCACGTCGTCTCTTTTCAATATATAGGCAGAACCAGTGGCGTCTGATATGGGTCCCAATGTGGCGCCCAGTGCTGTACCTAAGACGCGATTCCATTGATACTTTAACGTAGTCAAATCAATACCATCCAGATCACCAAGACCGGCTGAAGAGGTAGTCAATGTTTGCCCTTCCATTATAGGTGGCGCCGGTGCCGTTATAGTTACGCTGCCAGTTGCAGGGTCATCCACATTACCAATGGACGTCGTAAATAAACTCGGAACCTCCGTGTAGTTGCCCTGACCATCTGTATATGTTGCATTTACTATAATTTTATAACCCACATCGGCTTGGCTCGGTGTATAAGTTCCTGTACCTCCTGTTATGCCGATGGCGCCCGTTATTCCAGTAGCACCGGTAACGCCGCGATACCATTTATACGTGATAACGCCCATCCCATCTTCATCTGTGAGATTATGCGAGGCAGTCAATAGCACACCCTGCTGATAGTATGCTGCGCTCAAGTCTACCGTGCCTGTTGGCCCATCATTCACATTAGTAACTGGTGCAGTTAACGCGCTCGTTACAGTTTCCGATTTACCATAATCATCCGTATAAGATACTGTTACCTTAACCGGGTTGCTCACATCAGCCTGAGTCAATGTATATGTAGGACCAGTGGCACCAGTTATGCCATTATTGCCGCGATACCATTGGTAGGAAAATGTACTGCCTGTCATACCATCTGCATCTGTAATTCCTGTTGTAATTGCGGTCAATGTTGCATACTGAGTTGTAGTTCCTTCAATAGTTACTGTGCCAGTAGGGACATCATTCACGTTTCCAATTGCGCCAGTTGGGTCGCTCGTTACACGTTCAGTTTTGCCGAAAACGTCCATGTACTCAACGGTTACTGTAATTGTAGAACCCACGTCGGCCTGCTTCAATAGATAGTTAGCGCCCGATGCACCAGTGACACTCTGGGCTTCAATTGTTGTCTCGCCGAATATACGAGACCATGTATACTTAAACGTACTGCTCGGAGGTAGACCGTCTTTATCTTTAATTCCGCCTATGTCGGCAGTCAACACCTGACCTTGAGTTGCAGTAGTTTCGCCAGGGATAACCGGTTTGCCTTCAGGGGCGTCATTTACATTCTCAACTGTTGCAGACGATACATACGTTACTTGTTCCGGTGTAAAATAAGCATCGGTGTACCTCACTACTACTTTAATTGTTTTATTCACATCGTCTTGAATTAATCTGTAAGCAGGATCTGTTGCACCAGTTATCTCTGTAGTGCCGCGATACCATTGATATGTAAACGTACTTATATCAGGCCTACCATCCGTATCTTGAATTCCACTTGCGTCGGCAGTCAATAACTGACCCTCTGCGATGACTCCGCCAGTTGTTCCACCAATAATTATTGTACCTATTGGACTGTAATTCAGGACCTTCACTATCGCAGTTTCGGCGCTGGTTTTGCTTCCGGTGCCACCATAATAATCCACATAAGACGCGGTTACTGTAATTTTAGAACCCACGTCGTCTCGTTTCAATATATAGGTAGAACCAGTTTCATTTAAAATGGCACCTAAGGTGGCACCCGGCGCGGTACCTAATACGCGATTCCATTGATACTTTAATGTAGTCAAATCAATGCCATCAGGGTCACCAAGAGTGTTTGAAGCGGTCAATGTTTGTCCTTCCATTATAGGGGTTTGGGGGTCAGTTTTGGTTATATTTACATCACCATATGGCGGGTCATCCACGTTGATAATCGCAGAAGTAAATGCACTTGGCACCTCAGTGTAGTTGCCCTGACCATCTGTATACGTTGCTTTTACTATAATTTTATAACCCACGTCGGCTTGAGTCGGCGTATAAGTTCCTGTACCTCCTGTTATGCCGATGGCACCAGTTATTTCAGTAGCACCTGTAACGCCCCGATACCATGTGTATGTGATAATGCCCAACCCATCTTCATCTGTCAGGTTATTCGAAGCAGTCAATAATACACCCTGCTGGTAGTATGCTCCGCTGACGCCTACCGAACCTGTAGGACCGTCATTCACATCAATAATTTGCACAGTTGGTCCACTCGTTACCGTTTCCGATTTACCGTAATCATCCTTATAAAATACGATTACATTGACAGTTGCCTTCACATCCGCCTGAGTCAATGTATATGTAGGCCCAGTGGCGCCAGTTATGCCAGTATTGTTGCGATACCATTGGTAGGAAAATGTACTACCAGTCATTCCATCGTCGTCCTTAATTCCACTTGTCACAGCGGTCAATGTTTCATACTGAGTTGTAGTTCCATCAATTGTTACTGCGCCCGTAGGACCATCATTATCGTTTTCAATTGTATCTGTTGGGTCACTCGTTAGATGTTCATCCCCATTCAAAGCGTCAGTATAATCCACTCTTACAGTAATTTTATAACCCACGTCGGCCTGCTGCAATATATAGGTAGAACCTGCGGTGCCGTCGGCCTCCTTTATAACAATGGCTGTGTTGCCTAATGTGCGAGACCATGTATACTTAAACGTACTGCTATCCGGCAAACCATCTTTATCTTCAATTCCAAGTGTGTTGGCAGTCAATGTTGCCTTCTGCTTCGCGAATCCAACGATCGTTAATGTGCCTTCCGGTGCATCATTTACATTCTCAACGGTTGCAGTTGATATATACGTTACTTGTTCAGGCGTATCATAATTGTCAGTATACCTCACTTCTACCTTAATAGTCTTATTCACATCTAATTGATTCAATTGATACGTTTTACTCGTTGCACCATTTATTTTTGTAGTGCCGCGATACCATTGATAAGTAAATGTACTTATATCAGGCTTACCATCAGCATCGTCAATTCCATCTGCGATGGCAGTCAATGTTTGACCTTGTTCGAAGATTCCCTCGACAGTTACATCGCCTATTGGACTCTTATTCAAGACAGCAACTGTCGCAGTTTCGGCACTGGTTTTGCTTTGCGGTGCTCCATAAAGATCAGTGTAATACATTGTTACGGTAATTTTAAAACGCACATCGTCTCTTTTCAATATATATGTAGAACCTGTTGCCTCAAATATGGCATCCGACGCGGTGCCTGAGACGCGATTCCATTGATAGGAAATACCAACCTGATTATTAAGATTGTTCGAAGCAGTCAACGGTTGATCCTCCGTTATAGACGTCCCAGTTATGGTTACTGCAACATCTGCGCCCATAAAGGCGATGCTATTTATATTAGGACCCGCGCCAAAATTACTTGAATTGCCATAATATGCTGTTATCGTATTATCAGAATTACTCGTTATGGCCGTAACCAACGTGGCATTGTAGCACGTGTACGCGTATCTTTGCCCCCCACCAGAAGGGTCGGTCACATAGCCAAACCAACAATGACTCGAAGAAACCAGGGGGGTTTTTTTAATGATAAATGCCGTCACGTAAGGAGCGGAGGCAGATGGGGTGTTGTCTTTAATCCACTCATATTGGTTGGGATACAGACTCGTAATATTATATTGGACGCCGCCCGACGTTACGTACAACGTAAACGTTGATATACTCGGTAGCCACAGGTTGTCTCCCCACCCGACCTTATGCTGCGCCGGATAACTCCATGATAAATAAATAGTATCCGATGTATAAACCGGTTTATCAAACACAACTGCAGGTGGTTGACCAAGTAAATACGTTAGCATCCATGTGTCGTTTGCGTATGTTCCGGTGCTGCCGCCACCACCACTACCAGCCGGCCCAGTAGGGCCAATAGCACCAGTGGCACCAGTATTGATTGACTCCCCACTGTCGCCTTTTGCGCCTGTGTATCCAGTTGGACCAATTGCTCCAGTAGCGCCAGTATTGATTGACTCCCCACTGTCGCCTTTTGCGCCTGTATATCCGGTAGGGCCCATCGCACCAGGAGATCCAGTAGTGCCGATTCCGGCAGATCCAGTAGCACCTTTTGATCCAGTAGGACCGATTGCACCAGTAGCGCCTGTAGATCCAATAGCTCCAGTTGCGCCTGCAGCGCCAGCACTTCCTGTAGCTCCAATTTCACCTGCAGATCCTGTTGCGCCAATTGCACCAGTTGCGCCTGCATATCCAGTAGGACCAATTTCACCAGTATCGCCAACAGATCCAGTAGGACCAATTGCACCTGTGTCACCCGCAGCACCAGCAGTTCCTGTAGGACCCATTGCACCAGTATCGCCTGCAGCACCTGTAAGACCCATTTCGCCTGCACTTCCTGTAGGTCCCATTTCGCCCGCAGCACCGGCAGATCCAGTAGGACCAATTTCGCCTGTATCGCCCGCAGCACCTGCAGATCCAGTAGGTCCCATTTCACCTGTGTCGCCTGCAGATCCAGTAGGGCCAATTTCGCCTGTGTCGCCTGCAGCACCTGGAGATCCTGTAGGACCTATTTCACCAGTTTCACCTTGAGATCCTGTCGCGCCAATTTCGCCAGACCCTCCGCCACCGCTACCTGCCGGTCCAGTGGGACCCATTATTCCTGTGTCGCCCTTAGCTCCAGTAGCTCCAGTAGCGCCACGAGTAGCATCACCCAACCCAAACTTACCTTCATAACGCCAAAATGTCATAAGGGGGTTTACAAAATGTTCCGGATCATCATCATACCTCGCACCTAAAAAAGTGGTGACATCGCCATAAAACGTGATAAATCCTGCATCATTATCGTAATTCCACTGTAGATCAGGATCGTCTGACCCAACGAGACCAAATACACTTTTTCCGTTTCCTAAATCGAGATGTGGCTTAACGTATACTTTATAACTTTCTAAAACGTCATAGTTAAATGGGATCGTTTGCGCTAATAAGTTTTCTATGCCGCGATCCACGCCAAAGTCATGTAATTTATAGTAACTCAGCAGAGGAAGTACCGAGTCTAACTGCAAATCTTCATATTTTACAATCCACGGGTATGTAATACTTTTTTTTCTTTTGCAGTTTACTACTTGCCTGGTAACAGCATATGTTATATTGGGCGGATTTATTGCTATATTAAAACTAAGATCTACTTCTAAATCCTCTTCCAGAGGAGCAATGGCGGGTATTTCTTGTGTAAATATGGAAGATGCTGGTATAATTTTGTCGCCCGCGTAGTCTTGTTTCTGGTTTGTTATGTTAAATCCGGGCGCTGTGGTCGGGAGACCAAAACTTTTATTGAATAAAATTTCTACCTTTTTTTCAGTGTCCAGCGTGTCCGACATATTATAACCTATTATAATATAAAAATAACGCTGCCTCAGTTATCGCAGTTATGTGCTAAATATCAAGCCGATTTCTTCATAGTTTTAGGTAAATTAATAACACATATTTCTGTTTAGCGTGTTATTAATTGCGCAGTATAATATTTTTGTGAAACCAATACATAAGTATTTGTTTCTGTGTTTATGCGGTCAGTGTTGCAGATACACTGCCAAATTGAATATTAAGGTTGCTCATTGGTACGCCAATTCTTAAATATAAATAAGTAGCTTCTAATGTTGGAGTAACTGTTGGCACGAATACCGATAGCGTAGTTGTGGTGCTGGTTGTAAGTCTGGGCGAAATGCTCGCTATTTGGGAATTAACCGCGCCGTACCTAACAACACTACTGTTCGGATCATATTGCACGCTGGTTGAGTTAGCACCAGGGGAGATAGTTGATGGAGTATTTGCATTAAGCCATCCACTATTATACTTGCCTTTGAGGCTTGGCTGTGACGATTCCTGAAATGCATAAAACACAAGTATATTAGGAAGATTATCATCATTTATGCCTAATGAATAATACCCCTGATAATAAGGGGTTAGTTTATTAATTGAATTGATTGTAAACTTTAATGTTTTATAGGCAGTTGTGGGTCGCGGATTTAATTTCCAGCAGAATGTTACGAATCTATAATCTGTCGCGGTTCGGCCAATGCTACTATAATTAATGGTAGAGTTACCAGCCGTCCCAATGTAATTAATATATGCTGCTGACGCGTCGGTTGTAAATAGTCCATTTTTAATCATAAGTTCCGTTGATGTATCTATTGGACCATTCGCGCTTGATTGATTTGTACTTGTGATGTCCCACGAATTATCATATAGGCAATTATGGTACATAATCCCATTATATGATAGGTCTGGACAATTGTTACTCACGCTCGGCGCAGACCAAACTCTACATCCAATTACGGCTGCAGTAGTTAGACCTAATGTAGGTATACTACTTGGGAGCGTTGTGTTTACAAATGTAACTGATGACGCATCTGTTAAAACACTGAACGACCTGCTGGTTAACTCCCCAATACCATATATATTATTTGCATACGCATTTACCGTAAAAGTTGTTGCATTTGTTATACTCGTTCCTGTAGGCAACGTATATGGAGGAATCGCGAATCTCAAAGTGCCAGTTGTGAACATATTGCCACTGATGTCACTTGATAACACATTTGTCAAATCAGTTTCACTATTATTTCTTATCAAAGCATTATCAATTGTATAGTTATAGGTGATTAACGGGGAACGATAGAAATATGTACCCATTTTAGAAGCTGTTGCATTTACAGCTATACTGGGTATAATGTTACCAAGGGGGTTATTATATAAAGATACCCCGGACACCTTTGTGGAGGATGAAACGCTTAGCTCGTTAATTAAACAAGTTGGAGCTGTTGTAACTGGGGCATCGTAGTAAAAGGAGGCTGTGGCACTTGATGTTGTAACATTCTTAAACGTTTGGGTCGCCGTAAGAGTATTTGACGCACTTCCAGGTATAAGCCCGCTGGCACTAATTGTGTTTTTCGATGTTAAATAAAACCCACTATTTGCATTGCCCGTGCCGTAATAATCAACCACGCTATTTGGAGTTATTGTTATGCTATTGACCGTTGCAGGCGATGGCGTTACAGCAGGAAAACCTGTGTACGAAACTGATGGACCAATAGTGCTATTTACCTTTGCCGTTAATGTCATGAGTGCACCCGTTTCCTGCAAAGGTCCTCTATTTGCCTGCCGATGTATTGGAGCATCAAATTCAAATGTCAGTGCTTGTGTTTCTTTTATTAATGGAATTACTGAGCCTATACTGGTAGCAGTAGAAACCTTATATATATTTGCACCATCGGAATAGCTTGTATTATTGAGTGAAATACTTGTCAGAGCCGGGGGCTCTGCGGGACCAGCTGAGACAGTTATTGTTACTGAAGCACTTGTTCTCGTTACTACTGCAAGCGAAGACGTATCAGTGTAGGACGCTGTTACTGTAATTTGAGAATTTGCATCTTCTGGAAGCACTGTATAGTTAGCAGTGATAGCGCCGGATATTAAGAGCCCGTTGCGAAACCATTCGTAAGAAATTGCACTCATACCATCCGGGTCAGAAAGAGTTGATGAAGCGTTTAATGTCCCGCCTGGTTGTGGTGTTCCTGTTATAGTTACACCGCCAGTTGGAGGATCATCTACGTTGATAATGGTACTTGTCAATTCACTTGGTACTGATGTGTTGTTACCTTGACCGTCGGTATATGTCGCAATTACTTTAATTTGATACCCCACATCAGCTTGAACCGGCGTATATGTACCAGTGCCGCTTGTTATAGCGGTTGTGCCGCGATACCAGGTGTATGCGATTGCACCCATCCCATCTTCATCTGTGAGATTATTCGTGGCAGTTAACATTACACCCTGCTTGTATTCGGCTCCGGTAATACCTACTGAGCCGGTTGGCCCGTCATTCACGTTAGCAACTGGTGCAGTTAACGCACTCATTACAGTTTCCGACTTGTTACCACCATCAATATATGTCACTGCTACCTTAACCTGTTTGGTCACATCAGTCTGAATTAAGGTATATGTAGAACCAGTGGCACCATTTATGGGGGTAGTGCCGCGGTACCATTGATAAGAAAATGTACTTATATCAGGCTTGCCATCCGCATCTGTAATTCCACTTGCGTCAGCAGTTAATCTCTCATGCTGAGTTGCAGTTCCTGTGATTATTACTGCGCCGCCCGGGCTATCATTAACGTTAGTAATTGTAGTGGTTGGGTCGCTCGTGACACGTTCAGTGTTGACATTCAACGCATCCTTATAATCCACGGATACTGTAATTTGATAACCCACATCGGCCTGCTGCAATATATATGTAGCGCCTGCGTCACCAGTTACACTCTTTATGATAGTCGTTGTAGCATTTAATGTACGATACCATGTATATATAAAGGTGCTGCTATTCGGCATTCCATCTTCATCAGCAATAAGCCCAAGTGTGTTGGCTGTCAACGTTGCATTCTGCTCTGTAAATCCAGTGATTGTAGGTTTGCCGATTGGAGTGTCATTCACATTCTCAACTGTTGCAGTTGATACATATGTTACTTTTTCCTGCGTATTATAATTATCAGTATACCTCACCTCTACCTTCATTGTCTTATTCACATCTAATTGATTCAATTGATATGTTTTACTCGTTGCACCAATTATCTCTGTAGTGCCGCGATACCATTGATAAGTAAATGAATTTGGTTTAATGCCCTCGTCATCCTGAATTGCACTTGTGTTGGCAGTTAATATTTCATCCTCTCTGTATATTCCATCGATTGTTACAACGCCTGTCGGGCCACTATTCAGGACAGTAACTATCGCAGTTTCGGCGCTGGTTTTACTTCCCGTACCACCATAATAATCCGTGTAGGATGCGGTTACTGTAATTTTAGACCCCACATCGGCTCTTTTTAATATATAGGTAGAATCACTTGCACCTGATATGGGCCCCAATGTGGCACCCAGTGCTGTACCTAAGACGCGACTCCATTGATACTTCAACGTACTCAAATCTATGCCATCCAGATCACCAAGAGCGGCTGAAGAGGCGGTTAATGTTTGCCCTTCCATTATTGGCGGCGATGGTGCAATTATAGTTACGACGCCCGTTGCAGGATCATCCACATTGCTAATGGCCGCGGTAAATGCACTTGGTACCTCTGTGTAGTGGCCCTGACCATCTGTGTACGTCGCGTTTACTATAATTTTATAACCCACGTCGGCTTGACTCGGTGTATAAGTACCTGTGCCACCCGTTATGCCGATGGCACCAGTTATTCCAGTAGCGCCAGTAGCGCCGCGATACCATTTATATGTGATTATGCCCATCACATCTTCATCTGTCAGATTATTTGAAGCAGTCAATAAAACACCCTGCTGGTAGTATGCTGCATTAATGTCTACCGAACCAGTCGGTCCGTCATTCACATTAGCAACTGGCGCAGTTGGCGCACTCGTTACAGTTTCAACTGCACCATAACCATCCGTATACTTCACTTGTACCTTAACAGGTTTGCTCACATCAGCCTGAGTCAAGGTATATGTAGGACCAGTGGCACCCGTTATGCCATTATTGCCGCGATACCATTGATAGGAAAATGTACTGCCGGTCATACCATCTTCATCCTTAATTCCAGTTGTAATTGCGGTCAGTGTTGCATGCTGAGTTGTAGTTCCCTCAATAGTTACTGTGCCAGTAGGGCCATCATTAACGTTTCCAATTGTGCCAGTTGGGTCACTCGTTACACGTTCAGTTTTGCCGAAAATATCCATATACTCAACGGTTACTGTAATTGTAGAACCCACGTCGGCTTGCTTCAATAGATAGTTAGCGCCCGATGCACCAGTGACACTCTGGGCTTCAATTGTTGTGTTGCCGAATGTGCGAGACCATGTGTACTTAAATGTACTACTTGCGGGCAGACCGTCTTTATCCGTAATTCCACTTGTATTGGCAGTCAATGTTGCATGCTGCTGCTTTAATCCATCTATGATTGGTTTGCCGATTGGATCATCATTCACATTCAGAACTGTTGCAGTTGATACATACGTTACTTGTTCCGGTGTAAGATAATTATCAGTATATCTCACTTCTACTTTCATTGTCTTATTCACGTCGTCCTGAATCAATCTATACGTAGCATCAGTTGCACCATTTATAAGCGTAGTGCCGCGATACCATTGATATGTAAATGTACTTATATCGGGTATACCATCTTCATCAGTAATGCCACTTGCGTTGGCAGTCAATAATTCTCCCTCTGTGTATATTCCCTCGATGGTTACAATGCCTATTGGACCATGATTCAGGACCTTCACTATCGCAGTTTCAACGCTGGTTTTACTTCCAGTACCACCATAATAATCTGTATAGGACGCGGTTACCGTAATTTTAGATCCCACATCCTCTCGTTTCAATATATAGGTAGAACTAATTGCATCTGATATGGGACCCAATACGGCACCCAATGCAGTACCTAAGGTACGATTCCATTGATATCTTAACGTAGTAAAATCTATACCATCCAGATCACCAAGAGCGGCTGAAGAGGCTGTCAATAATTGCCCTTCCATTATAGGGGTTTGTTGTGCGTCTATAGTTACACTACCAGTTGTAGGATCATCCACATTGACAATAACGGCAGTAAATGCACTTGGCACCTCTGTGTAATGGCCCTGGCCATCTGTGTACGTTGCATTTACTATAATTTTATAACCTACGTCGGATTGACCTGGTGTATAAGTACCTGTGCCGCCCGTTATGCCGATGGCGCCAGTTATTCCAGTAGCGCCAGTAACGCCGCGATACCATTTATATGTTATGATACCCAAATCATCTTCATCCGTGAGATTATTTGAAGCAGTCAATAACACACCCTGCTGGTAGTATTCTGCATTAATGTCTACCGAGCCAGTTGGCCCGTCATTCACATCAATAACTGGCGCAGTTGGTGCACTCGTTACCGTTTCAACTGCACCATAACCATCAGTATACTTTACTTGTACCTTAACAGTTTTGCTCACATCCGCCTGAGTTAAAGCATAGGTAGAACCAGTGGCGCCCGTTATGCCAGCAGTGCCGCGATACCATTGATAAGAAAACGTACTTCCAGTCATACCATCATCATCTGTTATTCCACTTGTTATGGCAGTCAATGTTTGATACTGAGTGGCAGTTCCATTGATGATTACTGTTCCCGTAGGGCCATCATTCACGTTAGTAATTGTATCGGTAGGGTCGCTCGTTAGATGTTCAACCCCTCCCAATATATCCGTGTAATCCACTCTTGCTGCAATTTTAGAGCCCACGTCGGCTTGCTTCAACGTATAGGTAGAACCTGCGGAACCGGTAGCCTCCTGTATGATAATCGTTGTATCACCTAATGTGCGATACCATGTATATAAAAACTCAACCGTGCCTGGCACACCATCTTCATCCGTAATTCCACTTGTATTGGCAGTCAACGTTGCATTTTGCTGCCTTAATCCATCAATCGTTACCGTACCTCCCGGCAAATCATTCACATTAAGAACTGTTGCACTTGATACATACGTTACTTGTTCCGATGTTAGATAAGTATCAATATACTTTACTTCCACTTTCATTGTCTTATTCACATCGGCCTGCGTCAATATATAGTTAGCGCCGGATGCATCCTGTATGTGTGTAGTACCGCGATACCATTTATAAGTAAATGTAGTTATATCGGGCATACCATCTTCATCGGTAATTCCACTTGCATTGGCAGTCAACGTTTCACCCTCTATATGTATTCCCTCGATGGTTACAAGACCTATTGGAGTTCTATTCAGGACGGCAACTACCACAGTTTCGGAACTGGTTATACTTTGTGCAACTCCATAAAGATCATTATAATACACGGTTACGGCAATCTTAGAACCAACATCTTCTCGTTTCAATAAATAGGTAGAATCACTTGCATTTGGTATGGAACCCAATAAGGCACTCATTGCAGTACCTAAGACACGAGTCCATTGATATGAAATGCCATCCGGGTTACTAATGTTATGTGAGGCAGTCAGGGTTTCACCTTCCATTATAGACGTCCCAGTTATGGTTACTGCAACATCTGCACCGAGAAAATCTATACTGCCCTTATTAACGCCCTCGCCAAAACTACTTGAATTGCCATAATATGCTGTTATCGTATTTACCGAATTACTCGTTATGGCTGCAATCAAATCAGCCTTATAATAGGTATAAGTGCGTATTCCATCCGCATTGGAAATCAAATAACTTCCAAAGAAAGTTGGGTTTTTTGTGATCACAAATGTCGTTATGGGCGGATATGATTGGTCTGTATTGATTTTAATCCACTCAGATTGACTGGCAGTCGACGGAGTAATAATATCGTATTGGACACCACCTGACGTTATGTATAAGGTAAACGTTGATATACTCGGCAGCCATAGATTATCTCCCCATCCGACCTTATGCTGCACCGGATGACTCCATGTAAACTTAAAAGTATCTGAGGTGTAGACCGGGGTGTCAAATACAACTGCCGGCGGTTGACCGAGTAAATACGTTAGCATCCATGTGTCATTTGCGTAAGCTCCAGTACCGCCGCCGCTGCCGCCACTACCCGCTGGTCCAGTAGGCCCAATTGCTCCAGTTGCACCAGTATTAGTTGCCTCCCCGCTGTCACCTTTTTCACCGGTATAACCAGTAGGGCCAATTGCACCCGTGGCACCAGTTAAACTTGCCTCCCCGCTGTCACCTTTTGCCCCCGTATAACCAGTAGGGCCTATTGCGCCAATAGCACCCATAGATCCTGTTGCGCCCATAGATCCTGTTGCGCCCACAGATCCAGTTGCACCAACAGATCCAGTTGCACCAACAGATCCAGTTGCACCAACAGATCCAGTTGCGCCAGTCGGTCCAATTTCTCCTGTAGCACCAATTTCTCCGGTAGATCCGGTAGAACCAATTGCTCCAGCAGCTCCAGTTGCACCAACAGATCCAGTTGCGCCAGTATCACCATTAATACCAATTGCACCAGTAGGTCCCATTTCCCCGTCTTCTCCAGGAGAACCAGCAGAACCTGTAGGTCCCATTTCACCAATTGCTCCAGTAGGTCCCATTTCACCAATTGCTCCAGTAGGTCCCATTTCCCCATCTGCTCCAGCGGGGCCAACCATTGAACTTAAAATATTTATTGTTCCCACCATGCTGCCATGTAATTGACAAATATAGTAAAGAGTGCTTGGTGCATCAAAAGGCACTGTAAACGTTATCGTTCCGGAATCAACCCCGTTATTAGTTACACCGGTGGAATATGCACTTTCTGTGCCCGTTTCCGCCACTGTCTTGATCCAGAAAGGATGCCCACTTGCCGAAACATTAAAATAATAAGTAAATCCTTTGATCAAATTAAGTGTGGGGTTCGCCGTTGATCCTGCAATAGTATAAGAACCAGCACCGGAGTTTACTACAGGATACGTTATGCCACCTGCAGCTCCCGTTGCACCAATTTCTCCTGCAGCTCCCGTTGCACCAATTTCTCCTGCAGCTCCCGTTGCACCAATTTCTCCTGCAGCTCCCGTTGCACCAATTTCTCCTGTAGCACCAATTTCTCCTGCAGCTCCCGTTGCACCAATTTCACCTGTAGCGCCAATTTCTCCTGCAGCT
>Ga0209230_10000251_pt1 | contig 20582 bp, 44 predicted proteins | sample LakOntMetagenome_FD_187467 | JGI IMG/M metagenome (GOLD analysis project Ga0209230, IMG submission 187467) | Freshwater and sediment microbial communities from Lake Ontario - Sta 18 epilimnion Metagenome (SPAdes) (version 2) | ecosystem: Environmental > Aquatic > Freshwater > Lentic | place... | reverse complement strand
CGATCTATTTCCATTTGTATAGAAGTAAAAGGAATGTTTAAATAAAAAAAGAATAGACTAAGGACCAGAGTTTAGATGTCAAGAGTCCAGTCTTTGAATTTACGATCCAGAAGGATCCGTTTGTCTCGGATCCGTTTGTTTACCATGAGGTCGTATTTGCGCAGCATCTTTGCAGCATAACTCCGCTTACCCAGAGTGTTCATCGCTTTCGCGTTCATCGCTTTCGCGTTCGCTTTAAACGAAATAGTGAGGTTATTCGTAGGCATGTTGTAATACCTTCCTTCAAGTGTTCAAATACTTATCAATTTTATCCTTAGCGGTATAGATAGAGCAAGCGATAGAGTTTGTCACTTTTGACGGATTCCAACAATTGTTCATGTTCTTTCGGCGTGAGAGACAAGATGGCATCAATCAACTCGTCCAACTCAATCTGGATATCTTCCTTTAGAAATCGTTTTTGTTTTTTGTATAAAGGATCGTTTTTATTCTTTCGTTCATGCCGTAACTCGCGACAGCATTGTCTCCATACCTTGTAAGAGACCATGACGCGTTCAACACCTTCTAAGTGACACCACTCCATCTTTTAGTGTAATAGAAAGAAAAAAGATAGTCTCAATTTTCTTTCCGAACCTAATGGTTCTTATTGATTGAGATAGGTTTCACGCAACTCCACCATCTTGATCCAGTCTTGGCCCACCAAAGTCTTGCATTCCATCCATCCGTTCGCCGTGGTCCGTGTAGGGTGTGTCTCGCGATAGTGATCTTGTGCAAATGCCGATAACGACCCGTATTGTTTCCCCTCGTAATGAAGCAGTCCTTCGCGATAAATGCCGGTGCGATAGAGCGTGTAATCCTTGAAACGAATCTCGTGCCGAATCGGTTGATCTGGCATCAAGACGAGAGCAAGACGTTTCATCGTAGCATAGAAACGGCATACAGACTCAAAGATACGTCGCGCTTTAAGGGGAGGTTTGGTCTCCACCCCCAAGGCACAAAGTCGCGCCACGACTTGCTTCGGACTCTTCACGGATCGCGTCTGCTTCACTCCAGTGTCCAGCGTGACGGAGGTGTCATCATGTGTAATGACGTTCATGTTTTGCGTCCCTTTTCATTCTACCTTTCAATAAAAAAGAGATTAGTTGTCAATTTTATAAATATCAATACATAAACGGATCATCGGTTAGACGAGGTTTTCGTATATTCAAGAGAATCTGCACAGACGTTTGATCAGGGACAAATACGAAGGCACGGTAACGATTTAGATACTCTTTCGTGCATTCGCGCCGGATAGGCAAGAGATCAATGTAGTCTACCGTCCCCAAGAGATGCTTGAGCGTCAGGAGAAGGTATACCGATCCATACAAGGTCCATTGTTTGGTTTCTTCCAACAAAGCATTATCGTAAAAGACGATGGATTGGACATAGTGAATAAACCGACCGTATCGCCGGATTTGTTCCGACTCATACCGTTTACACGTTCGCCAATCGGGGCGCGTCCATTTGGGTTTCGCAAAGGCGCGAATGACTTGAAGAACATCGTCAGGGAACTCCATCTTTTGTCTCTATCCTAAAAAAAAGAGAACCCATCAATTATCTGTAAATAATCGTGTTTAGTGTAGTCCGATAAATGATGCGATGTGCGAGAATCCGTAAATTGTGTCGGCAATCACAGTCACAGTCGTGTAGGTCTTTACACTCAGGTGAATAGATAATCTTTTTGTCAATCACGATCCATGGATCAGGATCACGTTTCACCAGATAGACTTGAGGTTTGTTGTGTGCATGACGCGTGCAGCACATGCAACGACGGAGTTGGAAGAAACGAGTCAGTGTCTCGCGCATGTTCTCGTCGTTCATCACGTGATCGTCCGGACGACTATACGGGTATTGTTTGGGGACTTTGGATAAGATGTGATGTTTCATTTCGTGAAGGTTCATCTCCATTTGCGCACGATGGGTCACGTCGCCAAACCCGTAGATGTGGCGAAGGAGATCGTCGTTTTGAAATACTTTGAGTGCCATGAGGATAGTGAAAGAAAAAGAGTATTCAAGTGATTCAATTTTCAAGGGTTACATGGAGAGTCACTTGTGTGTCCAATTCATCGGTTTGCCAGTCGTAGTGCGCGAGACGGTTTTCATACCAATCGTGTTCAGGCATCACCGGTAACCAAAAGTCGGGATACCGTAATATGTTTTGAAGCGTTCGCTTTCTTCCAAACAAGGTCCATTCAATGATTTCACGATTGATGGTTTGGGTATATTGAAAATGATAGTTGCATAGGTGTAGATTAAATTCGTTGTGTCGCCAGATAAGCATCGCTTCATGTTGCTTGCAACTCCGCCAGTCTTTGCGCGTCCCGATGGGTTTTGCGAAAGCACGAATGATCCGTAAGACATCTTGTGGGAATTCCATGGTGATACATAAAAAGAAAAGAAGGATACAATATCAATTTTTCCAAACCTTACGGTTTAACTTACGTGTTGGGTTACACATCTTGTTCAAAGGTCTGAATCCGCGTTTCATACCAGTTGTCACGGAAGGGAGAAGGCGGGAAGGGATTATGCATGTCAATGAGATGGCGTATTGCGCGTCGTCGTCCATGCAAAGTCCACGTTGCAATTTCATCAGCAATCATTCGTGTCTCCATGTAGGTATACCAGCAAAGGTTTAAGGAGTATCGGTTGTGCCAAAGAATGATGTTGGATTCATGTTGTTTGCAAGTGCGCCAGTCGTTACGCCCGATGGGTTTCGAGAATGCGTTAATGAGTTGAAGTATATCGTCAGGGAATTCCATGGTTATACCATTGATAGTTTGAACGTAAAAAGAAATTCAGCATCAATTTTCTGAACCGTCAAGGTTCAAATTTTCTGAACCAAATACGGTTCAAAATTCCTGAAACGTCAAGGTTCAAATTTCCGACTCATTTCTTGATTTTCCGACTCATTTCTTGGATCCATGTTTTAGACGATTCTACTGTGTATTATGACCAAGTGCAACTTGCAGAGTGCAGAGTGCACAGTATTAAGAGTTTTCAAATACTTATCCGAATGTCTCCTGACACCCTGCATAAAGTGGACGCTAGAACGGAGGTTCGGATAAAATTGACCGGAAAATGCACAAGTAAATCATGTTACACTCTGTTATAAACAGTATCATGTATTCTATCTGCATTCCACGCGTCTCTGCCCACTACAACGAAGTTGACGTGCGCGATGCACTCAATGTCGGGTTTGATGGAGAGTTCGTAGACAGGATTGATGTTCGCTTCACCAAAGACAGTCATGGAACGAATTTCCAAGTGATGTTTGTTCACTTCCTAGAGAAGGAAGGAAACGAACGGACTCTGGAGTTCTTTCAGCGACTGGAGCAGAACGGTGAAGTCAAGTTCTACACCGGCGCGACCAACCGCAAGACGGGCGAGCGATTCTATTGGAAGATTCGGAAGATCCTGACCAAGAGTACACCTGTTGTTCACGCTCCAGGAATGATGACCGAAGAAGAAGAAGCAAAACTCAAGACCAAGACCGAGACAAGCGAAGCGACTACCAGCAAGGAGTAAGCACGACTACAAGCGCGAAGAGAAAGACTGGCGATGTTTTTCATTTCTTTTTATTTGGTTCAGAAAATTTGAACCGTATTTGGTTCAGAAAATTGATGCCTCTAGATAGGAAGAAGTAGTCTTATAAAATGAAACTCTCTACTGTTTTCACCGACGAACAATTGATCTACCACACGAATCACGATGGAACGTGGATTGGTCAGTTTGATGCATCGCAAGACGGTATTGTATACGATGGACAGGTCTATCGGTCCCTGTGTGCCTTCGCTCGTGCTCATTCGGGCAAACCCTGTAGCGGATGGCGCCAGTGTCGGGTAGAATACAAAGGAGAAATCATTGAAGCGTCTGAACTCAAACACATACTGCACTTCCACCAAGCGTCCGAGCAAGTGTCCGAGCAATAAGGATACGTTTTTTAATAGATTCGTCGGTCAATAAATTCGTCGGTTAATAAATTCGTCGCCATTCGTTGTGCAAGTCGTGAAAGGACCGCGCATACCAACTCTTGTAATCCTTGACTTCTACACATCGTGTAAACGAATACCAATAATTATCTTTTTTTGTCCGTTGGATCAGATACCATCGCCCAAAGAGAGACCATTCCAGATAGACGTCCAACTCCTTTTGACTAAAGAGAATAGGGAACTCCATTTTGAGTCTAGAGTCATACCAATCTAGCGCGTCGTCGTTCAAGACCCGTTTCGTCCACAGGTTGCAATCCTTGATCAGTCGCGATTCATGCGCTTTACACGTCCGCCAATCGGGTCGCACGATGAACCCTTTGATCAACGGAGACAAATCTGCCGGAAATTTATGTAGCACGTGATCCATTCTTTTTGTTCTCCATACTAGAATAAAGATCAGATCAATTTACTGAACATCACTGTTCAAATTTAAATCACTGTTCAAACTAAAATAAAAAGAGACAAGACTACAGCGAGGTCTTGATGATTTTACCTTCGTATATTCCGTTTCGTTTGATGAGATGCGATTCCAATTCTTGTAGATATTCACCCGCAAAGAGCGTCAAAGTCTCTACCGTGTGGTTACGAGTCACCTTCCGAATTTCCGCGAATTTTTTCTCAAACTCTGGTCGGGTCTCTGGTTTTACTGGTTTCACTTTGTCCATTGTAAATGGTTTGAATACTATCCTATAAAAAAAGAGTTATCAATTTTACTGAACCGAATCATCTAATACCGTCTTGGCAAGACGAAGCATGTCCAACGCTTCTTTGATTTCATCAAACATAGTGTTTGTGTTTTCCATCATTTGATAAAAGGTCCATGCAAGTGCTGCATCATAGGTATTCTCGGTCATGCGGTGATAATTCGCGGGCGCACAATTCACACAGCGAACGTCGTTGCGCGCGTAGATACTCTGGTGATATCCACAATACCCTTCCTGTGTGACATTTTTATGACACAACTCACATTTCGGCGTAAGGTCCAGAAGTTGTCTCAGATCGTAGTGTTTCATTGGAAGTAGATTTCGCCGATACAGTTCACAAAGACAACGACACATTTCACGATAGTCCAAGTTTGTCTCGCGTTTCCGAACACGATACGTTTCCGTTTCACACGTGGTTCTCGCAAAACAAATCCCGTTTCCATGAATAAGGACGGTCTCATACAATTCTTCCACCGTCAAATGCTTCAGGACGTCCGATTCAAACATCATTCTCTTTTGTAGATCTACCTTAGAATAAAAAAGAGTTCAATATTTGTTTCATACGATGAGAGACACGTCCGCCATGTGAACCTCCAGTGGAAATGCTAGGTTTGAATAGGTTCCATCATGTATCCAAATGAATCGTTTCTCATACCATTCAGGGTCCTGCTCGGAAGGTTCTCCTGAGACATCGGTCCAAAATCGTCGTCTGCTTTCATACAGGAGATGTCTCCGTCCGTAAAAGGTCCAGTCTTGAATTTCTGGATACACCGGACGATTCCCAAGAATCCACTTATACCAAAGCAAGAGCGCACGATTAGACCCCTTGATGCGCCGTGATTCATTACGTTTGCACCGTCGCCAGTCCAAACGTAATCCGATAGGTCGCGCATACTCGCGGATGATCTGTAGCACATCGTCAGGTAATACCATCTTCATAATAGGTCTTTTGGACTCCGTTTATAAGTATTTGAATAGAAATAGAGACGGTATCAATTTTGAACCGAATGGTTCAGTATTTTGAACCGAATGGTTCAGTATTTTGAACCGAATGGTTCAGGGTTTACGGTTCATAGGTTAATACCACCAATAGAGAAAGATGGAATCCAATTTCTCTGCCTCTGTCTCTTCATATTCTTTGTTATAATTCATCACGACTTCCGGTTCTACTTCCGGCGCCTCCACGTCCAACTCGGGTTTGATTTCCGTGGAATAAGAGGACCCCATTCCTTATCTATAGAATAGATATTTAAATTCTTTCAATAGTAAAAAAACATTCACTTACCATAAGATTGGAATTCTTGGATCGCAACACAGGGTTCTTTCCCTAGGATAGGATACAAGGTATGGAGACAAAGGTCTGCCTCCTCTTCGGTCTGGAAGTCACGCTGACTGATGTCCTCGTGATTCATCACCAGATGAACCGTAAACGTGGGGTAACGTTCCGGTCCAGTTTGTTCATAGTATAGGGTGTCTGCAGGCGGTTCCACAATCTCATTTTCCACAATCTCGTCCTCTACTTCGATATACTTGGTTTTGACGTCTTGAAGCGAAAACCGAGTCATCTTTTGAGACATGTTGAACCGTTATACCTTACACTTTAGGTTTAAACAACTATCAATTTTCTACTTCAATAAAAAAGAGGTTGATTCACTTGCCATGTGAATAGGTGTTTAAGGTTTAATTTTAATATTTCTGGAACTCCGCCAATGCACATTGAGGTAACAGGGTCTTGAACGGTTTCATCGCGTTTAAACAGGCGAGTGCATCTTGTTCGGTTTTAAATACCTTGGTTTCTTCCACGTCTTCGTAGAGGTCGTCGGAGTTGTCCAGTTTCAAGGTGACCAAATACTCGGTGAGATCTCCGAAACGCATGATGGAGTAGATGACGCGATTCTTGTATTTTGGAGCAGGTGCTGGTTCAGGTGCTGGTTCAGGCGCTGGCACTACAGGTATCTTCTTGAGCACAGCGAGGATCGTTTGAAAATAGTAGTCATCCGCGGTTGGGCGAACGACTTGTTGTGGATGAATCGCTTCATACTTCTTCTCAAACTCCACCACACGCGTGTGCCACTCCCAACGACGTTGGAAGAAGTTTGGTTGTTTAGGTTGCATTTGAGAAACTTGAGTCATTCCACGGAGGAACAAGGGATACAATTAAGTATTTGACCCAAAGTCCATCAATTTTATCCTAAACTACGGTTACGAAAGAGTCCTGACAAGTGTCCTGACAAGAGTCCTGACAAGAGTCCTGACAATAAAAAATACCTTTTAAAAGGTTGGGTTGGTCTGTAGAACTTGAGTGGCGATCTCCCGAAAAGGAGCAAGGAGATTATCGTTTCGCCAAGCAGAACACGTTGTCTGGTTTTGATCCACCTGACCTAATTCGCTCTTGTTCATCACAACCGAATAGGGGATCTTGTCGGGCAGACGGCGCATGAGTTTTTGTGCAGACGAAGCGTCAGTCTTGGATGGCGTCGTCACCACAATGTAGGCAGTAATCGCTTGGAGTTCTTCCTTCGGAATGCCACGGAATTGTTCCTGTCCTGCATACTCTGTAATTTCAAACCGAACTCCGGGCAAGTCCAACACATGGTATTCCTTGCCTTCCGTAGGGAAATAACGAGGGTCAAAATGGGCACCGCCAATACGACTCAGGATAGACGATTTGCCCACACCACCCGGACCGATCATTGCAACGCGAATCACTTCCATACCGACAAGGTTCAATTATCTTGAAAGAAAGGTCTATTTTGATAAATTCAATTTTATCATACTATGTTATAGATGAATACACGGAAACGAAGAAAAGTAAAAAGAAAAACAAAGAAACGAGGAGGCAATGCCATCAAACGCCATTTTCAAAAGATTGGAATCCTTAGATAGGTTTGGGTTTGACCTTATCTAAATACGCTTCAATCCGGCGCACTGACTTCCCGTCGTATTTCCCACACTTGTCAAAGTGTTCGCGCGCTTTGTCCTTGCCCTTCCGTCGCACGTCTTTGGTCTTTCTCGGCATGTTACCAGAGTCCATGTAATGATATTGTCTCAATTTTTAAATATGTTTATACTCTAATATGAATTCCCTATTGAATCAAATCATACATGATATCAAAGATATCGTTCCTCTAACTCCCGAACGAGTGAGACAAATCAGTCAGTTGTCTCACGAAGAAAAAATGGAAATCATTACCGTATTCAATGATGTGACCCAAAGTCTAATGGGTTTTATACTTTATGAGCATAAATCGTGCGATTTGAATATAAAACCATAGTTTTGAATAAAATTGATCACTTCCCCGTCAAATACTTAACTGTGCACGGTTAAAACCATGGATTTTGACTCACAAACGACCCAGTTCTTCACTTCATTGCTTGAGATTCTCGCTAAGAAACCTTCCGAGAAGGCGCCCGAGAAGGCACGCGAGAAGGCGCCCGAGAAGGCACGCGAGAATCTCAAGTATACCTTCTCGCACACGAGGTCTGAGAAGGAAATGCCGGAAGAACTTCAATCGCTCATTCAAGAATACTCCAAACCTCTCACGCGCGGTGATTGGCGGACATGCAAGCGGGACGAATCACGCGCGATCTACTTGCTTTGGCGAGACAAGCGACACGTGGTGGCGGACTTCATCGGCGGACCTGAATTTTGGGACATCGTCGTCGGGCAAACTTTCTACGAACTCCTCAAGAACTACCCAGCGGGACCACCAAGCGACGAGGGACAGACGACCATTCAACTTCGGCGCGTCTGGGTTTAAGCAAAGCGACAGCGGAGCAAGCCAAGGACTACACAATGGTTAATTTTTTATTAGAATAAAAATTAACCTTAACAGATTCTCAATTGTTTAACCGTAGTCGTTTAACCGTAGTCTGGTAGATCTTCCACCAGATTCGTCGCCTGCGCCTTTACCATCTGTTTATACGAGTCACTCTCCAAAATCAGGTCCATCAAGATCTGGTGTGTCCGGTTCGCCTCCATCTTGTATGCACGCGCCACGTCGTATAGGTGTTCTTCTTCTTCCCAATGCTTTTCCGGATACTTCACGAGGAATGCACGGTAGTCCTTGGATGCTCGTTCGGCAGCAATTTCCGCGTCACGATAGGCGAGAAGTGCGTCCAAATATTGAGTCCCATCTTCGCCTTGCATCCTCTCCTCCACCAGCGTCCAACGAAGGATACTCAAATCATTGAGCGCTTCGTTGACGAGGTATTCGCGAATTTCACGTTGGAGTGTCTGAACTTCCATCTGGATTGATACGATAAGTATTGGAATAGAGATGGGATCAATTTTACGATAAAAAAATGAACCTTTATTCAATCAGTCCAACCAATTCGTCATACAAGACCTGTTCGTGGATCTCCGCGTAGTCAATGTCTCCTTTTAGTCTGCCGTATCCTTCCCAGTATTCTGCAACTCGTTTCGTGTCAGTGTTCGGCACACACGCTAAACCCCATGCTTCATTGTGTGTCTCAAACTCAGTCCGGAGTTTGTTGGTTTCTGTGTATGCTGAAAGATACGCTTTCATCGCCTGAGCAACTTGTTCGCTTTGTTTGCCACACAACCCATTCTTGAGGGGTATCCAAAGAAACGGTGCCATGATGAGCATCATCTCTTTGTAGTCTTCCGAAAAACGAGCAGTCACCTCCAACGAAGTTGTCTCACGGAACTCTCGCTCAATCAATTCGCGTTCCTCCAAGGTGATTGAATTCCACCATCGTTCACGGAGGTCCATCGGAAGTTCAAAGAAAATAGACATTTCTCTTTGATGTAGTCTATCTCTATTTTGTGACATCAATTTTCTAAAGATTTAACCAATAAAAAATTAACCGTTTTGTGTTGTTTTAAGGTGAGCACTTACATGTTGTTGCCTTCGTTCACGCAGTTTCCGTGGTTGTACCAGTAGGAGTCTGGTTGGTTGGCGTAGATCAGGTGCAAGAGTTCGTTTCGTTTCGCTTGCGCCTCATGCACGCAACGAAGAAACTCATTGTGTAGCAGTTCCAGGGTCGTTTCTTGTTCAGTCGTGAGTCTTTCGTTATCCATATCCTCCATATCAATTCCTGCGTGTACGAGGGATGCCACGTACTCGCGGAAGGGTTGCTCAGCCATCTCGCGCGCCCTGTATAGATCCACATACTGTCGCAAAACAAGACATACGCGGTCGACATCCCCAGTGAAGTCTTCACGGAGGAATTGCACATCATCCCTTATTAGGGCACGACGGAACACGGCGTAGTCGCCTTGCTCGTGAAAGACTTGGTTTGGGTAGTTGCGAATCACTTCCATTATACTCTGTGAACAGAGGTCTACCGTTAAGTTTTTCACCGAAAAGTAGTCAATTTTTGAGGGTTCCGCCCCTCAACGACGGTCTATATGAAAATAGTAATAAAAATTAACCATTTTGTCTTATTTTAGGGGAGCACTTACCGGTTGGCGTAACTGTTGTTGTCGGGTTCGTTCACACCGGTTCCGTAGTTGTAGTCGTCTTCGTCTTCGTCTCGCGGGTTGGTGTACATCAAGCGCAAGAGTTCGGTTCGTTTCACGCGCTGATTATCAAAGCATAGACGCCATGCCTTCTCTACCACTTCCAGGGTCGCTCGTTGCTCAGGCGCGAGTCTCTCGTTCTCCATATTCCCAATATCCACTCCTGCTTGCAAGAGGATCTCCAAGTGTTCTCGGAGGGGTTGCTCCGCAATCTCGCGCACACGGAATACATCCACATACTGTTGCAAAGCAAGACATGCGCGGTCGACATCCCCGGTGAAGTCTTCACGGAGGAATCGCACATCCTCCCTCAGGAGGGCACGATGGAACGCGTCGTAGTCGCCTTGCTCGCGAAACACTTGGTTTGGGTAGTTGCGAATCACTTCCATTATACTCTGTGAACAGAGGTCTAACGTTAAGTATTTCACCGAAAAGGCGTCAATTTTTGAGGGTTCCGCCCCTCAACGACGGTCTATATGAAAATAGTAATAAAAATTAACCGTTTTGTGTTGTTTTAAGGGGGTCACTTACCTTGCTCCTACTCTTCGTCGCTTGTCCATGGTTCCTCGGGTCCATACAGCATCTCTTGCAACTGGTCCCATAGTCGGTGGCGTTCGTCCATCGCTTCACTTGTCATTTGTCGCCAAAACTCATAGTCCTTATAATCATCAGGGGTCATGGTTCCGCGCCCGAGGGGAAACCGATCGCGTACCAGCGTGAAACGCCTCGTCGCCACGGCCGCTGCCATGTAGGGGATAAACACCTCCATGTATTGGGTCGCCTCTGGAGTAAAGAGTTTTGCCTTGATGTCCGCATGGAATCCTTTTTCAAAGACCATGTTATTTTTTTCTATAGCACGGTGGATCTGCGCCCACTCGTTCACAAACTGCATTTGTGGGCGAGAAAAGGCACTGATCACACCAAGCACATCATCGGGGAACATTCGTTTCGTTTCCATGTTTGGAAGCACTACCTTGGAGATCTTGGCAAAAAAGCATCAATTTTCTAAAGATTTAAATAAAAATTAACCGGTTTGTGTTATTTTAATGGGTCACTTACTCATACTCGTCGTCGCTGGTCCATGGTTCCGGGGGTCCGTAGAGCATCTCTTGCAAGATGAACCATAGTCGGTGGCGTTCGTCCATCGCTTCACTTGTCATTTGTTCCCAAAACGCCAAGTCCTCCCAATCAACGGGGGTCATGGTTCCGCGACCGATGGGAAACCGATCGCGCACCAGCGTGAAACGCCTCGTAGCAACCGCCGCTGCCATGTAGGGGATAAACACCTCCATGTATTGCGTCGCCTCAGGGGTGAAGAGTTTTGCCTTGATGTCCTCGTGGAAGGTTTTTGAAAAGACCATGTTATTTTTTTCTATAGCACGGTGGATCTGGACCCACTCGTTCACAAACTGCATTTGTGGGCGAGAAAAGGCGTGGATCACGCCAAGCACATCATCAGGAAACATTCGGTTCGATCCCATGTTTTTGGGAGCACTCCCTTCGTGAGGTTGGCAAAAAAGCATCAATTTTCTAAAGATTTAAATAAAAAAGGGAAACCGTCCTCCCTAAGACGTCCTCGGGTCGCTTAATCCGTTTCGATCAGGATTGGACCATAGATGCAATTCACGAGTTTGGCATAAACCCTGTTCAGGTGGTGCAGTTCGCCCTTCCGGTCATTCGTGACCGCGTCATAGACCAAGAACGCGGAATAGTAGTCCTCCATCAGTTTCACGACCTTGTCGTCGTCCAGTTTCGCCTTGAGCGCCGGCCATTCCATCCTCATCGCGCGAGTCATCTCTTCGTATTTTTCAATCGCTACAGACATGATGGTTACACACTTCTGTAAAAACCCAAATTTTAATCAATTTTTTATAACATTTTGGTATAAAAAATTAACCATTTTTTCTGAACCTTACGGTTCAAATTTGTCGTCTTGTCTTTGTCTTTGCCGCTTAGTCGTCGCTCACGTATCCATGCACGCCCTCCGTGAATTCGCCGTAGATCAACACGTGTAGGTCTCGCTTCAGTCGCTTCTCGTTCGCCAGCGCTTGAGTCCACTCGTCCGTGTCCTCGCACACTTCCTGTTTCGCTTGATACGCTTGAATCCACTGCTTCAACGCCTCGCACACTTGGTGCCCCTTAGGTCCCTCAAGACTGTCGTAAAGGTAAAGCCAGTGTCCGCGTTCGTTTAGCGCGTCCAACGCCGCGTCATACTCTTTTCGGAAGCGATGCTTGGGTCCGAAAATCATACGGAGTTGGATGCGGTAAAGGTTGAAACCGAACATGATGCTATTCATAATTATACTCTGTGAGAGGTCTACCGTTAAGTTTTTGACCGAAAGGGTGTCAATTTTAAACATTGCATACGATTTGAAGTTTTTGAAAAGGAACGACCAAAAGGAACGACCAAAGGAACAAAACAAAGGACAACGTTCATCCAATGATTTTAAAATAAGGGTTGATGCGTCACTAACTCTTGCGCCATCATACCAAGCATGCCCAACATCGCAAGGCGTCCATGATTTAACTCGGAATCTACCGTGGCATCGTCGGGTTTCTCAAGACCGAATCCAAAATCACCCGGAGTATAGTTGTCTAGAATACGAAAAGGTGTTTTCGGGTCCCATCCCAAATTTAACGTCCGAAACTCACTCATGAACATGAGTATACCCACACTAAATTGGATTTCACTCGGGAGTGTTTCAAACTGATGAATCCCGAGTGTATGACTTCCAATCTCAGACAAAGGCAACAACAGAGAGGAAACCATCGCCAAACGTCCATGCTTCAATTCCGCTTCCCGTAAAAAGGAGGGTTGAATTCCCTTGGCAACCACGTTGGGTTCAAACAAGGGCGCATTGAAAGGAAGACCATTGCGAAGAGCAGTGCAGATTGGAAGAAACCAGAGAATCCTCATTACCTTTATTGGTGTGTCTTCTTTAATATCATTTTGTATAGTAAAAAAATTAACCATTTTTTCTGAACCTTACGGTTCAAATTTGTCGTCGTTGTCCGCGTCGTCTTTACTCGTCCGTGTCTTCGTAGTTCCACTCTGTCTCGTCCTCCGAGTCCGTGTCCTCCGCTGGATCCGCACAGTAGACCTGCTCCTTGCCCAGCACTGCAACCGAGAGATCGTAATACGTCTGCCGCTCCGTCCGCAATGCGTAACGAGACTCGTTCATCAGTCGGGTCTGTTCCGCATAGTTTTCCGCCAGACGACGCGTATCAGGTCCTGCATAGCCGGTGAATTCCTCCAGTTCTTCGTCCGCCCGCTGTCGCTCCAACCATGCCGCCACGTAATCCTTGAACAGGGCAAGCGTTTCATCTGGGTTATTTCCACACAACTTATTCTTGAGGGCGGTCCACTCGCCCCGTCCCATCGCGGACAATCCGGATCGGTATTCTGCGTAAAGTGTTGGGTCCATTCTCTGTGAACAGAGATCTACTGTGAAGTATTTGAGGGAAAAGATGTCAATTTTTGAGGGTTCCGCCCTCAACGACGGTCTATATGAAAATAGTAATAAAAATTAACCATTTTTTCTGAACCTTACGGTTCAAATTTGTCGTCGTTGTCCAGCAGTTACCCAGCGTCGGTCCTAGGGTGCATTCCGATGTTGTCCACTTCTCTTATCCGGTATTCAATCTCGATCGCCTTGCGTCCTTCACTCGTAGATGCGATCCACCTCTCTTTCTCCTCCGGCGAGAGGTCCCAAAAGACATCAGGTTTACGCACGTATTTCATGATAGGTTGAATGAACACTCTGGGTAGGTTCGGGAACTTGTCTGAGAAGTTCATATCACGGTTATACTCTGTCAACAGAGATCTACCGTGAAGTATTTGAGGGAAAAGATGTCAATTTTATATTTTTACAAGGAAAAATCTTAAATAAACCTTATTTAGATAAAAAATTAACCGATTGCTTGTTGTCGTTGGCTTGTCTCTCGTCGTTGGCTTGTCTCTCGTCGTTGGCTTGCTCCGCTTGTCGTAGTTACGCGAACCCCCCCGTCATCTCGTACTGGAACATGATGTCCTCTTTTTCGTCTAACGTCGTCGCTGCCCACCACTTCTCTTCCAGATGTGTCGGGAGGAGGTGATGCCTGTTTGTCTGGCGTATCAGTTCCGGACGAGGAAATTCGTCAGGTTCCGGTTGAATCATCCGCACCAACCGCGGCGGCGGCAGAAGGCGGGCGTTCCACAGACGTTCGAATTGAGCGATGCGAATGTTCATATCACGTTATACTCAGTGATCAAGAGTTCCGCCTTCAAATACTTTGGCAAAAGTCTGTCAATTTTGCAGTTTTTCATGAAAAAGTCGTAAATAAAAGATTAACCATGGTTTAACCATTGTTTACGTATCTAGTTCCACGAATTGCCCCCACTCTTCCTCATCCGGATCCGTCGGGTCCAACTCTGTCACGAGACAATACCACAGGAATTCCAGCATCGCATAGTCACCGAAACGTTACGGACGAAAAGTCTTCAATTTTCAAAATTGACGTGTTCCGCGCCATTTCGTTGACACCAAACGTGCCAAAAGGTGCCAAAAGTGCCAAAAACGTAAGACCTATTTTCATACATTTGAGCGCCGTGTTGCACCATAGCACCCGCATAGCGTATATGGCGCAAAAGGGGTGTTTTTAAGACTTTTGGGGGGTGTTTTAAGACTTTTGGGGGTCTAAACAGGGCATTTGTAGGACTTTTGTAGGAAACGCCTAGACTCCCTGTAAGACATTTGTAAGACTTTTGTATATGGGTTGCTTAAGGATTTTCAAATCCTTATAATTTGAACCGTTAGATTCAGAAAAATTGACGAGTTTTTCACGAAACTCAGAAGTGTAACCCTCGTTCATTAACAATGTCCGACATTCTCAACAAACTCGCTCTTTCCCAAGTGTGCCTGATCTTGCGTGACACCCTGAAAGGTGAAAACTCTGACATTGTGTTGCCAGAGGATTTGCCCGACAAGATGTTCAAGACCATGTGCCAAGGCGAAGCAGGATCGTTGGTTTCCGTTCGTGATGTGTTGCCTTGCCGGATCCCGTTGCCCTTCATGCCTGACCGTATCGATTACAAGATCGGAAAGGGATGTTGCGACGAGATCTTGAAAAGTGATGGATTGTTTGTTCCTTGCTCGCGTCACTGCGAGGAGGGTAGCAAATGCTCCAAGCACCTCAAGGAACCCTCAGGTTGCGGAAACTATCAGGAACGCTACGCCGCTTGGAACAAGAAAGAACTCTACTGCGTCGTCATCGGCGAGAAGGAACTCAAGGAGAAACCCTACGGTACGTATATGCACGCCAAAGCGCTGGATTCCATCGCGATTGAAGAAGAACTCGGCAAGTGGGGCATCCCACTTCGCTTGGACTTCACTCAGTGGCGTGCACCCCCGAAACCCCTCAAGAAAAACCGCGGCCGCAAGGCGGTGCTCAAGGTGACCCCGTCAGATTCTGACGAGTCGGAACACTACGAGTCGGATGAGGAACTCAAGGGACCCAAGGAAGCGCCCAAGGAAGCACCCAAGGAGGATCTCAAGGCACTTGGACTCGAATCGGAAGAAGAATCGGAAGAACTTGAAGACCCAGATGCAGTGCCTGAAGTGAAAGTCAAAGAAGTCAAAGAGAAGAAACGCCCTGCACCCAAGAAAGAAGGAAAGAAGGAAAAAGTCAAGGGAACATCCATGGACGCCGGAGAACTCAAGAAGGAAGACATGGAAGAAAAGACGCCCAAGAAAGGTAAGTATCGCGGAAAGATGGAGAATCTGACCGTGGCAGAGTGGAACGGCGTGGAATTCCTGACGAGGGACGGGAAATACTACGACTCTGGCACGCTGGAACTCTACGCGTGGACCAAGAACGGTGAGATCATCCTCCTCTAAACCCCCACCCCAATGTGCAACTGGTTCCGCACAAAACACACCATTTTTTTTATAAGATTTCATACATCTTTATAAAATTGACGCCCTTTCCCTTAAAATACTTATGGTAGACGGTTTAACCCACCTTTATCATGGATTGCGAAGAGAAAATGATTGATGGCGTGATGCAGATCAACTTCAACGGACGCTGGTATGTGATGTCCGAGATCGGACTTGACCCTATGTGGGAGGGCGACTTTGAAGAGAAAGTGGAAGACGGCACGGTCTTTGTCCAGTGGGGCGGACACTGGTATCCAGCGCATGAGGCGGTCCTAGACTACTTCCCCTTCGCTTCCCTGACCGACGAAGACTTCCTCGACCTCTACTACGACCTCTACTACGAGCAACCAGACGAGAACTACGAGCAACCAGACGAGAACTACAAACCGACACCTGTGCCCTACTACGAGTGCGACGACATGGACGACATGGACTGGGTCAACTACTGAGACAACCGCTGGAGCAAGCCAACGACGACACAATGGTTAATTTTTTATTCAAGATTAAAAAATTCATAGATGAATAAAAATTAACCATTATTTATTTCTCCAGCATCTAGTTGTCCTCGTCCACCCCGCACCCGTATACGTCGTCGTCCTCGTCCTCGTCGCGCCTTCTCCCATACATCAGATACAAGAGGTCGGTCCGTGTCTCACGCTGCACCATGCCACAACTGCGAGCAGCGGCGCGCAACGGTTCCTTGATGTTCTTCTGATCCTCCGTAAGAATGGGACTGATCACTGTGTTGGTCGCATGGTCCCAGTAGGAAGTACCTGTGTCTCCGATGGATTCCATATAGTCGTAGAGTATCTTGTCGGCAATCTCGCGCCTCGTGAACGCCTCCACGTAGTTCTGCAACGCAAGGCACGCACCTGTCACATCCCCCATGAATTCTTCACGAAGGAACTGCAAATCCGTCTTGAGTAGCGCACGCTTTGCAGCGTCGTATTCGCTCTGGAAGCGAAAGACTTGGTTGGGGTAGTTGAGAATCACACACGGTTCCGAGGGTGCCATATCACTGTGATTTGAGGTCTACCGTTAAGTATTTGACGGATAAATGAGTCAATTTTATAAAGATTTGAGAAATCTGACAGGGTTCTGCCTCAAGGACCGTAAACTCTTAAAGTGTTACGCAATATCATATGCAATTTTAATAATACTTCTATATCCTGTAGTAACAGGCGTCACCTTATGAAATGCCCCATTTCCTTGTGTAATCAGGATAGAATTCGGTTGAGTCACAATTTCATGGGTTTCATGAGCATCCTCGTCCCTCCACAACGTTTTAGAATCTGAAGTATTTTCTAAAGTAAACACGATTTCAATTTGAGGTTGATTGTTATGCACCGAATCTCTATGCCAATCCATCTTACCCCCGTTTTCATACATTCTAAACTCTATAGGAAGATTACAGGAAGGTTTCACTCTAAACCCCAATAAGGTATACAGATACGTAAGAAAGTTGTCTCCATAAAAAATAGTATGTAGAGGTGTCGGTGATTCCAGCACGATCGTTTTTCTTTTCACATTGGGCGAAGTCTCTTCCTTCAGATAGGGTTTTAATAGAGCACATTCTTTGAGGATCGTTTGATACTCTTCTTGCAACAGAACATTCGTAAAAAAGAATACCTTTCCAAGGTCAAAACCTTCTTTCAACTGTATACTTAGGACTATACTTAGGACAAGGAGTATCAGGACTATCGCAATCATCATAAAGTCAGGAAAGAAAATAACCCCGTCACGAATTTATTGGATCAGGAACTCCAGATGCCGGAGTCGTAACTGTAATACCTCTACATACATACTGTGGTTCCTAGACGCGTGTAACCACATCATATAGTCTGAGACAATATAGTCTGAGACACAGGATTCTTCCGGCAATATAGGCACAGCATCCTTTGCATCACGCTCGAAGACCACCGCCTCTGCATAATACGCGAATTGATCCAAGACACATTCCGCATCAGGAGTCGCTAACTTTCTCTTGACCGCCGGCCACTCTACTCCCAAGAGGCGCACGATATGGGTGTATTCGGGTATGTATTTCATACGTGGTCGCGCATACTCGCGAATCAATTGCAGGACATCATCTGGAAATTCCATTTTTTTATTCTATCAGATTGTTTTGATTCTTGATCCATTTTTTAATAAAAACATAACGATTCACATACATTTAGTTCACATAGGTCTCACTCAGAAACAACTTGTACCAGATGTCATACATGTCTTCTGCATGTAGGCGACTGTATCGTTGGAAAAGGGTCGGCACGTCTATGTCTCCGTTGTATGCCTTGTGCAGGATAAAGTTATAAATCCAAGCGCTATTGCCAATCTGTTCCAAGCACTCGTCTTCCGTCTTGGGGTGAATGCAGAACGAATCCAGCAGAGTCTTCTTCAGTGTATCCTGTCGGTAGTGGCGCAGATCGTATCCATTCGCATACGCCTCGCGCTCACACGCCGTGAAGATCTCCCACATGCGCGTTTTGATTTCTTCGTGAAGAGGTGTAAGTGCCATTTTGATACAGGACAGGACTCTATTGAAAGCGCGTCAATTTTATGGTTCCATTTTTAGACTCATTTCTTGATTTTCCGACTCATTTCTGGGGTCCAATAAAAACAGGGATTGCACCCTATCCCGCGTAAGTATTTGAAGGCATAGGGAACGATGCTACTCTATCAATGTCAGGATATTACGACCTGCTTCACATAGGTCATGTCTCGTTCGGAACACATCCATTTGTTTAGAATAATTAATACTTGTTTTGGTGTGATATAAGAATTGTTGTAAGGTATCCTCAAATTCTAAGTGTGCTACATCATATACATGAAGAGCAGTCAGGATTCGTTCTGGATCTGACAGGAGACACGCCTTGAGTTTCGGCAAAGATTTGACACCCATGATTTGTAGAGTGCGATTGTATTCGCGGAAGTATTTGAAACGAGGGCGACTGTATTCGCGAATGAGTTGCAGGACATCGTCTGGAAGTTCCATGGTTTGATAGATCCATGGGATGAACCTATGCGGTTCAATTTTGCGGAACCTATGCGGTTCCATTTTTCCTGACTCATTTCTGGATTTTCCGACTCATTTCTGGCGTGAAATAAAAACAGGGATTGCACCCTATCCCGCGTAAGTATTTGATACTCTAACCTACATTCTAGAGGTCATCCTACTGTATAGAGTAGGTTCATGAGATCGTATTCCACATACGTATAGTATTTTCGCTTACGGAAATACTCCAATTGCAACTCACTTTCCGTGTAAATCGTGTCGTTGCGCATGATTGCGTCTGCAACAACCTTGAGTTCGGAGTAATTCTTCTCCAAGTCTAGAAAGAGTTGCCGGAATGTCTCGTAATGGAATCGGATTGCGGTCTGGAGTTCCTTTCGTATAGGACCCAAAGGATGATCTCGTTCCAGAATGGCGAGGACGCGTTTCCCAACCTTGTAACGCTCGGAAGGTCTAGCGTATTCGCGAACCAATTGCAGGACATCCTCTGGAAGTTCCATGATTTGATGTCTATTTTGCTGAACCGAGTCGGTTCAATTTTTCAGAACCTAGTCGGTTCCAATTTTACGAATCATTTCTGGGCGCCCATAAAACAGGGATTGCCCTCCATCACGTGACAAAAAAAAACATTCTAGACATCACACCGTATTTAACAGGTTCATGACGGCACATTCCTTAAACGTATAGTTTTGTCGTTTACGATAATATTCCATTCGCAACTCACTTTCCGTGTAAATTGTGGTGTCGTTGCGCATGACAGCGTCTGCCGCAACCACCAATTCGGCATGTGTCCTCTCTAACTCTAGAAAGAGTTGCAGGAATCTCTCGAAATGGAACCGGACTGCGGTCTTGAGTTTTGTTCGCGTATCCAAAGCAAGACACCCTTTCAGGATCTTGAGGACGCGTGTATACCTCTTGGCTTGTTCGGTAGGTTTGGCATAGGCGCGAACCAATTGCAGGACATCCTCTGGGAGTTCCATCTTTTTATTGGAAAAAACTCTATTGATAGAGTGTCAATTTTACTCTCATTGCTGAGACAATAAAAACAGGCATCCGTCATTTAAACTCGTAGATACGACACAGCATCTGAACGAGGTGATTGACCTCGTGTTTACTCTTGAAATAGGTACTTCTTTTGTCGTAATACTCCATATGATTAGAATAGTCCCAAGGTTCCTCCACATAGTTGTCTCGCGCCACATAGTTGTCTCTCGCCACATAGTTGTCTCTCGCCACCACGAATTCCGCGTGACTCTTCTCGAACTTGACAAGGGTAGGCAGGATTTGGTCGGGTATACACTGGAGACAATTTCTGAGTTCCGGAAAAGAATATCGTCCTGTGTTTACCAAGATGAGTTTATACAATGTGTGATGCTTGAACCACGGTTTGGCGTAAGCGCGCACAATCTGTAACACATCGTCGGGGAGTTCCATTTTTTATTG
>Ga0209230_10000249_pt1 | contig 20658 bp, 26 predicted proteins | sample LakOntMetagenome_FD_187467 | JGI IMG/M metagenome (GOLD analysis project Ga0209230, IMG submission 187467) | Freshwater and sediment microbial communities from Lake Ontario - Sta 18 epilimnion Metagenome (SPAdes) (version 2) | ecosystem: Environmental > Aquatic > Freshwater > Lentic | place... | reverse complement strand
CTATAGACTATCATTATAACCATCTAGCTCGTGCCTACGTTAAGCGATACAATGCGGGTGAAGGTGATCTAGAGTTTAATCGTGCGGGTGCTTACTTGCATAACCTATTATTTCAACAGTATTGTGCATACTCTACGGCTAAACCTACGGGTGCGGTATTACAGTTTATAGAAGATAACTTCGGTTCGTTTGGCCTGTTTAAAAAAGAGTTTCTTAAGACTGCTATGAGCATACAGGGCTCGGGTTGGGTTTATCTTAGCAAGAAGGGTGACATCAAAACTATTAAGAATCATGCTATCGTTAAGGACTGTGTGCTGTTAATTGATTGGTGGGAACACGCTTGGGCTCTGGACTATCAGCACGATAAGGAAGCATACCTAGCGGCACAGTGGAATATAATAAACTGGGCTATTATAGAGGCGCGACTAGCGTAACGCTTGCTCGCGTTTTTGCGCTACGCTGCTTCGCAGCACGTAAATTTTTTTGCGGCGCTTCGCGAGAGTGATATCTAGCTGGCCACCTGGATAAATAATTGTATGAAAGTAATCGATATTATTAACGAAGCACCGGTTGAGCGCACATGGCGTGGGGGTCGAGATGACTCTGCTCTTGCTGGTGCAGCCGGTGCAGGTGCCGCTGGAGTAGCAGTAGCCACTAAGAATCGCCAGTCAGTTGCGGCCGCTGCCGACAGTTTGAAAGTTGGCGGTCGCTTTGTTCGTAGATATCGAGGTGATACCCTGCTACTCAACGCATTGGCCAAAGTTCTACCGGCAGCACTTAAAAAGGGTGCGCTCAAGGCAATTCCCCTAGCTGGTATTATCATCGGGGGCTACTTTGCAGCTCAGCAGTTGGCCAAGGGCAGTATTGGCGGTGCCGCACTAGAACTGGGCAGCAGTATAGGCAGTGCATGGACAGCCGTTCCAGCTACAGTTTGGGTTATCGCTAGGGATGTCTATGACCAAATGTATATGGATCCAGCAGATCCGGATGCGTTTGTCAGTATAGAACTAGACCTAATCAAAGATCCAGCAGGCACTAAAGAACGTTTGGAATTCCTGCGCCAGGTCATTACTAAGGTAGTCAGCGACAAGCTAACTGCTGTGCAACAGTGGGCAGCTACCAACAAAGACAAGCAAGAGCCGTCAAGTGCTCGCAAGAGCTATGATGCGAGCAAGCGTCAGGTTACCTCTGGCACTTAACTATACAAATAATTAATAGTTGATGCGTTTTCGCGGTGTATGCTAGCACCATTCTTTAGATGAAAGCGGCGGGCTAGATCTGTTTTAGGACTTAGGGTAATGTAAGTAGTTACCATAGGTAAATTAGCCTTGATATACTCCCTAGCTTCCAGTATCAGCTTACGGCCCGCACCTGCTTGATAACTCCAAATTGTGTAGAATACAGCGTGTGTTGGAGTGTCTGTTTCTAACCATAGGTCCTGCACAGTAGACGGGACTGAAGTCATAAATTTTACACAGGTAATGGCTAGGGGTTCCTGATGTTCACCCAGCAGAACAAAAATCTTACTAGATTCATTTACTCGTTGCTCATTTGCTATTTCTGGACGCACCGGGTCGTCCTTGATAAAGTTTAATAAGGGATCAGTTAAATCTGTGATGATGTATAGGGCGGGCATGACTTTTCTCGTTGGTATAATATACATACTTATCTCTTCAAGTTAAAAACCGGTAAATATACTACCATGATAACTGTGTCCATCACAAGTGGAGTAGATGATAGGTTGAAACCCCTAGGGGCAATTGTTTCCAGTCTTACTCGAGAATGTTGGCTTTGCGACATCTTCGTCGCCGGTGTTAAGTTTGTGCGTGTTAACGATACAGATATACAATTAACCGAACGCGAGTATACAAAACTCTGTTTGTTCTACACCACGCCCGATCTAACCTTACACGTCATCAGTTCCGATATTGTTTAACAGTTGTCTCAGCTTTGAACTTTGAACTTCGGCATTAACCTTGGGCTTGCCCAAATCAAATCCTTCCTTAGGACTTGCTCGTTCCCAGTTGCCGCTGGCATCTTGATTCTGAACTAGCGCACGTTGTTTAATGCTATCTATCAGTGCATTACTACTGCTCTTAGCTGATCCGTTTTGATCGTATTCGCTTTCATCTAGGTCACTGATGCGCAGGCTGTCAATGTTAAACTCTAGATCAATCTTCATACCAACACCGCTTGAACTACGAGTTTTCATCAGCTGTAGCTGATAGCGTCCCCGTTCACGCATGGCCCTTGATGTAAAGATACCAAACACGTTATCCGCTGTTTGAATCTTACTCAATCCACCTGAGATATGACTGTGATCAAATTCAACTTCTTCAACAGCACCACGGTTCAACTGTGCAGCCGTTACAAAGATACAGTTCTTTTCAACTGCTAGGTTACGCAATTCTTCACTTACATACTTGTCTTTAATAAACAAGTCTGCTGGGCTAATCTTCTTAGAGATAGGCATCAACAAGTCCAAGTAGTCCACTAACAGCACGTCTACCTTGCGTCCTAGTTTGATTTCATACTCTTTCAAGTATGAACGGATGTCGTTGGCTGTCTTACCGCTTGGCATATATTTGACCTGAAAAGTGCCGGATTTCTTTCCGATCATCTTCACTTTCATTTCCACGTCATCTAGGTTTTTGAACACATCTCTGGTAGGAATACCAGTCAGCATGGAGTCTATACGCATGGAAACTAGCTCCTCTGAGAGCTCTAATGTCAAATAGACCACATTAAGGCCTTGCAGTGCCCAGTTACACCCTAAGTTGGCTAAAAAGAGTGATTTACCTGCGCCCGAGCCACCTGCAAAGATATTCAGCTCTCCGCGGTTCATACCACCGAACAATTTGTCATCCATGGTCTTCCAACCAGTAGATAACTGTCCGTTCTTATCTTTGATCCGCATCAATCGAGCACGTGGATCTAAGAAGTAGTCAGTGCCCATGTCTTTGGTCAAGCCCACTTGCACCGCTTTCTTGATCATGTCTTCTACAGGACCATACTCGCCCTTTTCCAACAAGTCCGCCGACTCAAGAATTGCTTTCTCTAAGCCCTTGTGACGGATGAATGTTTCAAAGTCGTTGAGCAGCCAATCAAAATGCTCTTCACGTAGATCAGTTGTCAGTTTAAAATCAGTATCACAGCTAGCATTTACAATGTCAGTTGTGGGCATAATGTTATGATCTTTAACGTATTCGTTTAAGAACTCCGCCGACTTTTGTAAGCGTCTATCAAATAGTGTGTGATCAAAAATACTTTGGCAGCGAACAAATGTTGCCGCGTCGGCTAACATCATTTCTAGATATAGCCTTTGAATATCGTAACCGTAGTCTGTGTTCTGTTTCATCTTTTAATTATACGCTCTCTAAACATTAATTGCAATGTGTTTGACTGGAGCCCAGTCATCACGCCATATACGTTGCTTGGTGTGATATGCTACTGCACCAATACTGCTAGTTGGATCGCCTGGGTTTGGCAAACTCCAACGATACTTAAACAGGGGTTCTACTTCGTTTCTATTAGCTCGACTATTCATAGAACATCCGCCCATGTATACTAGGCAATCTGCGTTCGTTAGCTGTCTAGCCTTGCGCATTACCAAGCTGACTTCAATTTCAAAACGTTCTTGAACAGCGGCTGCTAGGTTACACTGATCTTCTACAGTCCAGCCACCTACTGCCCAGTTTTGAACACCTCGGTGGAAGTTATACTTTAACTCAACTGGGCCAAGACCAAAGTAGCCGGCTACGTCCTTTCTAAATCTAGTAGGATCGCCTTGCAGAGCCATCTGTTGCAGAACATGCTCGTCTCTAATTGGAGTAAGACCTAGCATTTGAGTAAACGCACTGTAGAACAATCCTAGACTATGTGGATACTTAGCCGACCATACTTTCTTCATTTCACCGTATCTAGCTTCCCAAATAGTTGCACATTCAAACTCGCCGATTGCATCTAATACTACAACAGCACAATGGTTAAATGGACTTGTGTAGTAGCCAGCGGCAGCATGACTGGCATGATGCGGAGTATATGTCAACGGGGCGTAATCTAATCTTGCTCGCTTGAGATATCTGCTGGGCAGTGACGACATGTCAAAGGCTGTCTTATACTGCTCAGCTTTAATCTGTCGTGCTTTCTTAAGCCACGGATTTTCATACCAGAAGATACGATCGGGACTTCCGTAGTCCAGGGCCTTACGAATTATATCACTGGGAATTTCTTCTTCAGTAGATGATATAGTGTTTGATTGATATACGCCGTCTTTAAACACAGCAAGGCTTGAGCCGTGATTAAGTGCGTTAATGCCCCATTGTATCATACTATTATATCTATTCCTTTGTTCTTCTCTGGGTAATCAAATTCTTTACCTTTCGAATTATAATAGGTGTAGCTAACTTCACTCACAGACACTTTATTTCCCTGTTCGATATATCTTACATTAGTTACAACTGTATTACCATTATTGGTAGTAACGGTATTAAAATTACTAAGAATTTTACCAATAGCAATGTTATTATCTATTGTGCTCATTTGTAGATAAACGGATCCGCTTTACGTAACTGCTCGAGGCGCTTTTTATATGCCTGCTGTTCTTTATACTTTGTCCATGGGCGCATTAAAAATTCAATTATTTTTTTCATTTTCTTCCTTTGGAAACCACTTCTTTGCACGTAGTTGTATCTTCAACGTGTTTGATTCTTTTGCTGTTATAATTAGGTATAACGTGGCCAGCTTGCCTATTTTTATAACTGCATCGTTAATATCTTTAATACCATCGGGCCATTCAGGCATGCTGATAGACCATCCGTATTCTAACGCTTGCTCTACTGTCTGCTGACCTGCTTTATCTCTATCAGGGACTAGGATAATTTCTTTACCTAGCTGATGTAGCAGCCAATTTTGACTTTCTTTAATCTCTGCACCTAGTAGCGCACATCCATCAATACTTAGCGCATCAAACGGACCTTCTGAAACAATCACGAATTGTCGATTGTTAGATTGTCTATCAAGATTAAACACATACCCGGGCTGTTGCTCACTTAGGTATTTAGGTTGGGCATCGTTAATTGCACGAGCAGTCCAGCCAACAACTTTGCCGTCTTTAAAAAACGGAATGATAACTCTATTCTTAAAACCTACTTTGTTAGTCCAGTAGTAAGGATAGCCATACGGATCTAACGCTCTAATGTTTCTTAGATAACAAAATATATTGATGAGTGATTGATCGGCATTTTCCCAACCTTGTAGCTCAATCCAATTACTCCAGTCTTCTAAACTTTTAGAGTCTAATGGTAATGCACGTTCTTCAAACTTTGGAATTATATTTGTGGGGCTTGCTGCCTGCTCTTCGCTGGTCTTTAGTGCTTCAAATATAATTTTATTGATAGTGTCATCTGATACATGCAGCCAGCGTAAGAAGTTTTTTAGATTCTTACTAACGTGTCTGCCGGGTTGCCAACTACATTTGAATCCGCAGTTAAAGCAGTGATAGCTTACAGCATTTCCACCATTTACAATAAATCCACCACGTTGTCTTGTATCGGGTGCTTCGCCTTTATGAACACAGCAGGGCGCATTAAAACTTATCCAACCACTAGGTGTTTGTTTTCGTTTTGCAGGTAAGTGTGCTAATAACGTGTCTATAATAAGGCTCATACCCTATTATAACATTATACGATTACTTTGTCTACACTTCCGGCTGATTTTGTAAAAGTAATTCGAACATACGCATATTGTCCAATTGGAAAATCTGCAAATACAATATCGGCGTTGCGGGCTGAATCAAATACCTGTGTTGCCTTGATTGAATTTTTAAATGCTTCGGTGGCAATGGTAGTTTGAGTTGTTGCTTCTAAGTGGACAGTTCCAATAAAGTCTGTTACTTTAACTGTTACATCGATAGTGGCAGTTGGAACTGCCTCGTAAAATTTAGTAGGAATAGCACTAGAATGATAGTTATGGATTGCGTTCTGTGTTGACCCGTTGCCTGTGAGTTCACCGTGGAATGTAGTATATTCAACAGGATCTCTAAAGGTTGGCATTGCGCTGCCAACTAGTTCCATCTTACCCACTGCACCAAATCGTGTGTCACCGTAGAGCATAACATCACGCCCGTCCTTGGATCCGTTCACACTAAATGATAAAAACTGGTCTGTTAGATCCACTAGATCTTCAAACGGGATAGTAACTGCGGCTAATCCCTTATGAGTTGTTTGACTTAACGGAGTAACAGTATAAGGACTGTTAGGCAATGCTTGCCCACTAACATCCATAATGTGCATCTCTATACCGGCTAGGGTTGATAAATCAATACGCTTCTGATCTGCGTTTTTGATATCGAATTCGATAGTATTATCGATACCGTTATAAATTTTTATGTTTCTCTGATACACGTTTGTATACTCCACTGGAAAGCCTGCCAGATCAGCTAATAGCTCGAATCTATTTGGATATAAATATGTTGAGATTTTTTGCATACCTGTCAGGACCTTTATTATATATTTATGGCAAAACTAAGAGATAACATAGAAGAAAAATTACCGTTTATCAGTGTGATAAACTATGGTGAGGATGAATACGTAGGTATCATCATCAATCAGGATCAGTTCGTAACTAGCTTCTACGACCTTAACGCTATTAAGACAGCTGAAGAACAGCAGGTATTTTTAGAAATAGGCGAAGTTTGGTGGTGGGAATCAAACCGTCAGTTTCCAATTAGTATTTTTTGCAGGGAACAGATTCAACCCTTTCACTATGCAATTAAGACTTTTAACAGTAAGGATGCCCGTGTAATACTAGGCCCAACTGTAAACTTAATGAATCTTACCCTAAAGCGAGTAAAACGTAAGAGTGTGCAGTTAGTGCGTAGAAGTAGATAACTGCTCGCAGATTAAATTCATTTGAACTACGATAGCAGCCGCATACGCAACGGCATGTGCTTTCTTAAAGAAATACTCATCACCGTCGGGTTTTACCCATACTTCGGCCGCTACAGTCTTCCAATCTTTCCCTATTAGATATCGCTTTGCTGGCCGGATCACTGCTAATACCGCAGCCAGTTGTTCGATGCTCTGCGGCTTCATTTCTCTCAAGATTGATCCGTGCCCGTTCACGTGAAACAGTTTTTCCGTAAAGTCGTCTTCTAATAATAGGCTCCATATCGGTTGAGTCTCCATAAGTTCAGTAAGATGTTCTTCGTTTCTTACTCCTTTATAAATGCTAACATTGAGAAAGTCTATTTTAAAATAGCCTCTTTCTTCTGCTTGTTTATAATCAATAGTGCTTAGTCCAGTAAATGGATTATGCGGGATAGAATGACAATATACGCCAGTGTTGTGCTTTTTAAAAGTGCCATTATCTTCAATCAAAGCAACTACATGCTCGAGCTTTTCAAGAGCTTGTGTTCGGTCTAAGAAGTCAATATCAATATCAGGCATTGCGTCTCTCTTGTCGAGTCCATTGACTGTATTGTTCAACACTATTAGAACCTCGGTAATGTTCGCCAGTTTCTAAATCAATTAGCAACCACTTCTCGGGAACTTTAGTTTTAATTTCCAATACGATTGGAAAATCTAGTTCTGTTACTTCAGTTTCGTCTTTTAGTTTACGTGTTTTCATATTTTAGATTCTCTTACAATTTGTTTAACTAGTTCTACATCTGTAGGATTCTTTTTAAATTTATGAACCCAAAACTGCGGATCAATTTGCACAGCAACAGTTTCTAATTGTTCGTCACTTAATGTCGACAATAACTTTTTGCCATTGGTGCTATTCAAAATAACCCACGGACTTATTTTTCCATCTTTAATGTCGTGCGTTGCTCTATTTGGGTTAACATATAAGAAATAATGATTCCATTGTGCTTTATTATCGTCGCCCCATTTAATCATGTGCTTGATTGTTCTGTCTAGTGCGGTCTCTACTGTTTCAACTTTAATTAAGTCAATTACATATTTGTCATACAGTTCATCCCTGCACCAGTGATCTAACTTAACACCACTAGTAACTACATAGTCAATAAATCTATCAGGATACAACGGATTAACATTACTAACAAAACTGCCAAACTTAACAAACGCATTATAGTATGGACTATGTGCAAAGTCATCGTATGTCTTGAGAACTTTTAACTTTTGTGTGCGTTGATAGAATCTGTTATATGCATCATATCCCATCTGAACATGTTTTTCAGTCTTAGCAAGTGCCCTTCGTTTTTGCTCACAGATATGCACAAACAAAGTTTTTTCTTTCATAAACTTTGTGCCGCAATGCTCACAGTGATAAGGTTTGTCTACTACTGCCAATTTTAACATATCATTTAAATTTAGCGGCAATCTCAGATTCTGACATGCCGTATTGTCTACACAAGTCTTTGACATCTTTGTCTGTCATTAACTTACTCATTAGGTGCAGTTCGTCTGCTTTTCTATCCGGGTAAAACTGTTCAAGTATTCTAGTCTTTTTATTAGCTGGTGCTTTCTTATGTCCGATCCACTCGTGAAACATAATCTTCTTACTGTCATGCGAGCATATAGCTAGTAGTTGCCAAAGAAGTTTAGGGTGCTTGCTCAACGAGTAAAAGTGTTTATTATAATACTCGTTAGTCGCTAATACAAAGTGTTCTTGAAGTTCTCTGTTGCTAGTCCTTACAGAACTCATATATCGATTCAATAGAAAGAATGCAATACCCTTTCGTTGTTCAGCAGTGAGTTCATCCCACACTTCCTTAGCGCCACAGTCAAGGGCGCCCAAGATATCTTTAAGTTCTAGTTTATCACTCATTTTTTGGCACTAACCTTGCATCGAATGCTACAACTGTCCTATGTCCAATGCCTTTCCACGGATACACGGTATGTGGTAAGTGACTTGGGAACACAATAATTGTGCCGGGTTCGGGAGTATATTTCCATGTATCACTCATCATGAATCGTGTAACATCTCTAGTATGCGGTAACCGGAATAGCACTTGCCCGTCACTAGGATTACTGTTGTCTTGCAATTCAGGAGCACTTATGTAGATGTTACCGCTGATGTTACCAACAGGGTGTGTATGCATTTCTTGATAGTCGCCGGGACCTTGTCGAATAGTCCATATACTGGCAACAACAGGCTTACACATTCTTAAATCTTCAGTGCCAGACTGTTGAGCAATTAGTTCCATGTATCCGTTACATGCGGTCTCAATCCATTTAACTAACCAGCTAACATCTAGATCTAGCTTGTTAGGATAGACTTGAATCTGCTGGCCTCCACGTATACTAATTAGCGGGCCGCCTGCATCGTTTAGGTCAGGCTGGCTGTGTAAATTTTCCACTAGATTAAACATCTTGCTAAACTCAACCGGCGGAACATTATCAACTGCAATCACTGTTGGTTGAAAATAAGCTACTTTCATATTTTTTCCTTACTTAACTTGTATATCATTATAGCACGATCCAAGGCCTTTTGTAAAGTGATATTGGTTTTCGCCATTCGATGTATTTCACCCCACATCTTACTTTCCATCATGTGATCGTGCAATGGGCGACCATCACTGGTTCTAGTATCTAGCGGTCTGTGACTGTCAGTTACTGGATCATAAGTTGGACCCATTCCATGCATATAGTCGTATCCTACTACGTGGCGAGTTTCTGGTGGTGCGCCCATTTCTCTAGCGTAGGTCACACCACCAGCCTTTTCATAAACATAAGTTGCACCCGGCTTAAGGTTGCCCATTGCTAGCCCGTGCAATAAAATTAAAATTAACTACTATGCGCGGCTCACTGCTAGTTGGGCAACTGCCTGCATGATATGTTTTACCATCAAATATAATCATTCTTCCACGTTTCGGTGGCACACGCTGGGTTTCAGTATATACACCGTCAACCTTAGAAAATATAACAGTATCCCCGTCACTGTCGCCTGTATAGTAAACACACGTAATTAAATTGTCCGGTGGTTCAGTAAAATCAACGTGTGCTTTGCCGTATGAGTTAACTGGACGATTGGGGTCAGAAACAGTCATACTAGCCTTGATCATTAACAACTTTTCTATTTCAATAGGGATAGCAGATAGTAGTGGCACAAACAGTGGGAAAGATTGATTTACGTGATGTGGATCATCAAGGTATATCAAATGCACAAACTGTTTATAATTAAAGGAGTCCGGTGCACCGACTCCCGGTGGCTCGTATTGCTTGTTGGCATTAACGTAGTTCCACGGGATCGGACTTGTTGTAAAGTATGTTTCTAAATCAATTTGATTTTCTACAGAGATAACATCGTCGGCAATAATAACAGGTGGTAACATATCATAAAATCCTATCTAGTTGAATAATTTCGCTTTGTCTACTAATCTCTTTAACAAAGTATGCACAGTTTGGTTTAGGTTCGCTGTTTAATGGCGTTGCTAGTAGCTGTCCATTTTTCATCTTTGGAAAATACCATTTAACATCGCTGTAGAAATTTACAATTTCAATCTTTTTAAACTCGACTCTAAAACTGCTAAGTGGATTAAAAATCAATGCTTCGAACCCACGATCATTTAAACTTGTTAGCGGCAACACTTCGATGTCACATGCACTTGAACTATCACCGACTGCAATACTCCAGTCAATAGGCATTGTAACTTCGTCATTGCCGATTCTTAACACCATTGCTGGCGCATTGAATGATTCTAAAAATACTAGCGGCATAAAAAAGAAGTCGGGCTCCTTCGGATCACTATTATCCAATACCGCAAATCTAGTGTTTTCATCTACCTCATCTGGTAAATTGTTTAGCGAGAATAGCTCGTTATCTAATGTTAAAATTTGCATTATCCTATTTGTGCCAGTCGATCTTTTCAATTGTGAAAGGATACTTAGCTTCCTTGTAAAATTTCTTTCTTTCAGTAAGATGCCGTTTTGCATACTTACATGTGGATGTTAAGTCCCAGATTTGAACAAAGTCTTTATCCGCTGCCTTTCGAATTCCGCGTCCAATACTTTGGATAACGCGAACGAAACTTTTGCCGGGCTCCAACAACACAAGGTTAAAAATCCTAGGTATGTTAATGCCAACAGCCGCAACACCAAAAGTTGCCACAATAATTTTATTGTCGCTTGTTCTAATCTCATCGTATTCCTCTTTTCGGTCTTTTGTCTTTACCTCTCCTGAGATAAACACAGCACCTTCAAGTTCGTTTATTAAAAATTTGCCTGAATCAATTCTATTAACTAGAACTAATGTATTGCCTGTTTCTGATATTTTTTTAATTAGTTTGCTGATATAAATCATTCTATCATCGTCTGTAACTAGATATTTTAGTTCTTCTGCATAGCTACTAAACTCTGGAAGATCAATTAGTTGTGCAACGTTAACGTGACAGTTTGACAACACACCCCTATCTTGAAGTTCGTGGGCTTTGATGCCGCCGACAACAGGACCTATGCTAGCAAAGATGCTTTCACTTTCAAACTTTTCCTTAGGAACAGTTCCAGTTAGGCCCCAGCGTATACACGCATTATGTAGATTTTGTGTCAGCAAGTTTTTAAGAACTTCTGCCTTAGCCATATGAACTTCATCAACAATGACAGCTCTAACACCGTCAAGGAATTCAGCAAGCGTGACAATGTCGTGCTCGTGATTCTTTGATTTCTTGTCAAGGATGTTAAGTGATTGCCATGTGCAAATTGTATGTGTCTTTTTAAGATCTTTGCGATCCCCGTAATAAACACCTACGTCTAATCCAACATTAATAAAGTCTTCTTCTGTTTGTTCTACTAATGATTTATTAGGAACAATAGTAATAGTGCGACCTAATGGTTCGCATAGTTGACTTAATGTTGCAGTTGTAATAGTCTTTCCTGCACCAGTTGCAATCTCTTGCAAACTTTGAGGATTTTCTAAAAATGTATTAATTGCTTCAACTTGATAGTCGCGCAACATAATAGGCTTGCCTTCGTCAGGATGCCCCTTAGGCCATACCTTACCTTGGTCTGCCCAGTAGTTTTCATTTACTGGTGCAAAATTAAATTTAGTTACAGCTCTGTTGTCAACTAAGTCGTCAACTCTAATACCAAGCCCGTCAAGGATAGGCAGAATCTTATCTAGTTGATTTAAGTAGCCTGTGCCGCCTAATCCAAATAAACTAACCATTCCGTCCCATCGACCTAATTTAAATGCCGGATGATAACGTGCATATGGGATTTCATATTTGAAAGAATTTGCTAATTTTTTCCTAGCGTCTAGGGGCAAATTCTCAAATTTGATATTTACTTCATCTTGTATAACTAATCTTACGGACATAAGTTTGTTCTAAATTCCATTAATGATTCAGTGTGATTGTATGATATAATTAGGTCACAGCAGTTAGCATACACTGAAGTTTTACTATGACGTAGTGAAGTCCCAAGGGCAATAACAGCCATTGGTTTCCATGTATTTTTTATGAAGAACTTTGGAATTTTTCCATTGGTTACACATGCTACTAGAGTCTGATCGTCTAATGGTTTATTATACTTTCTTTCAGCAATAAGTGCATTAAATTCTTTTCCAACTTCGTCGTTGTCTAATCTGAAGTAAATCCCAACACCCTCAGAAATTCCACACTTTTTCAAGGCCTCGTCTAATTTTTTCAGATTTTCTAAGGACTTAGGTTGTAGGTGACTTTCCATCACTACTAGGATTGGCATCCTTTTTAAATTTGTTAGTTCGTCGATAACATCTGACAACTCAGTAGTTGTTGAGTTAATCCACACTCTCGGACTGGTTCGCAACGAGATAGAATTTTTCAGGTTTTTTTCAGGTTTTTCTGAGGTATTAATAATGTATTGATATCGCATACTCCGGTCCTGCACCACCGACAAATTATTATCAGATAGACTACCGATGTCATTGGTTAACTCTTTATACAGTGGAGTGTCTAGTAAATTTTCAGTAAAGTATCGACTTTGAATTTCTTCAATTTTCCATGATTTTATGGTATCATAGTGGTTTTTTAGATCAGCTGAAATTTCAAATCCTTGCGGGCCAAGTGTGTCTACTACTAGCACAATATTTTTCTCAGTAAGGTTAGTTAGGAACACTCTACCGTTAACTGACGTAGTTGACCCGTCTAGATCTTTATGTAAATTATTGACAATTTTTCGTAAATTTGCGTTATTTGCAAATTCTATGTAAATTACTAAATCGCCACTACGTGTCTTACCTATAAACAATTTCTTTGTTTGGTCGACTGGTCTAAACGGGTAAGACCATAATGGTAATGCAAGGGATGCATCTATTAGATCTGCGACTATTACTAAGTGCGGTTTGTTTTCATTCAGAATTTTCACCAAAAGTCGGCCTTGGCTTTCTGTAATAAAATTTGGGCCAGAGATTACAGTGCAGAGGCTCTTTAGAATTTTAACATCCTTTGCCGGCATTAACTTCGGCAAGTTATTAAATCCTCTTTTTTCAATTTCTAGTAGTAGTGCATCAACGTTCATAAAGTTATTATACAGTCTTTATTATCAAAGGTCAAATATTTGACAAAAAAATAGGCCTCAATATTATTTAAGGCCTATCGTAAGATTTTTGAGCAAATCAGTTTATAGCGTAGCATCTTCCATGCCGGCAACTCGTAATTTAATCACATTAGTAATCTGCCATTGCTTTTGATCAAGGGCTTTAGTAATACCAAGCCACTTATTTCTAAGCAAGGCAAATTCGTTAATGATTTTTTCAAAATCTACAACATCGCTTTCGCCGTCAACATATTTTTCAACATCTCGACTAGTTAATGCACGTTGATAGTTTTCAAGATACTTACGAAAATGCTGACTGCGAAGTCTGCGAAGTTCAATGTTTAAGTATTCTAAAATTGCTTCGATTTCTTGCAGTTGGTTAAACCTGTGTTCTACAACACCGGGCATACTTGCTGCATTCTTTTCGATGTTGCCGACAATTTTCACCTCAGTCCGAGCTGCTAGTAATTCCATTTCGTAAAAACTTACGGCGCCTGGAATGTTACTAATGTCTCTAGCAATATCAGTATACCAACCCATTATTATTACTCCTCGTCTTCGTAATAGTCATCGTCGGCATCGAGATCGTCTTCTGCGCCTTCACTATCTTCTAAGTAATATGCAACTGCTTGATCTAGATGCTCGTCATTTCCGGTTGCGCCTTGCAAGGCACGATCGCTAACACCAAAGTCTGCCAATAAATCAACATAACGTTCGGCTGCTACTTCTAGTTGTTTTTTATCAACGAATTGATTAAACAGCAACCAGATGTCTGCAATTTGTGTTTCATTCAACATTCTCGTCTATCTCCTCAGGAATGGTAGTTGTTTCAGTTTTGATATGAAATTTATTCATTATCATATCTAATTTATCATCTTTCCATTCTTTTCGGTAGAATTTGAATTCTTCACCTGTCTCTGGATCAATCCATGCAAGTCTATTACCAGACTGTTTTAGTAGACCTTGCTTTTCAAACATATCTACTAGACCTGAGTAAGGATTCATACCTGTTGAATACGGGATCTTAATTTGCAGTGTTTCAAACGGCTTACTATAGCGTGTCTTCATAATCTTGCACGAAGCTCGAATACCATTTACTTCAGTAACCTTGTTGCCGTCTTCGTCTTCTTTCAACTTCAACTTCTTCATAGCAACTACGATAGAGCTTGCGTAAACAAATCCTTGACCGCCGGAGATCTTGTCATCAGGATCAAACATATCTTGTGATGCGTATGTGTGATTTGTGCAAACCATTCCGACATTATGATTACCAAACATGTTTACACAGTTACGAACCAATGAGGTCAATGCTTTAGGTTTACGGCCCATGTCACCCTTCATGTCGCCAGCTTGAAACTGGTTAATGTCAGTAGGGGTAAGCAACATACCCAGTGAGTCTATGACAAACATGACTTTAGGACGATTTTCCATTACTTTATAATCTGTCATGAATTCATGAATCGTTTTAGCAACGTCATCAATCATGGCCATATTAAGTTTCAGCAACTTGTCTTCACTAGTATCAACGCCAAGGTCTTTCAACCATTGTTCGTCAAGTGCGTTTTCTGTATCGATTAGAATACAGTAGATACCTTGCTCTTGTGCGTTTTTAATAATGTTTCCAGAGCAGATATAGCTCTTACCAGCGCCTGACTCGCCAGCAAACACAGTAACCTTACCCAAAGGAATACCCTTGTTCCAGTCACCTGAGATTAGGTAGTTAAGCGCAAAATTACCTGTGCTAACCCAATCAGTCGGATCGTTAAACCCGATGCCTAGACCGTCAATTGACTTAGTCAAGGTCTTACGAAATTTCGATAAATCGAAGGCTTTTGTTGCCATATTATTTTTCTCCTAAATGATTGTAGGGGACCGAAGCCCCCTACGCTTATGCAATTACTTCTGACGATTGCGAATCATTGCCAAGATGTCTTGGGCACGGCTATCGCCGCCGCCTGTTGATTCTGGCGCTGCCTCAGCTACTGGGGCAGGTGCTGCCTTAGCTACTGTGGCTGGTTCGTCATCGTAGTCGCTCGCGGCTGGAGCTGCCTTTGGAGCGGGTGACTTTTGTGGGTCACCAGTATTCTGGCTCATGCCAGCTGGCTTGAAGTATTGACCCCAACGATCCATATCAAATGCTTCACCGTCGACTGACGCTTCAAACATTTCTTTCATGATCTTGAGTTCTACTTCTGTTGGCTTTTTAGGCAAGTAGTCTGACAAGTTATACAAGCCGTGCTGTTTAATAGCCGCTTGTTCTTCGTCACTCAATGGACGCTCACGACGTGCCCAACTAGATGTTGAGTAGTCTGCGTATCCGCCTTTGCTACCTTTCTTCATACGGTAGTCAATACCGTGAACGTAGTCAGTTGGCAAGTCTTCCAACTCTGGATCAACCAATGCGGCACGAATACTTGTAAAGATTTGTGGGCCGATGATGAATCGACGAATTGGATTTTCTGGACGCTGTTCTTCTTTTAGTCCGTCTTCTACAACGAAACCTTGGAAAATATACGAACGCTTTTTCCAATACTTACGACCCATGTCTTCAAGACTAGGATCCTTAAACCACGCACGAACCTCTGAGAGGATTGGGCAAGTGTCGCCATACATTTCTACGCATGGAACTTGAACGATTGTTGGTTTGGATTCTGTTTGACCCTTAATACCTGCGAAAGGTAGTTTGATCATTGCACGTTCTACCCAGAAGAACGTATTGTCTTGATTACCATCTGGAAGGAAGCGGAGTGATGCTTCTTGTCCTTCTTTGAGATTCCAGAACGGATAAATGGAATTGTCTCCACCTGTTCTGTTACCGTCGTTACCTTTATTACCTTCTGCTGCCTTAAGTTTTGCTCTGATTTCTGCTAAAGATGCCATAATTGTTCTCCTATTAATAGCCTTTGTTTTGCATTTCTGCGATTTTAATTGCCTAATATTGTTCTATGATCTACATAAAACAAAAAGCGCATACATGTTATTGTATACGCTTTTATTTATCTTTGCAAGAGATATCTTGCTTAAATCTGGTTTATTTTCACCATTTGTTCTTTGTAGGAAGTCCGGCAATTGAACGCATTGCATTCAATTCGTCAATAAATGCATGATCAACACGAGCAGCTCTACTTTCTTTGGCAACTGGCGGAACTACAGTTCCTCGACCAGCTCCGGCTGTGTTATTCATTGCTACTCCCGTTCTGGCTGCTGTAGCCGCAGTTTGATTAGCACCGAATTGTTTCTGAGCAGCTTGTGTAGCTGGACCCATAACTCCGTCAGCTTTGATCTTTGCACCCCTGGCAATTAAATCCTGTTGTATTTTCATAACTGCAGGATCTGGCTTAGCCATAACCTTTGGCTTAGCAACAGGTGCCGCTTGGGCCGCTTGTGCCGGTGCCGCTGCTTGAGCTGCGACCGCTGCATCTACCCCAGTTGCATCATCTTGTGCGCCACTAGCTACTGCTGCCTTTTGGGCGGCATCTTGTCGACCTTTATCTGCTAGTGCTTGAGTCGCTGGTTCAACAAATGTTTTGCCATCTTGGTCTGCAACTTTAACTGGATTGCCATTTTCGTCCGTTGACCAACCTGGCATCATATTACCTTCGTCATCATATGCGCCTGCTGTATCAGGAGCAGCTGGTGCTGCGGCTGGTGCTGCCTGGGCTGCTTGAGCAGGTGCTGCACCTGGAACTACTTCACCGGGTAATGGTTTTGGCATACGTGCCATAATTGCAGAGTCAGTGGCATCGGCACCGCCTAACCATTTTAACTGACTAGGTGTTAGTTTAGCCTTGGCTGCTGCGGTTGCATCTGGTGCAGGAGCAGGAGTTCCGCTAGTTACTGCGGCGCCAGTTCCTGTTTTTAGAACGCCGCCGCTACCTGTTTGAACAGCATTTGCAGGTGCGTTCATAGTAACACCGTTAACTGTTTGAGTTTGTGGTGAACTACCGTCTGCAGGCAGTGTAACTTTTTCAGACAATGCTTGATTGAATTTTTGATCTACCAAGTCAATATAATCGCGTAATGTTTTCATGTTATTTTCCAAAGTTAATTTTGTCCATGATATTTTTCATGGTTTCATTTTGTGATAGTTGTTTAGCTGACACAGGAGGAGCGTTAGCGTCATCTGTAGGAACAGTAGGCGCTGCCTTGACAGCGTTTCCGCCGATACCCTTCATCATTCCGCCCATGCCTGCATCTTGCGGCATTTTAGACATTATGCTTTTCATCATATCTTGCGGGTTCATCTGCCCGCCTGGGAACTGAACATTTTGATTAGGCACTTGATTTGCAGCTTTGCCAATCTTACCTTGGATTTTCTGGAACATGTCTTGTGGGTTTGAAAAATCAAACTCGTCTTCAGTATCATTATCGCCAATTGCAGGTAGTTTAAATTTCATACCTTTTGCCGCTGCCATTGCATCATCGTAGCTTGCCGGTTTACCATTAACTGTGCCAGTTGATGTATTGTTTACTTTAGCACCAGGCATTGATTTAATTTGATTAAACATCGAATTAAAATCGCCGTTGCCGCCTTGCATGCCTTTCATCATACCAGCAAAATCTGGCATTTCTTCGTCTACATGGTGATCATGACTGGCATGATTAACACCTGCTAAACGTAATACATCGTTCTGCTCATGGCCGCCTTGGCCTGGATCAACTTTATCAATAAAGCTAAACATCTTTTGCAGTAGTTGTGGATCAGCATCTGGGAATTGCTTTTCTAATTTGATCTTAGCACGTTCTCCGCCAATAGTAAAGTTACGTTCTTCTCTATTCCAAAAACCACTTAAAAACTTTTGCATCTCTTCAGGTGTAGACCCATTACTTTCAAAGCCACATTCCATCGGAGTCATACCGCATTCTTCAATTGCATCGTGCAACGTCATAGTCTTGCCGCCGGCTGTGAATACAGTATCAAGTCCTGCTCCAGCTTTTGCTGCTTTTGCAATAGCTGCTTTTAATCCGCGATTGCGCAGTGCTTGAACTCTATCAATAGGGTTTTTTGCAGGTTTCTTAAAGCGAGGCTCGTCATCGGAAGTATCCCACGGTGGGTCTGTATCGTCATGACCTTCTGCAACCGGTGTCGCTTCTTCTTCTCTATAAACGCCGTCTACTTTCTCTTTTGAAGCGCCACCTGTTACTTTAACTAGTGCAGTTAGTAAATCGTTAAATTTTAAAGTTTCATCAACGAGAGCATATGGCACAATAGTATCACTACCTAACACTAGATCGGCATCATCAAAATACAGTTTTGTTTCTGTTGGCAATCCTGCTTCTTTCTTTAGCCATCTAGTGATTTTACTCTGGTCTCTAAACTTTCTATAAAATTTAGTAACATTATATCCGTGGGCACTGCCTTCTGTAACTTGACCTTCAGCAACTGGAGCAGGTGCTGGTTGTTCTTCGGGCGCTGCCGGAGCTGCTGCCATTGGTGCTTCAGGAGCAACTGGTGCTTCGGGAGCTGCTGCAACTGCTGGGCTTGCAGGAGCTTCTGCGCCAGATGCTTGATCTCCGTCACCGTTGAAGTCAACTTTTTGTGCAATGTCAGTGCCATTTGCTTGATCATAATCTGTCAAGAATGCCTGGATAACTGCTGTAACATCTAAGTCACTATCGATATCTTTTAGCTGACCTGCTAGTTGCTCATCGTCAATAATACCTTTAAGCGTTTGGATTGCATTTAATCCATCGCCGCCGTTGTCTAGTTCACCGCTTTTAAAGATACCATTTAAGTCTGCAATTGCTTTCTGTTGAACAGCATCGTTGTCGCTAAACAAACGATTAGGTTCGTTTTCTTCTTCTGATACAACTTGGTTAAAGAATTCTTCCAATTCTTGTTCTGCATCATCGGCAGTATAACCTTCAGTTGCTTCGTCTTCAATTGCAACTTCTTCTTCTGTTTCGCTTAACAAATCATCAAACCCGAGTTCCTTCACTGGCAACTCAATACCATCTACTAGTTTGTAGATGTATGGAAATACTGATTTTAATTCTTCGTTGAATGTGCGGATTGTTAAACGATCAACCCAGTCTGTCATTACATCCTCAGGAATCATCTGCTCTTCGTGAGCTTCAAATGATTCTGCAAATTCTTTGTAATATGTAGGGCGTTGTAGCTTGTGGATTGTTTCTTTAATTTGATCAATACGTTCCATTACTTTGCTAGTAATGTCGCCCATTGCTTCTGATAGCTGTTCTTGGCGGCCAACGTAATTTTTAAACTTACGCAGGCTTGCTAATTCTTCGCTTAGACCAATAACATGTTGACCGATTGAATCATACGGATTGCCGCCTGCTTTAATATGTTCTGCTAATGCACGAGCACCGTTGATACTCTTAAATGGGAATTTAAAACGCTCACCGCCTGCATTTTCAATATAGATGCTTTCGATGTGCATTGTTCGGCCAGCAGCTAATTCAGTATTAACAGGTTGACTATGTTTAATAATCAATCTAGCTTCGCCTAGATCCTGGTAACTGACTTTTGCAGTTCCAAATAGCTTACTTTCCATCATGTTACCTTCTCCACTTTTTGCTTGGAACTCGTAGTCCCTTTTATCTAAATTACTTTTGCCCATATTTACAGCATCAAATTTTAATAGTCTATCTTTAGCAAATTGTCTAAAAGATCTAATCCACTTATATGCATTATGGCTTGTGTCCGCGCCGTTATCATTTGTAAGATCACCACTCATTTGAACTACTAGACCGTCATCCTGGTCTAGTGTCATGGTAATTGTTCCAAGGGGGTTGCCGCCCTCAGAATATTCAAATTCGAAGAATCTAGCTTGGGGAACTTGTTCCTTTTTGCTTAATACTTTACTTGCACCGTCACCGATTTTAATCGATGGGAAGCGTGTTTGAATCTTTCCGTAGAGTTCTTTGGCGATGTTATCTAAATTTGCGTCCATAGTATATTTATCAGATGTTTGAGGAAACAAATATAGGCAATGGCGGCTCCCAATCCTCTTCGAATCCCTCTTTGCTACTTAGGACTTCCATTACTCGGGGATCCCAATCAGCTAAAATTGTGCTCATTCTAACCACTAACAATAGCGCAGACACTAGGTCGTCTGTTTGGCCGGTTTTTGCTTTAAAACTAGTGCCGGCGGCGATAAATGTCTTTAACTCACTTAGCAATGCACGGCTATTGATAGTAATCTTGTCAGTTTCAACA
>Ga0209230_10000246_pt1 | contig 20780 bp, 20 predicted proteins | sample LakOntMetagenome_FD_187467 | JGI IMG/M metagenome (GOLD analysis project Ga0209230, IMG submission 187467) | Freshwater and sediment microbial communities from Lake Ontario - Sta 18 epilimnion Metagenome (SPAdes) (version 2) | ecosystem: Environmental > Aquatic > Freshwater > Lentic | place... | reverse complement strand
ACATCTTCTTCGTCAAACCAAACAGCTTTACCGCCATTTGAGACTAAAACAATATCGTTGGATCCGTCAGTAATTTCAGCGCCAATTAAAAAGTCATTATCATCGAGATTAATTGCGATGATGCCTGACTTACGTGGATTTGAAAAATCTGTAAGCGGTGTTTTTTTAACTGTACCTAATGCAGTGGCCATAAAAATATAATGCTTATCATCAAATTCTTTAATAGGAAGAATCGCATTAATTTTTTCACCCTCTTGGAGAGGGAATAAATTAACAATAGGTTTACCACGACTTGTGCGACTGCCCTGTGGAACCTCGTAAACTTTTAACCAATACACTTGTCCACGACTTGAAAAACATAGAATATTATCGTGTGTATTTGCTACAAACATTTTATCGATAAAATCATCATCTTTTGTCGTTGCTGCTTGCTTGCCTCTGCCACCTCTTTTTTGGGCACGATACTCATCTAACACTTGTGATTTAATATAGCCTGTATGAGAAAGTGTGACGACTACATCCTCAGGTGTAATTAAATCTTCAGTGGATAAATCTAAAGCATTCTCTACAATTTCACTTCGACGTTTGTCACCATATTGATCTTTAATCACCTTCAATTCATCGACGATAATTGCAGTGACTCTTGCAGGTGTTGCTAAAATATCAAGAAAATCTGTAATAACATTCATAATCTCTTTATATTCATTAACAATTTTTTCTTGTTCTAACCCTGTTAAGCGTTGTAATCTTAATTGCAGAATTTCTTGTGCTTGAACATCTGATAACTTATAGCCTGAATCAGTCAATCCAAATTCTTTAGACAATCCTTCAGGTCTAGAAAACTCCATGGCAGCACCATTCAACATCGCCTCTACAACAGAAGATTTCCATGTGCGCGCTATCAATTCTCTCTTAGCATCTGGCGGTGTTGGAGCAGCCTTGATAATTTTAATCATTTCATCGACGTTAGCTAATGCGACTGCTAAACCTTCTAACATGTGGCCACGTTCGCGTGCTTTTCTTAATTCAAATACAGTTTTTCTTGTAGTAACTTCACGACGGTGCCTTAAAAAGGCATCTAAAATTTGTTTTAAGTTAAGAAGTTTTGGCTGGCCATCAATGAGCGCTACCATGTTCATACCAAAACTATCTTGAAGCTGTGTTTGCTTATAAAGATTATTTAAAATAACATCAGGATTCTCTCCGCGCTTTAATTCAATCACAACACGCATACCTGATTTGTCTGACTCATCTCTTAAATCTGAAATGCCTTCAATCTTTTTATCGTTTACAAGTTCAGCAATCTTCTCGATGAATGTTTTTTTGTTAACTTGATACGGAAGTTCATCAACGATTAATGCTTCACGGTTACCTTTATCGAGCTTTTCAACGTGCGTTCTTCCCCGCATAACAACACGACCACGACCTGTTCTGTAGCCTTCTTTAACGCCTGAAGTGCCATGAATGATCCCGGCTGTAGGGAAATCTGGTGCTGGTATTAATTTAATCAATGCATCAATCGATGACTCAGGTTTTTCTAGCAGTAATAAACACGCATTTACAACTTCATTTAAATTATGAGGTGGAATATTGGTCGCCATGCCCACAGCAATACCAGAGCTTCCGTTGATAAGAAGATTTGGAATACGCGCCGGCATAATAAGAGGTTCTTGTTCAGAGCCGTCATAATTAGGACCGAAATTTACTGTCTCTTTATCAATATCTTCTAAAAGCTCATGTGCAATTTTAGACATACGGATTTCCGTATATCTCATAGCAGCAGCATTATCGCCATCCACTGAGCCAAAATTTCCCTGACCATCGACTAACATATATCGCAAGCTAAAATCCTGCGCCATACGAACAATCGTATCGTACACAGCTGTATCACCATGTGGATGGTATTTACCAATCACATCACCGACAATACGCGCTGATTTTTTATAAGGTTTATTAAAGTCGTTATTAAGTTCATGCATCGCAAAAAGTACACGACGGTGAACAGGCTTTAATCCGTCTCTGACATCTGGAAGTGCTCGTCCAACAATGACGCTCATGGCGTAGTCAAGATAAGAGCGTTTCATCTCATCTTCAAGGCTGATTGGGATGGTTTCTTTAGCAAATTGATTCATAGGATTTAGATCGATAATTTAAGTAGAAAACTACCCAAATTTTAGCATGTAGCAGGGCTGTATTTATGCCCTGCTAAAGGTATTTTTTAGCGCGAAAGACTAGACAAATCAGCTTTTAGGTCCTCTATATCCTCAAGGCCTACAGCGATTCTAACAAGATTGTCCTTGATGCCAGCTTTTTGACGCTCTTCAGGGCTGACTCTTGAATGTGTCGTTGTTGTCGGATGTGTAATTGTAGATTTAACATCTCCTAAATTAGCAGTAATCGAGATCAATCGAGTTGAATCAATTAAGCTCCATGCCTCTTTTTGCCCACCTTTTACCTCAAAAGACACAATAGCTCCGCCCGTTTTTTGCTGTGTTAAAGCAAGTTTATGCTGCGGATGAGAGGCTAATCCGGGATAGTAAACACGATCGATCTGGGGCTGCGACTCAAGCCAAGAAGCTAAATGAAGTGCATTCTTAGAATGAGCGTCCATGCGAACAGATAACGTTTCTAAACCCTTTAAAAAAACCCAGGCATTAAATGCGCTCATTGTAGGTCCTGCTGACCTTAGGAATTGGTAAATCGGCTCAATCGTTTTTTTATCTGCTAATACTGCGCCTCCTAAACAACGCCCCTGTCCATCAAGATACTTAGTAGCAGAATGAATAATAATGTCGGCGCCCAATAACAAAGGTCTTTGAAGCGCAGGCGAACAAAAACAATTATCCACAATCAATTTAATATCTTTTTGATGTGCAATTTTTGAAAGAGCATTGATGTCGGTCACTTCAGTCAATGGATTAGACGGGGTCTCTACAAAAAAAAGTTTTGTGTTTTTTTGGATAGCATCTTCCCACTCATTAAGATTGGTGAGCGATACAAAAGTAATCTCCAAACCCCAGCGCTTTAAAATATTACTAAAGAGTTGTACGGTAGTACCAAAAATACTTCGAGAGGCCACGATATGTTCCCCAGTAGAACATAGGCCCATAATGATTGCCAAAATAGCTGACATGCCGCTTGAAGTCGCTACACATGCTTCACTACCTTCCATAGCTGCGAGGCGATCTTGAAACATTGTGACTGTAGGATTCGTAAAGCGAGAATAGATATTGCCAGGCTCAGTACCCGCAAATCTAGCAGCAGCTTGGGCAGATGAATCAAACACATAGCTTGAAGTTAAAAAGATAGCCTCAGAATTCTCACCGAACTCAGATCGTAATGAGCCAGCCCGAATCGCTTGTGTATCATATTTCCATGGATCGTTATTCATAATCTGTTACCTTTTTTGGGCACAAAAAAACCCGTTTCACAAAAAACTAAAACGGGACAGACCTCGCTTTAGCTGTATTTTTAACGCGCCCGCAAGCTGAGAAATAACTTTATCACTCAAATCAGCGCAGTTCAAATTATGCACGATAAAAAAAATACGTCAAGAAACGCTTATCATTAAACTGCTTCTTCTTCATCTTTAATTAAATTTAAATCCATTTGTATGCTGCCATTTGATGGCTTGTCAGACATATTAGAATCAGCACGAAGCGTTTCGATATTTTTTAAATAATATTCATCAATATCGCCTGTAATATATTTGCCATCAAAACAAGAAGCATCAAATTTTTTAAGTTTTGGATTAATCGATGCAATGTTCTCAATAAGCGCATCAAGGTCTTGATAAATTAATTCATCTGCACCAATTTCTTCTCGAATTTCTTCGTCTGTTTTATTGGGTGCTAGTAATTCATTTCGTGATGGCATGTCAATACCATAAACATTAGGAAATCTGACAGGTGGCGCTGCTGACACTAAATAAACTTTTTTAGCGCCCGCCTCTCTAGCCATCTGAACAATCTCTTTTGATGTTGTACCTCGAACAATCGAATCATCTACCAAAAGCACATTCTTATCTTGGAATTCTATTTTAATAGGATTAAGTTTTTGTCGTACTGATTTTTCTCTTAATGCTTGACCAGGCATGATAAACGTACGACCAATATAGCGATTTTTAATAAAACCTTCACGATAATCTAGACCTAATTCGAGTGCGAGCTGTAAAGCGCTTGGCCTACTAGTATCAGGAATGGGAATTACAACATCGATATCTAAATGAGCCCAAGCTTTTTTAATTTTTTGCGCTAATGTCTTACCCATATTAAGTCGTGTTTGATAGACTGAAATACCATCGATTACAGAGTCAGGCCTTGCAAGATAGACATACTCGAATATACACGGATGATGATTAGGTTTTGCGCATTGTTTAGAATAAAAATTACCATTCATATCAATGAAGACCGCTTCACCCGGCTCTACATCCCTTACTAATTTAAATCCTAATACATCAATTGCAACACTTTCAGATGCCACCATGTATTCAATACCTTGTGGGGTTTCATGTTTACCGATCACAAGTGGGCGAATACCGTGAGGGTCTCTAAATGCAAGAAGTCCAAAATTAGCAATCATTGAAACTACAGCATATGCTCCTTTGCATCGCTTATGAACCGAAGTGACAGCGTCGAAAACAACGTCACTATTAAGTAAAGTGCTCTTTGCTGATTGCTCAATTTCATGCGCCAACACATTAAGTAAAACTTCTGAATCTGATGTGGTATTAATATGACGAAGGTCTTGTCTAAAAATATCTTCTTTAAGCTTTTCGGCATTTGTTAAATTACCGTTATGTCCTAAGACAATTCCAAAGGGTGAATTTACATAAAATGGTTGGGCTTCTGCAGCTGAAGAGGAGCCTGCTGTGGGATAACGGACATGTGCAATACCTGCATTACCGATAAGATTTCGCATATGGCGTGTATGAAATACATCTTTCACAAGACCATTATTTTTGTGCATGAAAAAAGTATTGCCGTCACAGGTGACAATACCAGCAGCATCTTGACCCCGATGCTGGAGGACTAATAAGCCATCATAAAGTAGCTGATTAACAGGATTTTTGCCGACTATTCCAAGGATTCCACACATTTCAGCGCCTTAAAATTATGTTCGTTGTGAATATTTTACATGCTTAAGGATATCAAGTGGCAAATAAACATCCACCATAGCTGTAAAAGACTCAAAATAAGGTTTAATCAAGGCATCTTGCCAAGCAGAATTTTTTTCAAATGAGGTTGACTGAATAACAAAATGACAGACAAGCCCAATAAGGAGGGCGCGAAGAAGTCCAAACATGCCACCTAATAAAATATTAGGAAGTGTTAGTCCGGTATATTTAATAAATTTATTCAAGATAGCAATGACACCCATGGACGAAACAAGAACAGATATAAAAATCAGAAAATAAGCAATTAAATCACGAAATGATTCAGTATCAATCCAATGTAATTTGGAAGCTAGTATGGGAGAAAAAGATTGCGCTAAGTAGAAAGCAAAAAACCAAGCAATGATGGAAAGAAGTTCGCGAATAAACCCACGATAACAACCTAGAAGAGAAGAGATGACAATGGTAATGAAGAAACCATAATCAACAAAAGTCATTAACTAGTCTTCTTGATAATGCCGGGGATTCCTGCATTCTTAATTTTAAGTAATGTTTCTTTTGCCAAAGCTTCAGTTTTAAATTCATCGGTAATCAATCTCACCTTATCCGCGCCATTAACTTTGATCGCTTCACTTTTAGTTTGAATGTTTAATTGATTTAATTTTTGCTGAAGGGCTTTAATTTTTTCATTGTCTGAAAAAATACCAAACTGAATATACATACCACTACTAGGGAGTATTACTGCTTCTTTTTTAATTTGAGAGCCTGATGATTCTGGAATCTCTTGTTTAGTCTCTGGCAGTTTAATGCTTTCAACATTTACGTCAACAATTTCAGGACTACTTTCCATTGAAATTTTAATAGGCTCGGTAGGTCCTTCTTCATTACGATTTTTTAAAACAAAAGGAGCTGAGATAAGAAGAATAAATAAAATGACACTTGCGCCAAGGAGTCTTTTTTTAGCCTGACTAATCAGTTTGTCTTCTTGAGGTTGTATTGAGTTGTCTTCGCTCATAGCTTAGGAAATAATTTTCATAATATCTGCAACGGTAAAGAAAGAACCGAATACAATTATTCTATCATTTCTCGTGACTTCCTTGGATGCAAATTGATAAGCTTCTTGTATATTCTTAAATGCCTCTATATGAGCAGATGGATTAATTTTTTGAATAGTATTGGAAATATTTTCAATACTTGCAGCCCTCTCGTTCTGAATTTCTGCAATAAACCAATCATCAATATCAAGATTTAATTCATTAATGACACCAAAAATATCTTTGTCTTTAAGTATCGAGAATACTGCAATTGTTTTACCAAGCACAACATGCGTTTTGAGGTTGTGACTTAAAGATCTTGCAGCCTGCGGGTTGTGAGCTACATCAAGAATCAAAGAAGGCATTTTTTTGACCTCCTGAAATCTGCCTGGTAATAAAGTCAATGTAATTCCCTTTTGAATTGAAATTTCAGTTAAAGGCAATTTATCTTCCATAGCTTTAACTGCCATAAGTGCATTTGTTGCATTGGCTAACTGAAAATCACCTTGTAATTTAGGCAAGGGTAGGTTCATTACAAAAGTTGAATCAATTAAAAAATCAAACGAATCATGATGGGCTTCATAACCAAAATCTTTACCTATAATTTTTAAATCAGCATGAATTAATTCAGCATGCTTTATTAAAGATTGCGGCGGATCGAAGTCGCCACAAATAGAAGTCTTTTCAGTACGGTAAATGCCCGCTTTCTCGAATCCAATAGCTTCTCTTGTGTGCCCTAAATAATCCATATGATCAAGATCAACAGTTGTGACAATGGCACAATCGGCATCAAAAACATTTACAGCATCTAATCTGCCTCCTAAACCTACTTCTAGAATAGCAACGTCTACATGGGCCTCTGAAAAAATAATCATAGCGGCAATTGTCCCGTATTCGAAGTATGTAAGTGTTACGTCTTCTCTTGCCGATTCAATTCTTGAAAATGCCTCACAAATAACTTCATCCGAAACAGCAAGAGTTTGAATTTTAATGCGCTCATTAAAATTTAAAAAATGTGGCGAGGTATAACAAGCAACTTTATAACCAGCTTCTCTATATATAGATTCTAGAATGCTACAAGTAGAGCCTTTGCCATTAGTGCCGCCAACAGTAAGAATAGGAAAAGAAATGTCTAAATTTAAACGCTCAATAACAATCTTGATGCGCTCTAGTGTGAGGTCAATCGTAGATGGATGAATTGATTCGATGTACCCTAGCCAATCGGTAAGATTCATAGGGTGTTTATGCAAAGACTTAGAGGGAGTTAAATTAATTTTTAGATAATTTAGATATTAAATTAGTAAGCTTCTTCTTCATGTCGCGGCGATCTACAATCATATCAATAGCGCCATGTGTTAGAAGAAATTCAGAGCGCTGAAATCCTTCAGGTAGCTTTTCTCTGACAGTTTGTTCAATTACACGAGGACCAGCAAAACCAATCAATGCTTTAGGTTCAGCAATAATTACATCACCGAGCATTGCAAAACTAGCAGATACACCACCCATAGTTGGGTCAGTAAGAACTGAAAAATAGGGTAATTTAGCTTCGCTTAACTTAGTTAAAGCAGCACTTGTTTTTGCCATTTGCATAAGTGATAGCAATCCTTCTTGCATCCTGGCGCCGCCACTAGCAGAGACACATATGAATGTTGCTTTAGCTTTAATCGCAGCTTGAACACCGCGCACAAATTTTTCACCCACTACTGAGCCCATAGACCCACCCATAAATTTAAATTCAAAAGCGGCTACTACAACGGGATTACCCTCCATTAAACCTTGCATCACAACTATAGCGTCTTTTTCATTCAAGTCCTTTTGTGATGACTTAATGCGATCAGCATAACTTTGCGTATCATTAAACTTCAAGGAATCTAAAGGCTGAATTAACGCACCGATTTCTTTCCTTTTGTCTTTATCTAACAAAGTATCTATGCGTGCACGTGCTGAAATTCGATTATGAAAGGAACATTTTGGACAAACTTCCATATTTTGCTCAAGGTCTGTTCGATAAAGCACAGCCTGGCAAGAGGGGCATTTGCACCACAAACCTTCGGGAATATTTTTTTTAGATACGCTTCCAACAATACGTTTTATTTTTGGAGGTAGAACATCTTTTAGCCAGCTCATAGATTTATCCGAATCATTAGTTAACTGCTTCTCTTAATTCTTGCATTAACTTCGAAATATTTTGAATTAAATTTTCTTGATTTGAATTCTCAATTTCCTGAACCATACGACTACCAACGACAACCGCATCAGAAATTTTAGCAACCTCTTTTGCTGTTGCTGCATCTCTCACTCCAAAGCCAACACCAATAGGAAGATCTGTTAATTCCCGAATCATACCCACTTTGGATTTTACTTGCTCAATATCAATATTGGCAGCTCCTGTAACGCCCTTCAATGAAACATAATATAAAAAACCAGAGGCTTGCTCGATAATTAATTTTACTCTGTTCAATTCGGAGGTTGGAGATAGTAAAAAAATACTATCAATATTTTTTTCTTTAAGAAGTTTTGTAAATTGCATGCACTCTTCGGGCGGATAATCTACAGTAATAATGCCATCCACATCTGCAGTTTTAGCTCTTTCCACAAAAGCCTCTGCGCCAATCGCTTCGATAGGATTAGCATAGCCCATTAAAATAATAGGTGTTTGAGTGTCCTTTTCTCTAAAAGCTTTAACTATTTTAAATACATGAGATAAACCTACATGATGCGCTAGAGCTCTTTCGCTTGCTCTTTGGATCGTAGGACCATCTGCCATTGGGTCTGAAAAAGGAATACCTAATTCAATCATGTCAGCACCCGAATCTACCAGAGCATGCATCATAGAGAGGGTTAGATCAGGATGAGGATCACCCGCTGTAATATAAGGGATTAAAGCTTTTTTATTTTTTTCTTTAAGCTTTATAAATGTATTTGTAATTCTCGACATATAAACTTTATAGATTGATATTTGAAATTTTAGCCACAGTGTTAATGTCCTTGTCACCTCGGCCAGATAAATTCACAAGAATCACTTGATCGGGCTTCATCGTTTTAGCAAGCTTTTCTGCATAAGCTAGAGCGTGGCTAGTTTCAAGCGCTGGAATAATACCTTCGGTAAGGCATAGGCTATGAAATGCATCTAAGGCTTCGGTATCTGTCACAGCAACATATTCAGCGCGCTTAATATCTTTTAACCAAGCATGCTCAGGACCAACACCTGGATAATCGAGACCTGCTGAAATTGAGTGTGTTTCAATAATTTGACCTTCATCATTTTGCATTAAATAGGTTCGGTTACCATGCAAAACACCTATAGGGCTATTGGCTGTTAAAGGTGCTGCATGCTTACCTGTTTCGATGCCAAGTCCTGCAGCTTCGACGCCAATCAATCGAACTTCGCGCAAATCAATGTAGGGATAAAAAATACCCATCGCATTTGAACCACCACCCACACATGCAAGAACTGCATCTGGTTGTCGTCCAAGCATCTCATTCATTTGCATTTTACATTCCACACCTACAACAGAATTAAAATCACGGACCATCATAGGATAAGGGTGAGGCCCAGCCACTGTGCCAATGATATAAAAAGTTGTTGAGATGTTAGTGACCCAATCTCGCATCGCTTCATTAAGTGCATCTTTTAAAGTTTTTGATCCACTTTCTACCGGCACAACTGTGGCACCAAGAAGCTTCATGCGGTATACATTAGGCGCTTGCCTCTTAACATCTTCGGATCCCATATAAACTACACACTCAAGACCTAAGCGAGCTGAGATAGTAGCTGTTGCAACTCCATGCTGCCCTGCCCCAGTCTCAGCAATAATACGAGGCTTACCCATTCGCTTCGCAAGTAAAGCCTGGCCTACAGTATTGTTGACTTTATGAGCGCCTGTATGATTTAAATCTTCACGCTTTAAATAGATTTGAGCGCCGCCGACTCGATCAGACCACCTTTTAGCATGGTAAATGGGGCTCGGACGCCCAACAAAATGCTTTAAATCATGATGAAGTTCAGTAAGAAAATCAGGGTCGTGGCGATACTTTTCATATGTCGCTCTTAATTCATCAAGCGCCTCAATTAAAGTTTCTGCGACAAATACACCGCCAAATTGACCAAAATGGCCTTTTTCATCTGGCATATCATACGGCTGCATCTTGAGTTTCCTTTATAAATGCTTGAATTTTAAGAGAATTTTTAATACCTTTTGATTCTTCAACCCCACCACTGACATCAACTGCATAAGGTTTCACTTTCTTTATAGCTTCTTTTACATTATCCACAGTAAGACCGCCCGCTAATACAATTGGTTTAGAGAGCGATTGTGGAATTAAATTCCAATCAAATGTTTGACCTGTGCCACCTTTAAGATGCTCATGATAAGCATCAAGCAATAAAGCTTCTGCATCATGAAAGTCCTTGGCATATTGTATCAAATCTACTGAAGACGAAACTGCAACTGCCTTGATATAGGGAAAATTGAATTGTCTACAAAAATCAGGTGTTTCATCGCCGTGAAACTGTAAAACATTCACAAATCCAGATTGAATTGCTTCTTCTATTTCAGCAGGGTCAGCATTTACAAAAAGGCCAGTTTTAGTCACAAATGGAGGTAACTCCTTAACAATGACTTTGAAAGCATCTAAAGCAATGTAGCGTGGGCTTTCTTTATAAAAAACGAAGCCAAGCGCATCACATCCTGCACGGACAGAAGCTTTTGCATCCTCCAGCCGAGTAATACCACAAATTTTAGTACGTGTTCTCAATGTAAAATCAATTCAAAATGAAAGATATTCATTATAAGGATTAACGATCTTGGCATAAATGATTATTGTCAAAAATATTGACAGTTCGGTGCATAAAAGGAAAAGCGTAGCGCGCGTCATAATCCACACCAGACAAATAAAGACCATCAGGTGAAAATGTAGGAGGTGATTTTGTTCTGTCTTTTGATAACAACAATTCTTCAATATAGTTGCTTGGGTAATTTCCTTTACCAATATACAAAATAGCTCCCATCATGTTTCTAATTTGGTGGTGAAGAAAGCCATTCGCTGAAAACTTAAAGAGATAAAAGGGATGGTAGTTTGTAAGAGATATTCGAGACATTGTTCTCACTGGACTTTTAGCTTGGCACTCAGAGGATCGAAAAGCACTAAAATCATGCTCACCTTCAAAATACTGAATAGCTTCTTTCATCTTTTTGAAATCAAGCTCATCATGAATCCATCCTGCCTTATTAGCCCATAAAGCAGAAGAGAAAGAAGCGTTATAAATTAAATACTCATAATGACGTTGTGAGGCTGAATATCTCGCGTGAAAAGTATCATCCACTTCTTGTGCCCATAACACTCGAATAGATAATGGTAAGAAGGCATTAACGCCCCTTACCCAAGCGGTGATAGGTCTTTGAATTTTAGTTTCAAAATGAACCATTTGAACGAGCGCATGAACACCAGCATCTGTTCGGCCTGAAGCGTAAGTATCCAATTTTTCTAGCGCAATACTTTCAAGTGCTTTTTCAATTTCGCCTTGGATAGAGTCCACATCATTTTGTTTCTGCCAACCAGAGTAATTAGATCCATTATATTCAATACACAATGCGATTTTCATGGCAGCTTATAAGTAGAAAATTAAAAAAAAAGTAATAGAAACAATTAAAGCAATTAAAAGTACAGATGAGCTGTTAACTTTCTCTTCGTTAATTTGAATATAAGAAAGACTCATAAGATTCTTATTATTTGAATATAAGAGCATTGATGACAAATCATTAAGGTTAAAGCGAAGTTTACGTGTTGATTGGAAAGTCTTGACATATTCCATTGTTAAATAAAGGCGAACAGCAAAACGTTTTGCATCAATTCCAAATCGTTTTAATGGTTTAAAGATTAAATAAAAAGTTTCAATCAAGGTTTGATAGCTCATCAATGAAATCATAATCGTAATGATGGCAACTGAATTAATAAGTCGCATAATTTGAGTTGAGCCTAAAAAAAGTCCTTCGTAGGACGGTGATAGGTAAGGCCAAAGAAATATATACTCACCTGGCGTATTAAAAACATAGAGAAAGAAGGTGATGATAAGAAAAAATTTCAGCCTAAAAATAAGTTTAGGTATTGAAAATCTTATAAAAAAAGAAATAGCTACAATAAAGAAAAGTAAAAAAAGATTAAAATCGAAATTATATTTATTGATTAGCAATAAAGCACATAAAATACCTACCAATTTAACTAATGGATGCACGATAGTTTAATCGTTCAATAGCCTAGTCAAAATGAGTCGGCTTCTGATCCTTATCTGATAAATTAATTGTAGTATCTGACAAATTAATATCTTTTATAGTTTCCTCTTCTATGGCCGGAGAAGCTTTAGCACTATACACTTCTGAATAAGGCTTTTCTTTGTCAGTACTTATTGAATCAATGAGTTCTTTTTGTTCTTTCTGTCTTTTGGTTTTGATGACAAAAAGCATTATTAAGATAGCAAAAAGAACCCCTAAGAAGATAAATAGTCCACTAGACGATGACACACTAGAGGCCTCCTTGTCAGATGCCAACTGAGCATTTGCTTTTTCCTCAATAGGGCTATCGGAAATAGAAGATTTAAAAGATGTATCCGCAGGAGAGGTTGTATCATTTTTATTAACATCAACTTCATTTCCTTGGCTGATGAGAGAGGTAAGTTCAGGCTTAGATTCAACTACAGGTACTTTAGAAGTTAAATCTTTATTTTGATTGACCTGCTTTGCTTTTTCTTGAAGGTCAAATAAAGCCTGATTAGATACGGTTAATATTTTTTTTGCATCGGCAAGCTCTTTTTCTAGAAGTGCAATTTTTTGTTCAGCAACTTTAATATTTTTTTCTAATGCTGTCTTATCATCATTATTCTGATTAATTTCTTTTTGAATAATTTCATTGCTATTTTTATTATTAGGTAGTGTATCACCGGTCAATTTAATCCGTGGAGCTGGTGAAGCTGGAGGATTCTGAACAATGGTTGCGGGAGTTAGAGGCAAGTCAGACGTCGGTGAGCTAACTTTAGGGTTATTTGCAACAGCTTCAGCAGTTTTCGTACTATATTTATTCCACTGTGAAGACTGAATTTTAATTTCAGCCATCGCTTTTGCATGAGTTAAATCCATAAAATCATCTTTTGATGGCAGAGCGATCTTCTGTCCGACTTCCAAACCGTTAATGTTCTTATTAGTGAAAGCAAGCTCGTTAAGATTAAAAATACCAACTACCATTTGTTCCGTAGTAATGCCAGGTATCTTATTTTCTCTGGCAATTTTATAGATAGTATCTGCAGGTTTTACCGTAATTGATTTTGAGGATTGCTCAGCAGGCTTATTTTTCTCTAGCGTTTTAAGATTATTTTTAATTTCTTTTTCAAAAGTAATCTTATTTTTATCTGTACTTTCCTTTTGTTCTTTTCTGTCATTGGTGGGTAGCGGATCTGTTTTATCGACAGCAACAATTTTTTCTTGCTGAATAATCGGGGTTTCTGGTGGATCAAGAAGTACCGTATATTCACGGTAATTTCTTCCTTTAGCTGAGTCGACTTGAATGAGCAAATCTAAAAAAGGATCTGGAACAGGCTGAGAACTTTTCAGTTTTAAGACGGTAAGACCTTTTTCATTTTTTTGCAGTTCAACAGAAATATTATTATGAATAGCAAGGCGTTCTATACCTTGTGACTCGTAATTCTCTTTTGACGCCAGCGATGTCTTAAGTTTTGATAAATCTTCGCCTGGCGTTAACATCATTTCAATCTCAGCATTAAGAGGCTGTCCTTGAGATGATGTCACAACGATTTTACCCAGCTGAAGTGCATTAGCAATAAGCGGGGCTAAAAAAACATACAATAAAAATAATTTTTTAAATTTTTGGCTCATAAATTTCTTTTAAATAGATTTGATAAGTATTCTTAAAATACGTCTGAGCGGCTCTGCAGCCCCCCATAATAATTGATCCCCCACCGTGAAAGCTGAAATGTATTCAGGCCCCATATTTAGCTTTCTAATTCTACCTATAGGAATAGAAAGCTTACCTGTGACTGCAGCAGGACTTAACTCTTTCATTGAAATTTCTCTCTCATTCGGAATTAAATTAACCCATTGATTAGCGCTACTTATGATTTGATTGATTTCTTCTAAAGAAATATTCTTTTTTAATTTAATCGTTAAGGCTTGACTATGACATCGCATTGCTCCAATACGCACACATAATCCTTCAATAACGATTGGATTATTTTCTCTTCCAAGAATTTTATTAGTTTCAGCGGAGCCTTTCAATTCTTCTTTGCTTTGACCATTATTTAAATCCTTATCAATCCAAGGAATTAGGCTTCCAGCTAAAGGGACGCCAAAGTTATCAATTGGAAAATCTTGAGATATAAGTGTAGACGAAACATTTCGATCGATATCTAAGATAGATGTCTTAGGATCATCTATTAAATCTTTTGCATGATTGTAAACATTTCCCATTTGAGAAATCAGCTCTCTCATGTTTTGAGCCCCAGCTCCGCTTGCTGCCTGATAGGTCATTGATGTAATCCACTCAATAAGATCTTTCTTGAACAAGCCATCAAGCGCTAAAAGCATAAGTGATACAGTACAGTTTCCGCCAATCCAATTTTTATTACCTTTTTTATAAGCCTCTTGAATGAGATCACTATTCAGTGGATCAAGAATAATTACTGCATCTTTTTCCATTCTTAATGAAGAGGCTGCATCAATCCAATGGCCCTGCCATCCTGAGCCTCTCAATTTAGGGTATATATCAGATGTGTACTCTCCGCCCTGACATGAAAGAATAATATTCATTGCAGCAAGTTCTTTAATATCACTAGCATCTTTTAATGTGCTTTGACTTCCTGAAAAAGGCGGTGCGGCATTTCCTGTCTGAGAGGTAGAAAAAAAAGTTGAGTCAAATTCTTTAAAGTCATGCTCCTCTTGCATTCTCTGCATGAGAACTGAACCCACCATACCTCTCCAACCGACAAAACCAACTCGATTCATTAAATGTCCCGTTCTTTAATTAGTTAAGAGAAGCAATCACTGCTTCACCCATTTCACTACAGCTCACTTTTTTATCACCGGCAGAATAAATATCTGCTGTTCGGAAACCTTGGCTTAATGCTTTTTTAACAGCCGACTCTATTTTATTCGCAATTTTTTCTTCGTTGAATGTGTATCTAAACATCATGGCTAAAGATAAAATTGTAGCAAGTGGATTTGCAATATTTTTTCCTGCAATATCAGGCGCTGAACCATGACTAGGCTCATACATACCTTTATTATTGCTATCAAGAGATGCAGATGGAAGCATACCGATAGATCCAGTTAACATAGAAGCTTCATCAGATAAAATATCTCCAAAAATATTTCCTGTAACCAATACATCGAATTGCTTTGGATTTTTTATTAATTGCATTGCAGCATTATCGACATACATATGAGTCAAATCAACCTCGGGATATTCTTTTGAAATGTCGATCATCACTTGCCGCCACAACTCAGTTGTTTCTAAAACATTGGCCTTGTCTACAGAACATAATTTTTTTGATCGCTTCATAGCGATCTGAAATGCAACATGAGCAATGCGTTTAATTTCAGATTCTGAATATCGCATTGTATTAATACCTTCACGCTCACCATTTTCATTCTCATGGATGCCACGAGGCTGACCAAAATAAATATCGCCCGTAAGTTCTCTCACAATCATAATGTCAAGGTTAGATACGATTTCAGGTTTAAGCGATGAGGCTCCAACAAGTTCGGAATATAAAATTGCAGGTCTTAAATTAGCAAATAGATTAAGTTCTTTTCTAATACGAAGTAATCCACGCTCGGGTCTCTTTTCTCTTGGAAGCGAGTCATATTTCCAATCGCCTACAGCACCAAGAAGAACTGCATCAGATTTAATGGCTAGATCAAGTGTTGAATCTGGGAGTGGGTCGCCAAATTTTTCATAGCCAGCTCCACCAATTTGCGCCTCTAATAATTCTGCGCCTAATTTAAGTGCTTTTAAAACATCAACCGCTTGTTTTGTAATTTCAGGGCCGATGCCATCGCCAGGTAATATTGCAATTTTCATTTTATTTAGAAAGTCTTTCTAATTTAAAGTAGCCATGAATTTTTTTGGTAGTAACTCTTTTCAAACGCTTTAATGGTTTCGCTATGCTGCATTGTTAATCCAATATCGTCTAATCCATTCATTAAGCAATGCTTTCTAAATGTATCCACCTGAAAACTTATTTTTTCATCAGAAGGTAGAGTAATAGATTGATTTTCTAAGTCAATTGTTAGGGCATAGCCCTCATTTGCATAGGTAGATTTAAATAAGCGATCAATTGTCTCACCAGATAAAACTATGGGTAGTAAGCCATTTTTAAAACAATTGCTAAAGAAAATGTCAGCAAAACTAGTTGCCAAAATTACTCTAAAGCCATAGTCTTCGATTGCCCATGGCGCATGCTCTCGACTTGAGCCACAACCAAAATTCTCTCGCGCGATCAAAATAGTTGCCTTTTCGTATCGATCTTGATTGAGTACAAAATCAGGATTTTTTACCCTTTGATTTAAATCCATACCCGGCTCACCATGATCGAGATATCTCCATTCATCAAAGAGGTGCGGTCCAAAGCCTGTCTTCTTGATCGACTTCAAAAATTGTTTTGGAATAATTGCATCCGTATCTACATTTGCACGATCAAGTGGGGCCAAAATACCTTTAAGAGTTACAAATGGTTTCATAAATTAGCTTAAAACTCTTATATCTACAAAATGACCATGAACGCCTGCAGCTGCTGCCATTGAAGGACTTACAAGATGTGTTCTACCACCTTGACCTTGTCGACCTTCAAAATTTCTATTTGAAGTTGACGCGCAACGCTCTCCTGGGTCTAAACGATCAGCATTCATTGCTAAACACATTGAACAACCAGGCTCTCGCCACTCAAAACCTGCGTCTATGAAAATTTTATCTAGGCCTTCTTTTTCAGCTTGTAGTTTGACAAGACCCGATCCAGGAACTACAAGTGCTAACTTAATATTCTTGGCAATTTTTTTTCCTTTAAGCACGCTTGCTGCTTCTCGCAGATCTTCGATGCGCGAATTAGTGCAAGACCCAATAAAAATTTTATCTAAACTAATTTGGTTTATAGGAAGGTTGGGTTCAAGGCCCATATAGATAAGAGCGTCTTCAATACTTTTTCTTTTCGACAAATCATTTTCTTTTTTGGGGTCAGGTGTCATACCATCGATACCAACAACCATTTCAGGTGAAGTTCCCCAAGTCACTTGTGGGAGAATTTCATTTGCGTTAAGTGTGATTATTTTATCGAATTTTGCATCTTTATCACTATGTAATGTTTTCCAATAAACTTTTGCTTTTTCAAACGCTTCGCCTTTAGGTGAGAAAGGTCTATTTTCAATGTAGGATATTGTGACTTCATCAACTGCAACCATACCGGCTCTTGCGCCCGCTTCAATTGCCATATTACAGATCGTCATTCTACTTTCCATGGAAAGGGTGCGAATAGATTCGCCAGTAAACTCAATCGCATACCCTGTACCACCTGCTGTTCCAATTTTTCCAATTAAGGCCAAAGCAATATCTTTGGCAGTAATACCTTTGTTTAATTTTCCCTCTACCCGCACTTCCATTGCTTTAAATTTTTTCAGGATCAAACATTGAGTTGCCAACACATGCTCAACCTCAGAAGTACCAATACCCATAGCGAGAGCACCAAATGCACCGTGTGTACTTGTATGAGAGTCGCCACAAACTATTGTCATACCAGGCAATGTGCTTCCTTGCTCCGGTCCAATGACATGAACAATACCTTGGCGACTATCATTCATAGGAAATTGTGTTAATCCGAAATGTTTACAATTTTCCTCGAGTGTTTCGACCTGGATCCTAGAAATAGGATCAGAAATTCCAAGTGAGCGATCTGTTGTTGGAACATTATGGTCAGGGACTGCAAGAACTGATTTATTTCTCCATACAGGCCTATGATTAATTCTTAAACCTTCAAAAGCTTGCGGACTTGTAACTTCATGAACAAGATGGCGGTCAATGTAAATGAGATAAGTGCCAGCATCTTCTCTAACAATATGGCTCTCAAATAATTTTTCATAAAGTGTTTTGGCTTGCATGCGTCTGACTAATCCCTAAAATTTCCAAATTCAAGGGGAAAGTCTGTAATGCTTTTTTTAATGAATGCAATAGCATCTTGTAAGTTATCTCTTTTAGCACCAGACACACGAACACTTTCACCTTGAATAGCAGACTGAACTTTTAGCCCGCTATCTTTGAGTAATTTGACAATTTTTTTTGCAAGCTCAGTATCGATACCTGATTTTAATTTAAGCAACTGTTTTACTTTGTTTCCAGATACAGTTTGAATGTCTTGAGGTTCTATTCTTTTCGAGCTATCAGCCTCTTTTTTTTCCATAGCAGGTAGCAAAATATCTTTAATCTGATCCAATTGAAAATCTGAATCCCCGTAAAGAGTAATGGTTAATTCTTTCTCTGAAAATTCGACTTTTGCGGTTGTGCCCTTAAAATCGTATCGATTAATAATCGTTCGAGAGGCAACATCAATAGAATTAGTTAAATTAGCCATATTTACTTCAGATGAAACATCAAAAGATGGCATACAGAATCTCCTTACTTAAAAAAATTATTCGAAATGACAAACATAATGAAGCGTATCTGATGTTTCAATTTCAAATGATGAATTTGCGGGTACAGAAAATTTTTGATCTTCTTTATACTCATTCCAATCAGAAGCGCCCTGTAATTTTACGCGGCAGTGTCCAGCAAGAATTTCCATCACTTCAGCTGCCTGTGTATTAAAAGTTAATGTGCTTGGAAAAATTACGCCGACCGTACTTCTTGTTCCATTTGGAAGAAGAATCGTATGGCTCACACATTTACCATCAAAATAAATATTTGCTTTTTTCTTTACACTTACATTATCAAATTGAGCCATTTAAATTCACCTTATTTTTTAATTTTTGCTGCGATTCTCATTCTTAAAGCATTGAGTTTAATAAAACCTGCTGCATCCTTTTGGTCATATGCGCCTCCATCATCTTCAAATGTTGCAATGGAAGTATCAAAAAGAGAGTCTGTTGCACTGTCCCTGCCAATCACACTGATATTGCCTTTATATAGCTTCAATCTCACCCAGCCATTTACATTATTTTGCGTGTGGTCGATGAGTGTTTGTAATGCAAGCCTCTCAGGACTCCACCAGTAGCCGTTATAAATCAAAGAAGCAAATCTTGGCATTAAGTCATCTTTTAGATGTGCCACTTCACGATCTAGTGTAATAGATTCAATGGCTCGATGCGCTTTTAGTAAAATACTGCCCCCGGGTGTTTCATAACAGCCTCGAGATTTCATACCTACATATCGGTTCTCCACAAGATCTAATCTACCTATACCGTGCTTACCACCTATCTGATTGAGAGTCGCTAATAGTTCATGTGCTTTCATGGTTTTGCCATTAATACTAACTGGATCACCTTTATTAAATTGAATCTCGATGGTTTCAGATTCATTTGGTGCCTTTTCAGGACTTACAGTCCAACGCCACATATCCTCTTCAGGTTCAGCACCAGGATTTTCTAAATGACGTCCTTCATACGAAATATGCAATAAATTGGCATCCATACTGTATGGGCTGCCACCATGTTTATGTTTCATCTCAACTGGAATATTATTTTTCTCAGCGTACTGAAGTAATTTTTCTCGACTAAGCAAATCCCACTCGCGCCAGGGTGCAATAATTTTAATATCAGGATTAAGTGCGTACGCTCCTAGTTCGAAACGAACCTGATCATTACCTTTACCTGTTGCGCCATGAGAAATAGCATCTGCATTCGTTTTTTTAGCAAGCTCTATTAAACGTTTAGCAATAAGCGGTCTCGCAATAGAAGTACCAAGTAAATATTCGCCTTCATAAATTGCATTTGCTCTAAACATTGGAAATACAAAATCTCGAACAAATTCTTCTTTCAAATCTTCAACAAAAATTTCTTTTACACCTGCAGCTTTAGCTTTTTCTTTTGCAGGCTCTAATTCATCACCCTGCCCTAAATCGGCTGTAAAAGTAACCACTTCACATTGATAGGTTTCTTGTAGCCACTTCAAAATAACTGACGTGTCTAGTCCGCCAGAGTAAGCTAGAACAATTTTCTTAATATCACTCATTTTTCATTTTTCCTAATAACAGGTATTCCATCAATGCTTTTTGAACATGAAGACGATTCTCAGCCTCATCCCATACAACACTTTGAGCACCGTCAATTACTTCTGCAGTTACTTCCTCGCCTCGGTGTGCTGGCAGACAATGCATAAACAAAGCATTCGAGGATGCTACTGACATCATCTCCTGATCCACTTGCCAATCTGCAAAATCTTTTAAACGTTCTTCGTTTTCAGATTCAAAACCCATACTCGTCCATACGTCAGTTGTAACAATCTCAGCATCTTTCGCTGCATCCATAGGATCTTCAAATTCTTCAAAATGTTTATCACCGTATAAACCTGCTCGCTCCACTTCAACCTCATAACCTTTAGGTGTTGACACATGTACATTAAAGTCTAATACCTCAGCTGCTTGA
>Ga0209230_10000245_pt1 | contig 20782 bp, 18 predicted proteins | sample LakOntMetagenome_FD_187467 | JGI IMG/M metagenome (GOLD analysis project Ga0209230, IMG submission 187467) | Freshwater and sediment microbial communities from Lake Ontario - Sta 18 epilimnion Metagenome (SPAdes) (version 2) | ecosystem: Environmental > Aquatic > Freshwater > Lentic | place... | reverse complement strand
TTGCTGAGCGACTTGCCAGACAGGTAGATCGTGTTGTCGGCGTTGACCGTGGTCACGTTGCTCAGGGTGGTGGATGTAGCCTCCATGACGGGGGCGGCAACCGCCTGGGCGCTCACGTTGGTGATGTTGCTCAGGCTCTTGGCGCTCACGTTGATGTTGGCAACAGTGGAGGTGACCGTGGTGACCTCGAGGGTTCCCGCCTTGGCAACCAGGATGTTGGACAGGCTCTTGGCGTCCACATCGATTGTCTCATTGAGGGAAGACAGCTTGTCTGTCTTAACCGTGTCCACGTAGCCAGTGGCGACGTTGCTGAGCGACTTGCCAGACAGGTAGATCGTGTTGTCTAGGTTAACAGTTGTCACGTTGCTCAGGGTAGTGGACGTAGCCTCCATGGTGGGGGCGGCAACGACCAACGCGTTGACGTTGGTGATGTTGCTCAGGCTCTTGGCGCTCACGTTGATGTTGGCAACAGTGGAGGTGACCGTGGTGACCTCGAGGGTTCCAGCCTTGGCAACCAGGATGTTGGACAGGCTCTTGGCGTCCACATCGATGGTTGCGTTGAGGGAAGACAGCTTGTCTGTCTTGACCGTGTCCACATAGCCAGTGGCGACATTGCTGAGCGACTTGCCAGACAGGTAGATCGTGTTGTCGGCGTTGACCGTGGTTACGTTGCTCAGGGTGGTGGATGTAGCCTCCATGACGGGGGCGGCAACCGCCTGGGCGCTCACGTTGGTGATGTTGCTCAGGCTCTTGGCGCTCACGTTGATATTGGCAACAGTGGAGGTGACCGTGGTGACCTCGAGGGTTCCAGCCTTGGCAACCAGGATGTTGGACAGGCTCTTGGCGTCCACATCGATGGTCGCGTTGAGGGAAGACAGCTTGTCTGTCTTGACCGTGTCCACGTAGCCAGTGGCGACGTTGCTGAGCGACTTGCCAGACAGGTAGATCGTGTTGTCAGCATTGAGGGTGGTTAGGTTGCTCAGGGTGGTTGTGATTGTATCCACAGTTAATGAATCAATCGCGTTCACGCTGAGTCCCTGTACATTGCTGAGGGTCTTTCCTGAAACATTGATGTTCTGTCCGGTGGATGTCAGTGCGGAGGTCTCCATGGTCTGAGCTTTCACTATGTTCAGGTTGCTCAGGGTCGACTGCGAAGCATCAATGGGTCCAGACAGGGCTTTCATGGTTCCCATGACCATTGTGCTGGCAATGGCAACGTTCATATTGGACAGAGTCACGCTAGATGCGTCAATCGTTCCACTAGCGCTGGTCAGTGTAGGAGCTTGGAGGACCGAAGCACTCACGTTTGTGATGTTGCTCAGGCTCTTGGCGCTCACGTTGATGTTATCGCCGGTCGATGTGAGAGTGGAGACCTCGACGGTACCAGCCTTGGCAACGAGGATGTTAGACAGGGTCTTGGCGTCCACATCGATGGTCGCGTTGAGGGAAGACAGCTTGTCTGTCTTGACCGTGTCCACATAGCCAGTGGCGACGTTGCTGAGCGACTTGCCAGACAGGTAGATCGTGTTGTCGGCGTTGAGGGTGGTCACGTTGCTCAGGGTGGTCGATGTAGCCTCCATGGTGGGGGCGGCAACCACCTGGGCGCTCACGTTGGTGATGTTGCTCAGGCTCTTGGCGCTCACGTTGATGTTGGCAACGGTGGATGTCAGGGTAGACGTCTCCATGGTCTGAGCTTTCACCGAGTCCAGGTTGCTCAGGGTCGACTGCGAAGCATTAATGGGTCCCGAAAGAGCCTCCATGGTTCCCATGACCATGGTGCTGGCAATGGCAACGTTCACATTGGACAGAGTCACGCTGGACGCGTCAATGGTTCCACTGGTGCTCGTGAGAACAGGGGTTTGTACTGCGTCGGCGCTGACTAACTCAATGTTGCTCAGGGTCTTTCCAGACACATCGATGTTCTGTTGGAAAGAGGTGATGGCGTCTGTCTTCACAACATCGGCTTGCACATTATCTATGTTGCTCAGCGTCTTTCCAGACACATCAATCGCTCCTCCCAAGGTGGTGAGGGTGGGTGTAATGATCGCTCCAACATTGCTCAGTGTATTGTCACTGAAGCTAACCACAGAGCTGGTAGACTCAATCGTTGTTACCTCGACTGTTCCAGAACGCAAGATGTCAATGTTGCTTAGAGACTTGTTAGAGAAGTTTATGGTGCTGTTGGGGTCAGTTGTCGTAACAGTAGAAACGGTAAGGATAGACGTCATTGTGTCATTGATGTTGCTCAGCGTCTTGCCGTCAACGTTGATCGTATCTCCAGACGATGTGAGGACAGTTGTAGATAGAGTTGCTGCCGTCAATTGATTGATGTTGCTCATATCGTTATTGCCAAACTCCAAAGGACCATTGTAATCCTCGGGCACACTCATACCATATGCGGTGATCAAGTTGGTACCTGAACCAGAACCACCGATGATGATGTTCTGCACACGGATGACACCGTTGATATCCATGAGGAACGAGTCTTTGGACGAGGTACCCACTCCGATGTGTCCGGTTGAATCAACAACCACTCCACCCTCAGAGCCAGTCAAACGCATGAGATCGGTCGTTTCACCCCCAGCGACGTCAATTTCAATCATAGCCGTCGGGCTGCTAACACCCATACCAATGCGACCATCGTCGGTCACAACGACGTTGGATCCTTGGCTTCCCACCATCTTCACGATGTCAAAGCCAGCGTCCTCCTGTTCCACGTACAGAGCAGTCTGGTTGCTGGCAGCCGGACCTTGCACATACAGGGTCGAGACAGGGATGGAAGCGTCAATCGAGTCACCGAAGCTACCGAACGCCGCCTGACCTCCGTCTTTGATGAAGAAGACAACGTTGCTGTCGTCCTGGAACTGAGCAACGTGGTTCTCTCCCATCTGGTTGACAACCAGAGCAGGTCCAGTGCCATCGTTCTCAATGCGGAACTGGCTGGTGTTGCAAGTGGTGGTCTCCATCACGAAGAACTCTCCGTGAGCAATGATGTCACCGCTGATAGTCAGGTTGTGTACTCCGGTCACGTTGTTTCCTCCAAAGGTCACATCCGATCCAGAAGTAGGGTTGATGGTGTTCGTGAACAGAGTGCCGGTCTGGTTGATCACGGCGTTCTGGACGTTGCTCAGCGATTTTGAAGAGACGTTGATGACGTCAGTCAAACTGGTTAGGTTGTCCACCACGACAGTTGTAGCCTTCACGGCATCAATGTTGCTGAGAGATTTTCCAGAGAAGAAGATTGTATCGTTGTCGTTTCCTGTTGTTACATTGCTTAAAGTTGTTGTCTTCACATGCATATTACGCCACTGTAGGTCAGATGAACCAATGTCCCTTGTGATACTCTCGTCGGGCTTGATATCACCGGCAACCTGCAGCCTTGACACGGGCGCCTCCACTCCAAGACCCAGGTAGCCGTCAGAGGTCAATCGCATGCTTTCCACTCCATCGTTATAGAAACGCAGAATGTTGTCGTTGGTTCCGGCGGACAACTCAGCGGAGATGTAGGTGTTTCCATCGACATCCTTGACTCCTCCTAGAGATCCCCAGGTGTTTCCGGGACCAAAACCTTCAAAGGTGCTTAGCTCCGAGTTGTAACGGATAAAACCGAGGTTGGAGTTATCCGGTCGTTCGGCATTGGTACCGACGGGGATACGCATAGCCGATGTGGTGAACACATCCAGGGGCACAGCGGGGCTGTCTGTTCCAATACCGATGAAACCAGACGAGTCGATCCTCATGCTCTCCGATCCATTGTTGAAGAAACGCAGGACGTTGTCGTTGGATCCAGCAGCATACTCAGCAGTGATGTAAGTGTTGCCGTCGGCATCCTTGACTCCTCCTAGAGATCCCCAGGTGTCTCCGGGACCGAAGCCTTCAAAGGTGCTCAACTCCGAGTTATAACGAATATAACCGGCGTTAGAGCTGGCGGGTCGCTCCGCAGTGCTACCGACGGGAATGCGGATAGCCGACGAGGACACGATATCCAAAGGAATATCCGTACTATTCGTTCCGATTCCAATCGAAGAAGTCACAAATGCATTTGCCACGTTGCTCAGCGTAGTCTGATCCACATTGATGGTACCGCTGATCGCAGACAGCGTCGTGGTGATAACCGCGTTGCTGGCAACGACGTTGTACTCAGTATACACAGAGCCATTCACGAACACATCGTTTATGTTGGACAATGTGTTGTTGTTGAACACGAGCGTAGACGAGCCATCAGGGGCAGACATACCCTCAGCAGTCAACAAGTTGTCCGCACCAAGAGCAACATCCCACTGTCCGACAATCAAACGGTCTGTCTTGATTGTTCCCACAACGTTCATCGCATGAACACCATCCGCCTCAACACCGACACCAATATGACCAAACTTGTCCACAACAAAGGCTGGGACCAATGGGCTATTAATGACATCGACACGGAGGACATTGCAGGTAGACAGGTTGCTTCCCACAATGTGCAAAGGCGCCTGTGGGTCGCTAGTGTTAATACCAACAAGGTTTTCCTGGATAGTCATAACATGTTGAATTTGGTCACCGTCAGATAGATGTCCAAAGTACAAGTTGTTACGCTGGGCACCAGACTTATCATAGTTGCTGGTCCCGATGATAACTCCCGTCGTCAAGTTATCATCTTCACTACCGTTATTGGTGTAGAGACGCAGGAAAGCATCATCTAGGGTGGAGCCGAACTGGGCGACTTCCGCAACATTTGAGGCTTGAACCCCGAACGCGGTGTTGTCTTCAGAAGCAAAGAACAACGACATAACTCGGAGTATACTATATAAGCGGAAAAAAATAACAATATTATAATGCGTTACCGTGCGCTAAGTTGCAAAAAAATATCAAAACAGATCTCGAATATCGTGTTTCTCGAGGGTATTTTTACATAGATGGACCATATTTGATAGAGTCCTGACGAATGAACTATGTAGTGCGTCTGGTATACTTACATATACTTAGCCTTTGAAGCTGAAAACCTTTGATAGACGCTCCAGTTTGCGATATATATCACAATAGCCTTCTACCATTAAAGCAAGTACTGAATCATACGAGACTGCCATACGACCGTCTGGTAGAGTGTCCACCGCCTCCGGCATGGCTGCAAAGACTTCCTGTGCTAGAAGACCTGCCCTTACTCGACTAAGATCATACTGGGGCATTTGATACGTGTACCCGTGTAATTGCATGATACGTTCATGCGGATTGCTGATGGGTACAATGTTTGTTTTTTCAGTTCCATCAGACAGTATTACGGGTGGTAATGTAAACGCCGCCTTTCCATTTACTACAAGCGCGTAAGTAGACGGACTCGTGGCAGTAAAGGTCCCACCGTTGTCAACTGTGATAGCCGTATTTTTAAACCTGATGTTGGCGATTCCATCCACCCCTTCGATCGTTTCTGTCGCGAAAGACGAATGCACTTGAACGGGGCTCTGGAAACGGTACACTGGGATATCGGGGGTACCTTCAATGGTCTGTCTGTCTATATAAAACGTCTTTGCGTCCGTGGGTCCAACCGAAATGGTATTCATAGATAGATCCCCTTGTGCCAACAAATCATTGGTAGTCAAGCTGTCGATATGAGCCTTTCCTTTAACCGAGAATTTCATACCCGGCATGACTTCTGTTGTTCCTATCCCAACGGAACCATCTCCAAACGTTTTCAATATGGGACCGGAAGCATTTTGAATCAACAGACCGGTACATGCGCCGAATTGATCGATTTGAACAGCTGGACAATTGGCTCCAGCTTCTGCATGTACGTGCAACTTTGATATAGGCACATTGGTTCCAATGCCAAGTCTTTCCGAATAGATACCTGATCCTATGACGTGTAGCTTTTGGAGAGCTAGTTTTGTTCCTAATCCGACATTCGCTGAAGACCTAAACAGGTTAGCAGTAAGATTGGAGGGGATTAGACTGGCGTCCAGTTGGTTGTTGGACCCAATGTACACGAGTCCGTCTGGTAACAAGTTGTAAGGAACGGTGTGTGTATTGGAATCCAATTGAACAACTCCAAGTCGAGAATAATCGACCAGGAAGTTTCCACGGAGATCTAGGTTGCCGTGAATAACCGTGTTCCCTCCTACCTGCAAAGCTACGTTGCTTGATAACAATGACGCGATTCCGATACCGACCGTTGCATTTCCATATGTGTCTGCGCCAATGCGCATGAGCTCTTGGCTTGCATTGGCTGATGTTGCCGTATAAAAGCTGTGAGGAATAAGTGCAGATGGTGATTGATAAATAATACGACCATTGTCGACGCCGAAACCAGCAAATTGATTAACACTTGCAGGATTGTTGTCTTGTAAAACAATCATACGGCGACCAATATTTGCTACTCCATCGGACAGCACGATATGGTCTCGGTTGTCGGAGGGTGTTATCTTCAAGTGCCCGTCCACGTACGTGTCCCCGACTACATCAAGGATTCCCCTCGGAATGGCGAGAGCGCCTATTTTCATGGGTGCGTTCACATTTACATACGAGTCTACGTTGCTTGCATGAACAACGAATAAGTTGCTCCTCTCTTGATTTTGTATTGAAAAGTGACTGTCCGTACTAGGAGCCCATTGAAGACCAACTTGTCCGGTCTCGTTACTAGCTCCATATAAGCTCCATACGGACCCCTCTTTTCTGAACTCAACGAACACGTCCTGGTCATTCGACGGTAGGTCAATCTTTAGAAGTTCCGTCAAGAGCAATGTTTTTGCGTAGATATCTCCGTCTAAGTTAGCAAATGGAACATTGTCTTCGATACCAAACTGTATTAAATTTTGATTTTCAGCATAAAAGATGAGTTGATTGTTCGAAGCCGATAATACAATAGGAGGATTATTGGATCCTGTGTCACCATCTCTAGTTAGAAATAGCAGATTTGTTTCAGGTAGCACACTCTCGAGTATAACAGCGTCTGCATTGCTAGAGTAGATATACGACCGTGGTTGTTCAATAGCCGTATTTATATAACGGCTCATGGTTTTATTGTGTTGTGGACACCTCTACAATAGCCATACAAAAACAAGGGGGTTAAAAGTATTAATATAATTTAGTGTCAGATTTTTTTATGGACAAATCCGACATACATGTGATGTAGCGGGATCTAGCTCTGTTATTCCATGACTGACTAGCGAAATAAATCGTACAAAGCCCGTAAATACAATAGCGATCCCAAAGGATGCGAAAAATATAGATGAGTTCGAAGGCACATTATCGTCCGCCCGGACTAACACCTCGTCTTCATCTCCCTCTTGGCTCTCTTCACCTTCGCTGTCCTCCTCCTCGCTGCTGTCCTCACCTTCGCTGTCCTCATCCTCTTCGTCCTCTTCGTTCTCAAAGTCCAAAGGTACGTAGTATTTGGGATCACCAATATAGTTGTGCAGTTCATCAATCGTCATACCGTAAATGCTTGCAACCTCCTCTGCGGTATGAAAAATGAGCTGTTGTGCAACAATTTTTTGATGCGCAGTTAGTACAGCCTCCCTGGATCGCTGCAAGAGCTTTGCAATTGAGTTGATGCTTTCTTTATTAACAACCATACAGAACAGTTCATCAATCTCGTCACTGGTCCACGCTTGATTTCTGCGCGTCATCTTTCTTACTTGGTATACTAGTGGTTTGCTTTAAATCCTTTTTCTATTAGGTGCTTTCACTCCCTAGGTTTCGTGGACTTGGGCTTGGACTTAGACTTAGGCTTAGGCTTTGTCTTTTTCTCTGCAGAGTCCTTCTTTCCACCAACCAGGGCAGTGGTGTTGTAACCGAGAGGTGGTAGTATATCAGCGTTGAAATTGTTCACTGTGTAGCTGCTGCCGTTTGCAAAGAATGGAGAGGATACTTGTCCTAATATCTGTGTCTCTGGACCCCTTACAATATCATCTATTTTAAACGAAGAGCCAATTAAATTTCCAGTCTGGAAAATCTCCGCCGGTATACCCTCTAAATATGCAGCACCACCCTTTGTCTTGTTTGTCTGTTTTTTAGGCGATGTTTTAGAACTAGCCTTTGATTTTGTGGACGGGACTGCTACCGGTTTCTTTTTTGCCTCTCTCATCTTCTCTAGCTCTTTCAAGAGAGGAGCGTATGCTCGTTGCATGCTTGCAAATATAGTTGTTTGTTTATCGGGCATGGGTTCGTATTATCCTATATGATACTATTATATTTTTGATGTCTTCTTTCTTCTTTTCGCTATTTCATATGTCAAGGCAGTATGTGCTGTCGATCCGAACTTGATGAACCGCGCGGAGCACTAGGTTGAATATGCATGTAACCACCCTCTTTCTTCGCAAACGATTCCAAGACAGTCAACATTCTCCTTGATAATGCGGTAAAGCGCTCTATGTTTTTTTCAATCGTAGCAAAGCTGTCCACCCCATATACGTGACGCATCTGCATTGGCACAATAAAGTACAAACTATAAAGAATCTCAAGACTACCATCTATCAGGTCCTGAAAGACTGAAATGTAACTCTTACTGTCATAGCGTCCTGCCAAAATGTAGATGTACACTTTTTGATACCGATCGAGATGCATGATAAGATCTTGGTACCTGGGTCTATCAAACATACGTACGAACGCCAGCTCGTCTGTCATCCGTAACAGTGACTTGTTTTTTCCAAGATGAATCGACGATTTATCGGTAAACTTCTCCAAGTAATAGTTTGTACTAGGAACACTTTCACCCTTCCTATCCGCTACTTCTGCTTGGATAAACGACTGTCCTTTCTTTTCCTTGCTAATTACACTTGTAGCCTTTCCTCCAAACAAGTAGTACATAGCAAACGCTCCCCAAAGAGTGATGATAACAAGTGCACCAATAACTCTTGGATCACTTCGGACAAGTTGATAATATATCATTATACCTAACAAAACAACAAATGCTATCTCCGTCTGCAAATTTTGTAATATGATTATCCATGGTGGTGTTTCTACGACCATGTGTTCCCTGCAATGCCATTAGAAAACTTAAGCGGCACTATCAACAAAGTATAATACAAATGACAAAAGGATCAGCCATATACCCACGTAGAGCCGCCGATCTGGTCGCGTGAAGACCTTAAAAATACTACGACGAAACTCGGCATTGCTGGATACGTCTTTGTTTGATATGATCGTTGATAAGTCGTCCACGATGTCTACCATCGTAACAACGGTTCGACGATACAGCTCTTTTAGAGATATAGCATAAAGGGGTGCGTTCGGGTTCTTGTCTTTTGGGATGACGCTTGGATACAATTCTAAAAACTTGTCGATCTTTTCGGTCACCAGTTTTTCCATTTTTAAGGGGTCGTCGCCTAACTCCATACGACCAGACTCGGAAAGCAACCGTTTATAAACATCTTTATATTCTTTATAATTCATTGTCAGCTTACCGGTGGACTGGTGCTGGTTACTCTACTATGAACACATATTTGTTTCATAGGTTTTTAGATCACTGCCATCATATCCTGGTGACCGACAATCATTCGGCGACAACAGTAACGCGTGAGACCCATCTTGTCTAGCACCTCTTTGGTCGGTGCCCCGTAAAAGTGAGGAACGACTTGTTGCTTGCTTTTATCTGCCTCTTCCTGCCTTTTGCATTGTTCGATATACCATTCATACTTGTCTGCTATGGTTTTGTTGCACGAAAAACAACGGATAGGGATGATCATGTATGTATATTGATTCCTGCTAATACGGATATATTATCTATTTATCTTTAAATAACTGCCATCATATCCTGGTGACCGACAATCATTCGGCGACAACAGTAACGCGTGAGACCCATCTTGTCTAGCACCTCTTTGGTCGGTGCCCCGTAAAAGTGAGGAACGACTTGTTGCTTGCTTTTATCTGCCTCTTCCTGCCTTTTGCATTGTTCGATATACCATTCATACTTGTCTGCTATGGTTTTGTTGCACGAGAAACAACGGATGGGAATGATCATTTTGCTTTCGTTTGGTTTGTCTGCTTGCTCTACTGAATGTGTATAAAACATTGTTCATTTTTTCTTCACTTATTGTTATACATCATGTCCGCCCAAGATTTACGTCGTTTGCAAGTCAAGATTACTGAAATTGAAAACAAGTTAGGAGTTCACGAGGGCAAAGTACCTGAGGACAAAGTTACTTTTGTCTCTTTGGAAGAGCTTGAAGCCCGTATTCGGGATACTGTCACCCAAGTACGCGACACTCTTACGTCAAAGATTACTGTATTGGAAGAGCTTGAAAACCGTGTTCTTGCAATCACGCGTGCGCTTGACGCCCGAGTAAACGTACTGCAAACACAATTGGAAACCGTTGCTTCGAAAGGCAACAAGGATATAGAAACAATCGATCACAAAATGCAAGCATACATTGATTCCCGACTAAAAACCATGGAACAAAAACTTGAAACGATTGGAAAGAAAGAGGGTCAGTAAGAAGAAGCTGCCACTTCTATCTCCCTCTCGTGCCTTGCAATTAACGTATTAACAGTATGTAGGAATGTCAGCGGCAAACTTTAAGCAGCTAGGTGATAAACTAATATTGTTGGATAAACGACTTACAGAGATAGAGAACAAAATATTATCCTTGGGAGAAAAAACTACGGCGACCGAACTAACAATGAACGATCAGATTCAGGAAATCGACAAATACAAGACACGCATAGAAGAATCATTTCAATCTGGCATAGAAGACCTTCATACGTCTATCCGGAGTGAGCTCATTAGCTGCATTCAGTGTGCAAAAGCTGAAATAAATAATAATAATAATAATTAGAAACAGCTAGATAGAATACGATTCAAACTTGGATTTATTTTTCCTGTATTCCTTCAAATCATTTTGCATATACTTGTGAACTGCCAATGCATTTGAGAGAAGCTCCGATGTCCCATTCAAAAGCCCCTGTTTCTTAATATTCTCTTCACATCCCTCTTCCAACACTTCGGCGGCATCCTTGTATCGCCCAACCTTTGCCAAGATCGCGCCGTAGATGTGCATTGCATCCGGAGACTTGAAATGAAGAACTCTTTTAAAGAGTTCATTCGCCAACTTTTGATCAATCTCTTCGGCTGGTTTTTGATACATTCGCAATAGCTCCATAAACTCAAAATTCAACATGAGCAAATTGTTCGTATGGATGGTGCTTGGAAATATACCCAGCTTGGACCCATCGATGGTCGACCTCTTGGAAGGATAGAAAACGCGCGCATCTACTACCCTTGTCCACCAAGAGAGGAAGATTCTCGTTGTAAACCGAATTAAATTGCTCTTCATATAATCATGCGCCTTCTTTGCAAACTCGGGGGTAATGAAATAAGCTTCCTTGTTTGGAAGCACGGGGAACTTAGAGGATACCGACCAAAGCTTAAAATCGGTGGAAGATTCCTGCTGCGGATGCGCAAGACCACACATGACCATATCCCAATCAGGTGTCTTTGACGTTGATTTGGCTTTCATGATGGACATTAAATTAATGAATGCTGCTTTACAGTCTTCATTAAACAACACGTCATCCTCCACCACAAGATGCAGATCTTCCATCGAATTCCCATTGGAAGCAGTGGCGGCGATACGACCCCATGCTTCCTCGTGTTTATAAATATTGGAAATCTCCTCTGGGCACAACTGATGAAGATGCTGATCGTAGACGGGATCATTGGTCTTCACATAAGACACGCGAGCAGAGGCAGCGACAAGATCAATTACATCCGCGTTGTGCTTTGTAATGAACTGAGGAGCCATCTTGTAACCATGGGCAGCTGCCACTTCACGAATAACCGCTTGAGTCGCCTGCATCAACATATGTCTACTCGTAAGCGACTCTTTATGAATGATGTATAGTTTAAGAAGCGGTTGCGATTGCGATTGCGATTGTGATGACGTCATTCGTTTGGAACTAATCGTCTCTAGTCCTTAAGTGAACTCAACAATCGATGCAAAAATATAAAATACTGTATAGTTAATGAATCAATCAAAAAAAGAAAAAGTGTCAAAAGCGAAAACAAGTAAAACCACTCAAAAAGAGCCAAAAGCACCCACGAAAACCGCAGCCAAAAAAAACATTAAAACGAAGGGCGGGCAACTCATGGGAGAAGGAGTTGCAGGATGTACATTTAGCCCTCCTATAACTTGTGTTGATGGAAGGGCGTTTGACAACAACTATGTCAGTAAGATATTTGACAGCGAACATGACTCGAGTGATGACATTATTTCAGCCAATCTACTATCCCCGATTGACCCTTTTCAAGAAACCATGTTATTTGCACTTAGCGGGTGTACGGTAAACGTCAATAACATAACGAATGAAGATAAAAGAAACTGCTCTATGATGAAGAAAGCAATAAATCAGAAACCGCTTGAAAGTATCATCATGAAAAAAGGAGGCGTAACTTGGGAAAAGTTCTGGGGGAGAGGTGGTGAAGGATACTCACAAGCACATCCTATTAATATTTTACTATATATTTGGCGTGTCCTTGAAGCAATTCGACGTCTTCAGATGAATAATCTTGTGCATATTGACATAAAACCCGACAACATCATTATGATGAGAGAGGAGGACAATACAACAAGTACACGTTTGATAGACTTTGGATTGATGGATACTTATCCGGATTTTCGCCCTGATACAAAAGAAATGTTTAGAAATGTTAAAGAGGCAGGTAGTTTTGTACCACCAGAAGTACGCATTTTAGCAGCAAATGCAAATACTCGTTCTACACAAGCACGGTTTATAGAACAAGAATTAAATAATCACTGTATTGGTGCATACATGATAAATAAGTATTCAGACTTTTACAGAAAATCTTATGAAAGATTATGGGTGAGGTCTAAAAGTGGCAAGACAAGTTTAGATAAATATATAAATCAGATTTCCTTCAATCGATACTATGATATATATTGTCTCGGAACTGTTTTATCAGAAGCAAGGAATGATCATGTTGTAGTTGAAGATTATGACCGTGATATGTTTGATATGTTGATACTTAAAATGACTGCACCGTTTGAACAGGATCGTTGGGATATAATAGAGGTTATGGCATATGTCTACCAATACGTAAAAAGTCGTGCGAATGCTTCCTTTATGCCGGCAACGGATGTACATGGTTTTACAACGTTACATCCAGAATTTCACTTGAGCACCTGGCCAGAATTCCAGGCATCTGGTGTCCATCGGACTCTTCCTAAACCAACAGATCTTCTGCGACCTTTTGTGACACAAAAGCAGATACAGATACCTAACGATGATAGTGATATGATGACAGATGGAGGCAATAAAAAAAGATCGTCGTCCAAACCTAAAAAAGTCGTCTCTAAAACGAAACCGGTGCCAGATAAAAAAAAGTGAAGAAGTGAAGAAGTGAAGAAGAGAAGCATTGTTATTTATACTCCAGGTGCTGTGTCCAATGAAAAGCCGCATCTTTCCCGATTATGGTTCTAAGAATTGCACGAGTTGACAACCTCCACTTGAGCGTAGCCCTTTTTCGCAGATTTCTCATCAGTCGTCGTCCATAAATCGTTTTAAAGCGTTTTCTTCCGTGATCGATTGCATGAATTTATTCAGGTGCATTAACGATTCCATGAGAGCGTGTTGTTCATATATTCATATATTTATTCATTTTTTATGCATCAAAGTGAAGGAAAAACGAAAAAGTATGCTCTCGATACGAGTTGAAAGAAATTTGCCAAGCTCGACTGGTAAAAATATAGCCTGCGTAAAAAATGAATTAAAGAAATTGTCCTTGCACATTGTAGAGAGTTATAAGTTACAATTACACAACACACTAATAATGGAGTTCTGTTCTATTTGTCAAAACATGCTATATATGAAGACCGAAGAGGGTGGATCACTTGTGCGATACTGCAAACATTGTGGAAACAACATCAAGACCGAGGCAAACGCTGGGCAAGCTCTCAAAGTGTCAAGTACCATGTATTCAGAAGACAAGCTGCTCTTTGTTCAGCATCAAAACCCGTACCTACGATTTGATCCAACACTACCACGAATCCGTGATCCTGCCGTTCAGTGCCCTTCCAAGACGTGCACCGGACCGAGAGACGCGCCTCAAGTAGTCTACGTCAAGTACCACCCAGTACACATGAACTATCTGTATTGCTGTGACTACTGTGGGGAGACTTGGGCAGCAGGTGAAGGGTCTCGGCTTAAAGAGTAGGTGAGAAAAAATGATAAGACAGACTACTTATATATCTTGTATGACAGTAGCAAGAGCCACAACAACGAATCAAACTCACACCATGTCGGCTTCCATGTTGGTTTCCGATGATTCGACCAAGGTGGTCCAAGTATACAATCCAGATCTCAACAAATCAACTCAACTCATGACCAAGTACGAGTTCAATCAAATCATCGGTCTGCGAACAATGCACTTGTCTCGTGGAGCACCTATTTTCCTCAACAAAAAACCAGATGATATCCGCATATCATCAAATATGGAGCTGCGAAAGATTGCCACTGAAGAGTTGCTTGAAGGCAAACTGCCATACATTGTCAAGCGTGTGATGCCCAACGGAAAGCCCGAGTACTGGAAAGTCAACGACCTTGACTTGACGGCGATCCGCCATCTCATGCGAGGACAAGAAATGAAAGTTGGAGAGATGGACTTGCATAAACTCTGATATCAATATATCCACATAGATTAAGAAGTTAATGAAAAATAGACACCGTCATTACAACAGGTCTGCTTTTTTGTCTTGGTTGAAAAATAAAGTAAAATCATCCCCGAAGCCATTCATCCCTGTAAAGCACCCCAGACCTTGGTACTAAAAATATAAGGAGGATCTGTTTTTATTTGATTGGACCTTATTCGTTCGTTAATGCTTCCAACGATGACCACACTCTAAACAGTTGTAGAACGTAGTCATGGGCTCATCTGATGATCTAATCTGTACCTCCCTGTATGTAACCCTATTTTTTCTGCATTTACCGCACTTAATTCGATCACTCATCGCTGTCATGGTTACTTCATAAGAAGCCTTATTAAACATAAGCGCTCGATCGATGATGTCCTTCCAACGCTCAGGAAAGAGGTTGTCGTGATCCATGGAAGGAAGCTCGTGAGGTAGAAACTCGCCCTCCTTTAATCGCTCCATCAGGCGTGTATTTTTTAGATAGCTGTCCTTATTAAGGTTGGCGTACATGATCCTAGCTTTCGTTAAATATGCCTCGATAAAGAGCTCACTGTCCCACGCCAATGGGATGCGTGTTGTATTTGCATAGTCAATTGTGGCGTTGTATATTCCAATCTCCATGTCTTTTGACTGGATCGATGACAACCCCAAATTCTCGAACAACTTCGCCACAGTTTCTCGACGATCATCTGGGTGAAGCTCTGTCATTTTACTTATGAAGGTTCTTTTGGTTAAGTACTGGATCACTTTTTTAGTGGCTCATAGAAGGAGCAAACGGTTGAACACCAACGCCCCCTTGTTTGTTATTTTGGAGGTGGTCAGCACCCATTGCTGGATTTCGGGCATGAGGGACTTCTCCAACAGCAGATGTATTGTACACCGTTGAAACTTTAAATCGCCCCTATAAAGGGCTATTATTGTGTCAACGTTAGCGATTGCTCATCGCTGTGATAGTTTACGGAGTTTCCGCTCTATTATTATGGTAGGAAAAAGTTACCGAGTATGTTGAAAAAAATTTGATGACTTCTACTACTTGTTTTAACTTAAGCATATTCACATATTTACATTAAAGGGGTAAAATGCACATCGATTTAGAGTCATTCACGAATGATAATGAATCACTTAATGTAGTTCAAGTATACCTCAGCTCCGGAGAGACTGAAGTACTCGGTGACATTGTGGACATTCGGGTGGCAGAAGAAAAGGCTCTAAGCATTGCCGATGCGATGAAGGCGCGATTCGGCAAAGCTTATGTACACAAGTACTTGACTCTGCATTATCAAAATATGCAGTATGTTTATGATCTGGACAATGATGGGCAAAAAACTATAAAAACGACGTTGTTGAAAGAAGACTTACAAGACCATGGTGCTTGGTATTTCCAAGGACTGCACGAAGAGACTATTCCGTCGCATCTCTTTCCTTGCACGCAGAGTTTGGAAGAAGAAAGTACAATTGATGCAGAGCATTATCGGGTGAACAACCGTATGTACGTGGTTCATGAAAAGGTGGCTTGGAAAGGTTGTCCTGGCGACACATATCATAGCTTTTACGTGAAGTATAATCATAGCCAGAATGTAGAGCTATCAAAGATGCAACATGATATCAATCGCGCTATCCGGATGTTAGGCGACTGCTGTCGCTTTGCGTAGAGGTAGCCACTTTGTAAACTTGTTGTCGAAAGTACACACAAAGGGAATATACATTGCAATGGTTGCATTTTTGAATTGAGCCCTCAGCATCTTGCTAACCGTGAGAGTGGGAACACTGGCGACCCCCAAACTCTTTGCTGTCATGTCGGCTGTTTTATAGATGTCGTACACATCTGGCTGCTCTGTTTTGCGAAGGAAGAATGTAACTTCTCCTTCTTGAATTTGAACCGGCTGTACCGACTGTACCGACTTGGATTGATTGGATCGAATGGGCGAGTTGGACACAGACACCGATGTAGGCGTTGATACAGAGGAGTTGGATGAATTGGTGGAAGTACCCGACTTGACTGGTAAAGCCATCATGAAGTCCGGGTTGTCTTTCACCTTGCGAACAACAGCTTTGATCAATGTATCATCAAAGTTCATCAGCTTCGGTTTATACTTGTGGGAGAAGGGCCAGAAATAGATACCACGATTGCTGTAGGGCAAGGTGGCTTTGAAGTCAATGAGTGCCTCTTGGCTACCAGGGGCGCACGGGAAGTACTTTTTTAGCGCAAATGTACACATATCCACGACGGGATGAGGCGTGTAGTGGTTTGTAAATATATCGCTGGCGCATCGCAACCTATCAGGGAGCAAGTTGAACTGAAGGTATTTATTTCGATACGCTAAACAGTCGTTGACAAGAAACACCCAGGCTCCATTCGCTGATTTCACCATCTCGCCGTCAAGCAACGTGTTCTCAAAGAGGGCATCGTTGAACATTCCGCGTCCCAAGATGATGCGGGGCAGTGTGTACCCTGGGTGCACCTTTTTGTCAATGTAGAAGATGACGTTGGTGTCTTGATACTTTGTAAACCACATGTAATATGGATTGCCATTGGAACGTAGGCACATCCAGTGAGGAAAACGCTCTACGAAAGTCTTTCCATTCTCATCGAAGTTGTTGAACTGTCTGCTAAGGATTTTTATGTTGTAATGATGCTCCAGCTGTTGCACAATTACGGTTTTTACATCGGTTGCTTTAATGTTCAAAGCTACCCGATCACAGAAAGAAATAATACCAGTATGCATGTTCTAATAATAACACGAAATATCTTTGAAACACAGAATATAAATAAGATGATCACTTTTTCTTAAGTGAGTTGCGGTAAGTAAAACCTCTCTTGGTAAAAAAATCGTTCGTTATAATAGTGAAATATGTTGTCTAGAACTGTTACAACCGGAACTTCAAAAGCAACAACAATAAACGCGCCATCACCAGAAGCGCCGTCATCTATAGCACCGTCACCTGAAGCATCACCTGAAATAAAAGTTTGCATATGTGCTATGGCTATAATGAGAAAATTGTACATTGATAAAAGTGAGACGAAGTTTATAGTAGACTCATTGAATATGAATGTATCAAAATACTTCTCAACATCTTTGTCGTCCGTCGAATCATGTAAAACAGTCAATCCAACCATGTCAAGGATAATTGCAGAGATAAAACCTCAAGAATCTAAATTTCAAGAATTTCAACGTTTAAGGTTTTTACTTGCCGAAGGGAAAGATCATATAAAAGAATCACTCGTTAAAGAACCGAATTTCTTATACACTAAAGTAGGAGAGGCGGCTATAGTGTCTCGTATTGTAACACCGAAAAAATTGTTTAATTCGCACTATAACGCGCTTAAGTTCAATTTGATACAGTTAGTAGAAAATCTGCATCCCATGCAGATCGGTTTAACAAATTATATCAGTACAGTAAAAACACTTGCAACACTAGCTACTGATTACCAGAAATACGACATACCGAAGAAAGCTAATTCGACAACTGGCGGAAAAAAAACCAACAGGAAAAATGGAGGAGACGCACTAGAAATACTAACAGGAGGAGCAAAGCAAAATGACGCAATCAAACGAAAGATGACGAAGGCTCGCGTAAACGAGATCATCGAATTGCTTGCATCAACAGAGATGTATCAAAAATACTCAAAGAAGGCTCTCAAAGAACTGGCAAGTGTGTTGGTTGTACACGATGTAAAGTTTCAAAAATTGATTCAATCGAATCAAGTAAACTAAAAAGAAATAATAAATGATTAATATTTTTTACGTTTGCAGCAATACAGACCTGCACATGTTTACCAACGGCAAAGGCTGCGAAGGTGGTTTACGGATTGGACATGCACCCGCGCACTGCGCCTGATCTTGTTCTTCACCTGGGATATATGAATCTACAGGGGGAAAATAGCCCGACATGGCTTGGTCCAGTTCTTTTGCCTCTTCGCCCATATTCGTGCTCCATACAGTGTCTGTGCTTTTGCCATTGCCCTCACCCAATCCCATATTTCCCCTGAATTGTTTTTGTTTTGTTTCTTCAGCTATAGGACTGTCGGTTGTGGTTATAGTTGCCAGTGCGCTCTTTTTAACTATCATACGATCCATGTATAATAGACCGAATAAGGCAGCGATGAACAGCGCAAAAAGCAATAATATCTTAATCATCTATCTCTACAGCATGCAAAGGAAAAAACATTGGAACATTTATTGACTATACTGCTGAGCCATGTTTTCCAACTTCTTTAGCGTAAAATCCCCGCCACCAACGACGCGCTCAATCTCTTTCCCTTTTAACATACAAATAAACGTTGGCATCGCGGATACATTTAGCAACGACACCACATCCTCTGCCTCATCCACATCAAGGCAAGCAAACACTACGCCGGGACTGTACTTGGCAGCCAGTGCTTCAAAACGAGGAGCCATATTCTTACACGGTCCACACCAGCTAGCGGAACAATCTACGATGACCAGTCTAGACGAAGATGTCTTGGTTAGGTCTTCAAAGCTTTTCATGTCAACGATTTGATAAAGAGTCATGGTCTTGTCTGTTTCTTTGATCTACTACTTGATTGGAAATGAAATTCATAGGTAGAACGCACTAATAGTGGGTAATCATAACAAGTCCATTTCCACCATCTCCTCCTGCGCCTGAGTTCACACGACCAGCACCACCACCACCGCCACCCCCACCCGGAGCACGTCCATTGCCCCCTTTTCCTCCGTTCGCTCTTGATGCTCCACCGCCTCCTCCTCCTAAGCCGATTAATACTACTACTGATCCGATATCTGAGCCGTTGGTACCAGCGGCTCCATCTGTTGTCGTTAAATTATATGATACACCCCCGGGTGCATATGCTACAAGCATACCTGACCCAGTGTCGCGATACCAACCTCCTCCTCCACTTCCACCTGTTCCAACGTTGTTGTTTGCATTGATGCCTCCTCCTCCACCACCACCTGTGGCTTGATTTTTGTATCCTTGATTCATGGCACCGTTCATCGTAGAATTTGCAGTGTCACCATAGAAAGTTGGGTCATTGGGAGTTGTATTTGCACCACCATTTCCTGATCCCCCCTTTGTACCACCGATTCCTGAATCAAGATTTACAAGGGTTAAGAGACTTTGTATCAATTCTGTTCCGGGGCTGGTGGCAGTAACACCAGGATTCCCTCCACCCACCGAGTATATAGCGTATGAAGTACCGAGAGCTGACCAGCTAAAATAGCTCGTTTCTCCTACAGTACCTGCATTTATACCATTAGATGTCATAGCAACTCCACCTGTGCCACCTTTTCCTACAAAAATATTGAGAGTAGAAGGTTTGCCATAACTTAGGTTAAATGTGTACTTTGCATAGCCTCCTGCAGCGCCCCCCCCTCCACCGGACGCGGTCGTTGATGTGCTTCCAATACGTTGCCCGCTTGCTCCTCCACCACCACCACTCCACATGCTCACTTCTAAGTAACTATATGAAGACGGTAAGGTATATGTAGTGCTTCCAATCGTTCTGAAATAAACGTTTGAACTACTACTAATGGCCGGTGGGATCCCAACGTAGGACTCGCCATTCAGATTTAATTTGTTTGAGTACAAAAAATTGATGTTAGACAACGAAATCCCAGAACAATTTAGAACGCTGCTTGTTTGTGCAGTTGTCAAGTTGGTCATAGAAACTGTTGTGGCTTTCACTGTACCGGATACATCCAGCTTTTCAGTTGGCGAAGAGGATCCTATTCCAACGTTGCCCCCATTTGCAACAATCATCGCGAGACCCGATTCGGCATCATAAAACTCTGCGACAGTATTGACACCAGTCTGGGTCACCTTTAGCGCAGGTCCAGTGCCATCGTTGCGGATGACCACCTGTTCCGTGTTGCTGGTGACCGTATTCAAGGTAACATAATCTCCAAGCACAACCAGGTTGCTAGCAGTGACCGTGCCTGTCGAAGTGATGTTTCCAGTGACATTAAAGTTGCTGGTGACCGTGTCACCTGCCTTGTTTAGCGGTGTGTAGGCAAGCGCATCCGTCACATCGCCGCTGGTCAAAGTGACTCCTCCCGCGCGGGTGTTGAAAGATGTGACTCCCGTATTGGTCACTGTCACAGTGGCAGTCTCGCTCCCAGATCCAATCACCAAGATGCCTGTACCAGCCGATATACCTGCCACATAGCTGCCCACTGTGTCCG
>Ga0209230_10000244_pt1 | contig 20826 bp, 21 predicted proteins | sample LakOntMetagenome_FD_187467 | JGI IMG/M metagenome (GOLD analysis project Ga0209230, IMG submission 187467) | Freshwater and sediment microbial communities from Lake Ontario - Sta 18 epilimnion Metagenome (SPAdes) (version 2) | ecosystem: Environmental > Aquatic > Freshwater > Lentic | place... | reverse complement strand
TCAAGAAGTACGGGGCGTTACAAACGCTCTTCGAACGCATTCCGATTGATGTCACAAAGCTATGCATGCCGAGTCCTCCTAATTACGACTTGACCCGAATGAGCTTTGACCGCTTCATGACATTTTCGGACTCTGCCAACATAACAGCTTCGAAAGCACGCAATGACCTTGACGACGTCTATCGGTACGACCACGAATTTGATGATGACTTTGACATCAATTCCGCAAAACACGAAAAAACAAAAAAGCTCGTTGTTAGCCATTTGTACTTGTGCGACTTGGCGTGTATGGGGGGCAACTTTGCGAATTTGAAAAACCCACGCATCTCCTATCTGTACAACGACCTGGTGTCATACGAGAACTACGGAAAGAACTCTTACAAGGTCACAAAGGCGGCGTCCTATTTGGGAGCTTCCATATTCCGGAAGCATTGGAAGTTAGAGATGCCTCCAATGGAACGTGCACTATTGTGTTGCGCGTTTGCGGCTTGGCTCTTGTTGACGGTTCAAGCAAAGTATAGCAATGAAGTAGATTTGGAGGAGCTAGAGGACGCGTATCGCTTTTGGAACGGGGGTAAGCAGTTCAAGTATGTCGATCCAGACGACGGCTTCTTTCTTCGTTTTCGAGACGCCCTTGAGGAGAACCTTGATATTGTGAACGCCATCGATAAATGGTTGCTTGAACGATTTGAAGCCATACCGGTACCGGTCGTTAACAATGCATCGACTGGTGGAGACGGGGCGCGATGTGCTACGGCATTACCTAGCATGTTTCATGGCGATGCGTCATCGGAGTTTGAAGCCTACATCCAAAAATACTACCCCGTGGAAGTCGCACCCGACGACATGCTTTCAAGCGGCCCACCAAAACACAAAGCGAAGAAGAGCAAGCCAACAACAAGCAAGAGCAAGCCTAAATAATTTAATGTTCACACGCCCCAACGGCGTTTCGCATCCTCCCAAAACTGCTGCGTGCGCTCCGCCTCCATCGCCTCTGCCGCCGGGTTCGCTTGCCGCCGCTTGAGCGCCTCGTAACACTCTTGCGCACTCGCCTCCTGAATGAACGGAATGACCTCCGTCTTGAAGAGCGCCTTCCAGTAAAACCACGGCTGCGTGCGTGTAATCGAAAACGCAATGGGAACGGCGCCTGCCTCGAGCGCCTCGTAGATGCGAAAGCTGTCGATGTTCCAATGGCCGATGGGGCAGAGCACGTACTTGCTGTTTGCCATGAGCGCCTTGTACTCGGGCAGCGGGAGCCCGTTTGCGCTGTTGAAACCGTCGCGCGTGAGGTGGAACGCGTTCGGCTGCACGCCGCGGAACGCGCCAATAAACTGCTCGCGGAGTTCGTGATGCACGTTGCCCGCGAACGAGACAGTGATCTCGCGCTCAAGCCACGGAATGCGCGCGACCGGCTCCTTCGCGAAGCCGTCCCTCCATCCCAGTCCTATGGTCGCCACTTTTGGCATGCGCGCGAGGCCAGGGTGGAAGTAGTTGCGAATAACAAACTTGCACATATCGTGGTCATAGAACAGGTTCGAGTCCCGGTAGTACTCGTCGGACAAGTGAATCACCGCGTACGGAATGCGCGCGGCCTCGTAGCGCGCGAAGTACTCCTCGTACCCTTTCACGACGCTATTCATGATAAACAGGGGCTCATCGTCATACATTTCGCTCGTGCTCCCGTCGCGCTCTTTTGCTGATCGCCCTTGCGATGCAAGGAGCGTGAGCAACCATTCGCGCTCGAACTTTGCCGGCGTGAGCCATATCAAGTTAAGATTCATTCTTCGCAGTTCTCAAGCAACTCTTTAAGCTAACTAAAAACTAACTAAAAGCTAGAGATGCGCTACATGCGTATTCGCATAACGTTTTTGCTCGCCTTGTCGCTGTGCGTAATCGCCGTTTTGCTATGGCGCGCATTCAGCGTCCGCGAATCTTTTGACGCCGCACTCGAGGACGCGGCCTTCAAAGAGCGCATGCGCATGCTCGAGCAAGAACGCGATGACGTCACTCGTTCTAGCAGCGACTACCTGAGTGACCCCGGCCCTCTCAGCGATGCGTACACTATAATGGCGAGCTTCAGCAGTTAAGCAGCTTCAGCAGCTAAGCGGCTTCAGCAGTTAAGGCAAAAAAGGAGAGATACACCCAGTCCCGCCCACCACACACAAAGATGCAGACCATTACGCTCTCCCGCGCGGCGCCCGTGCTCATTGTTGACGCGTCTTACTACGTTTTCTATCGCTACTTTGCCACGTCCAGGTGGTGGAGCTTTCAGACCGAGTCCAAGGCCTCCAACGTACCGCCGCTCGAGAACACCGCGTTCATAGATGCGTTCGAGCGGCACATTACCGCCGACTTCAAGCGCTTGCGCAAGCGATGGGGGCTCACAAAGGTCGCGCCCGACAACATCCTCTTCGCCGCCGACTGCCCGCGCGCTCACATATGGCGAATGGACATCCTACCGTCCTACAAGGGAACACGCGCAATGAACGACTTGTTCGACCCCACCGCGTTCTCGTGCTTCAGAGACGTGGCACAGCATCCTAACCATCACTTGAACGTCGTCTCCCATCCTCGGCTCGAGGCGGATGACGTGGCATGCCTCCTCTTCCGGCAGATTCGCGCACAGGCCCCTGACCACCGAGTAATATTTATAACCGGAGACCACGACTATTTGCAGCTCAAGGATGCAAACTGCGAGATTATCGGGCTCCCGGACAAGGACCTGTGGCTCGCCGGCCAAAAAAAAGGCACGCACGTCCTCGAGCGCAAAATTCTCATGGGCGACGCGTCCGACAACATCCACTCCATCCTCTCTAAGAAGCAGCTGGGCGAGTACTTTGAAATACAAGACCCGGAAGAGCGCACATCGTATCTCGCGCGCCTCAATAAAACAGAGGCATACGAGCGCAACTGCACGCTGATGGATTGGGCGCGCATTCCGGAGCGGTTCGTGAGCGATTTCAGTTCGCTGGTCACCGTTCAAATTTAACACGTAACGTAAACCTTTTTGGACAAGACGTTGATGTACTTGCCGCCGCGCGACCCAGTGTGCACCGTGTACATGCGCCCGTTGTACTTTGTTTTTGGCTTGGTCTTTGCTACGCTACCCCCCTCAGACAAGCGCGAGTAAAACAAGTGATGGATGCGCTCCCGGAGCGGCACGGGCGGCTGGTTCACGCGCTCTCTGATGTTGAGTAGCGCATTCGTGATGCTCTTGTGCGCAACCGGCCGGTCCATGTGAACCATAATGTCGTCGACGCTAATGGGTGCCGACGCGCGGCTCGTAAGGACGACCGCGAGGATGCCGTAGAATAGGCGCTCCTCGTCCTCCGTTGCACTCTCGTCTACGAACACGCCAACATCCACCCCGGCCATGCGCTTCCATTGGAAGGCGGCGACATCGCGCAACACGACCGAAATGTGGTTTTGCGGTTGAGAGATGTGCGCCGTATAGGTCTTTCCATTGTAAGGAATTTCAAACGTCGTGCTCATCTGCGTCGGCTCCCAAGACTTCATGCGCGCCTTGGCATCTTGCACGGCCACTTGGTTCACAGGGTGCATCGCACTCCGAGTCTCCCTTACTTTCTTCACGATGATGGACATGACGTCGCGGTCGAGGTTCTCGTACGCTGCGAGCCACATGTTGTTCTTACTTGCATTGGCCATTTACGCGCGCGCGTCGCTTTCTCATAAGGCGGCGCAAAAAATAAGTAGCCGAGCCCAAAAATGGACCGCGCACTTAAAGACGAGCGCATGATGTAATGTCCCCAGATGGCTTCATTCGAGCTCCTTGATGATAGCCTGTGGGGGGTCCTCGATGACTTGAGGGCGCAACAACCTGAAGATGAAGTTTGCGATGCTAGCGATGCTTGCGTTGCTAGCATTGCTAGCCAAACCGCGCACACCATCTTCCCCGCTCCAAAGTCCCGCTACCGCGGCGGGACGAAATATAACGTGCGCCAAAAACTCGAAGAAGACGCGTGTGCGTGCGAGTCGTGCGGTAGCAAGCACATGCAAGTCGAGGAGGGGCAGCACGTGTGCCGCGACTGCAACGTCATCCAAGGGCGCGTGATAGACAACGGCGCGGAGTATCGGTTTTTCGGGGCCGACGACAACCGCAGCGACGACCCGACGCGATGTGGGATGCCCACGAACAACTTGTTGCCGAAGTCATCCCTGGGCTCCGTGGTCGGAGGGCGATGGAACGACAACAAGGACCACCGGCGCATTCGGCAGTTCACGATGTGGAATTCGATGCCCTATTGGGAGCGCACGCTGTACAACATTTTCGAGAAGCTCGCGAGCAAGGCCACGGCCAACGGCATCAGCGCCAAGGTCTTGGACGATGCCAAAATCCTCTACAAGACGGTGAGTGAAATGAAGATTTCGCGCGCGGACAACAAAGAGGGGCTCGTCGCCGCGTGCTTGTTCAAAGCGTGCGCCATCAACAAGTGCCAACGCTCGGTAAAGGAGGTGGCGCGCATGTTCAACATCAGCCAGCCGGTGTTGACCCGGGGCAACTCGCGCTTTCAGGCGCTCATGCAAATCAACGTGGAGGCGGGCGGCCCAGAGGACTTCATCGGGCGCTTCGGCACCAAGCTGAACATGGATTACGCGGACGTGCAGGCGTGCAAGGCCATGACGCGCAAGGTGGACGAGATGGAGATTGTGAGCGAGAATGCGCCGACGAGCGCGGCCGCCGGATCGCTCTACTTCTACATCATGGCGCACCAGCTCGACTTCACGAAGAAGCAGGTGGCTGATGTCTGCGAGGTCAGCGAGGTGACCATCACCAAGTGTTACAAGAGCCTGATGGCGTACAAGGACCTCATTATCGGGGGTGCGCCCCCGAGCGTCGCCCGATAAGACCCAAGCATACTTAACGCGCAAGCATACTTAACGCGCAAGCATACTTAATGCGCAAGCATACCAAGAAGGTCCAAACAATGCAAAATCATCACGACCATTTGTTCGACCCGTACCGCGAGCGGTTGCGCGTTGTATAAGCCGGTGGTTTCCACGAGGATGTAATTTTTGGATTGCGCATTCGCATATGCTTGCAGAGAGCCGATTGGTATGTCCTTCCGTCGGTCTCGAACAGACACAAAATGCATGCTGTCATGCTGAATCATTTTATTCACTTTGTTTTTGAGCGCCATGGCCATATCCATTGAAGCACGTGTTTCGCCGTAATAGATTGCGCTGCCAACCGTAAATGGATTCATGGCGCGAAATCCCCAACCTTCGTGCAAGTCCAACACCCAATCGGCTTTGTCGACGTGGCTTTCGAGTTTCTGGTTTATCATTGCACCCGTGCCGTAAGAGCGGTTGACGTCTAAGCGTGTCATTGGCATATTGCGCGTGTCCAACAACATGCCGCACGGGTTTGCCGCCGAGATGATGGTCACGGGGCCGCGCCAAAGGCGTATGCGTCTATCGCTCAGCAATCGAATCACGCGTTTGCAAGCATGAAATCCGGCTTGTTCGTCGCCATGTGTCGCCCCCACAATGACCACGTGCGGCCCCGGGTTCGATGCTGTTTTTGTGAACACTCGCGGCATGTTACAAATATGATATGCTGCGAGCCACGCCGCTGAACCCGCAATAACGATACCAAAAATTTCTGCGAACATATTACTTTCAGGTAGTTTTTTTGTCGTCATATAGTTTGAATCATGATTCTTTTGTCCGAGGCCGACAAGAGTGTGCTCTATGGCTACGCCTCCGTTCTCGAAAGCCTGCCCGTTGACTTGTATGCCATCGGCGGCACGCTGCTCGGGGCGGTGCGGGGTGGCGACCTGATTAAATGGGACGATGACCTGGACTATATGGTGTTGGAGCACGACACGGGTACATTTGAGGCATGCGTTCGCACTCTCAACGAGCGCGGCTTCATGTTCTTCAAAGAGAGCTCGCCCAAATATACGACGGTGTATCACATCACGCAGCCGGTTTGCTTGGACGCTCTCGTACGCGGCATGATTCACGTCACGAACGTTGAGTGGGCGCGAGTCTTGGGCGGCAAAACTTTACGGTTCAGGGCGAGGAACGACTTGGCCGCCGACATCTTTATCTACGTGCCGTGCCGCCACGGGCCTGGCGAACCCAAGAGCTACAACTTGTTATGCAATCCGCGCAAGACGCACCAAGTAACTGCCGATGACTTGGCTGCTGCGAAAAAGTATACGTTGGGACCCGTTTCGATTACTTCGTTTGCGAACGCGGAAGCCTTCTTGGAGAGGGTATTTGGGAAGATGTGGAGGGTAGAGAAGTGCACGCATCAACATAGAGGAGCTATCGCCCGCTATCGCTTCGCGTGATTGTTCTTTGTTTTCAATGCACACATGCTCACAATTATATGTGAGCAAAAAATCATATGAATACGAGGTGAGCTGGAAGGATTTGAGCGAGGACAACAACTCGTGGATAGAGCGCGATGACCTAGTGACGCTTGGGTTGGAAAAGTACGTGAACGAATTCGACATGAAGGAGGCGACCAAGTTTGGCCTCATGTCAAAGCCGCTCACGACGGCCAATGTCGAACGGTACCTTGCCGACTTGGGAATGACGGCTGAGATAGGCACGCATAACCGCATTCGGGGCTATTCGGGTGGCCAGAAGGTGCGGCTCGTCGTGGCGGCGGCGACTTGGTTGAACCCGCATGTGATTGTCCTCGATGAGCCGAGCAACTACCTAGACCGCGACAGCTTGGGCGCATTTGCGGCGGCGCTGAAGACGTATGGCGGCGGGGTTGTGGTCATCAGCCACTCGCGGGAGTTTCTGGCGACGATAGAATGCGCCGAGACATGGACGGTGGGAGATGGCCGCGTGGTCGTGGAAGGCGCTGCAGGGAATGCGCTTGCCAAAGAAAAGGTTGGCGCTTTAGAAAAAGTCGACGACGATGTCATAGACGCGTTTGGTAACACAATCAAAGTCAAGGCGCCTAAGAAGACAAACTTGAGCAATAAAGAAAGAAAGGCGCGCGAAAAGGCGCGGAAAGCACGTAGGGAACGCGGAGAGGATGTGAGCGAGAGCGAGGAGGATAATTAATACACTGTTGGTATACTTAGCTTCTAATCTAATTTAGCTTCAATGACTGTATTTCAGCTTGTAAGATATCTACTTTAGCAGATAATTCTTTTACTGAGTTAATCAAAAGGGGAATTAATTCTGTATAACGGACACCATACATTTTGGTAGACAGGTCTTCGCTAACAGCCTCTGGTAAAACTGTGAGAACATCTTGTGCAATTACACCTACGCGCCGTTGTGTAACGTTTTGTGATGCATCGGTATTATAATTGTAATATACACCATTGATACCTAAAACCTTGTCAAGTGCATCAGGAATCAAAGATATATTTGTCTTTAATCTTCTATCTGATCCACTTGACCAACTACTTTGACCAGGATCAATATAAACACCATCTCCACCTAAATTACCATTCCTTATAGCAAAAGTATTTGTCCCCGAAACGATACCTAATGTCCAAACAGTACTTCCAGCTCTTACCATACTAATATATCCTTTATTGTCATGTGTTTGCGGTCTAGCTATTTGTAATATACCGTACCCTGTCGGATCATATGCATCTCCTATGTGCATTGCACCTGGACCAGTGAGAGCTTTTATTGTGCCTTCCACATGCAACTTTGCTTGCGGATCAGTCGTGCCTATTCCTACATTGCCAAACATGTCTATAGTCATTCTCTTGTAAGGCTCTAAGGTCGACGTAACGGTGTTTGTTGAACCGTTTCCCAAATATCCTGTATAGAACGATATAGACCGCCACGCGAGCTCCACAGCAGATAATCCTTTGTTTCCACCATCACTATAGATGGTATAATTAGGTGCACTATACGTTACTCCTTTTCCAATTATACTTCCATAGTAATCTGACCCATTATACATAATGTTTAATGCTCCAACACCTGTTCCCGTTAAAATGTTACCCGAACATTTGATGTTACCATCAATCACATGTAATCTCTCTTGAGGATTCGTCGTCCCAATCCCCACGTTTCCAGTAAAAGATTTTATGGTCATGCGTGGTATTTGAGTGTTATTGTTATTGGTCGGTGTTGTGCATATCCGAATGTCTTGTTGGTCAATATAAGCGCCACTTGGCACTACAGTCTGAATTGTAGCATGGAACGATGATGTCCCCAGCAAAATTTCAGAGGACGCCAAATCACCCCCACTGTTGTTGGGATTTTGGGTAGCTCCTGTTATACGTGCTTGGCATAGAGATCCAGTATTGTTGACATGCAGAATGCTTAAGGGATTTACTGTCCCAATCCCAACATTCCCCGTGCTATTTATCCGCACACGCTCACTTAATATCCCTTCACCTCCAGCACTTCTATCTGCTGTATACCGTGTATGAAATGATAAGTAGCTGTCCCCATAATTTGCGGAATTTTCTTTTACGCAATTTATTTGCCCCATTGTAGTATTAGGATACAGTGCATCACCTGACCATTGAGAACGAAAGCTCAATCCAGATGTGACGCCTGCACCTGTGTTGAATCCAAAAATTTGACTATTTTCAATAGACAAAATCCCATATGTTGCATCATTGCCATTCCTTACAACTTGCAGTCTTGCTTGTGGATTTGTCGTCCCAATCCCCACATTCCCACTCCCATCAACTCGCATCCGCTCGTTTCGTGTACTCAATCCGGTACATATACTTACACCATCAAATCCGTTAATACTTATACCATCAGGTGAACCTCCAGTACTATTATGGTCATAGTTTAGAATAGAAGAGTTGTATTTATTTCCTGTTGTAGTAAAGCCATTACGGAAAAATATCCCCTCTTCCCCCCCTATTGCAAATACATCGAGAAGCAATGAACCACGTACATCTAATTTAACTTGCGGATTTGTCGTGCCAATCCCCACATTCCCACTAGCATCCACGCGCATCCGCTCGGCTCCACTCGTGACCACCCCCAACGTATCCGTGGCTGGACGGTAAATGCCGACATTTGTGTCTCCCGTCCACGAATAGCTTGGTGCATTTACGGAGTCTGCCGCTTGCCCGAGGAACTGGGTGCTCGCCAATACACTTCCTTGAACATGCAATTTCTCCAACGGCGCTTCCGTCCCAATCCCCACATTTCCCCCATCCGCAATGCGCAGAGCCGGCACTGTCGTGCTCACGTCATTGTCGTAAAAGTCTGCCACAGGGTAGCCCGCGCCCACGCCCGTCTGTGCGACACGCAAGGCCGGACCCAAGCCCGCAACATTCATCACCGACACGTTGCTCGAGACGGTGGTGTACGTGTTCACGACCGTGCTCGTACCCGACACATTCAGGTTCTTTGCGACCACCTCTCCCGTGTCCGGATTGACGTACAACGCCCTCGACGCCATGGTGACACGTTTCTATTCCTTCTGTAGTAATTAATTAACGCATTTAAGACATGCGATATTGCATGTCGATATGAATACATTCGTTATTGGAGTGTTTGATGCCTGTCACATCGGGCACATTAATCTCCTGTTGCAGTGCTACGAGTTTTCCGCTTGCAACCGTCTAACAATAGGCGTGTGCTCGGACGAGTTGGTAGAACAAACCAAGGGCTCAAAACCCTTGTACAATCAAGACGAGCGCTCGGCTCTCTTGCAACAACTCTCGTTCGTAGACCGCGTTGTCGTGTACACGCAACTTGACCTGACACCGTGGTTAGAAGACCTCCGACCGAACATATGGGTCGTGCCGCCCGGCTACGTCGAATGCGCTTGCCCGGATAGAGCAAAAGGCATTCACATAGCTAAAGAACTCAACATAAGCGTTCGCACCTTCCCCCGCACGGTAGGAATTAGCACCAGCAATGTGCGCGCGCGTGTTGTTCTGCAGAGGTCGCGTACTTTGCGAGCAATCGCGTGCGACTTCCACGACACGCTCACGTACGCGCCCGAGTTCTTCAAGGCCATCTTCCGCTCGTGGACCGGGCCGCGCTACATAATCACGGGCGACAGCGACTACGACGCCGTGTCTTACGCACTCGCGGACTCTTACGGTATGAACATGCACCGCGACTACGACGAGCTGCTTGTTTGCGAACCAAGCTTGGGCCTAGAGGGCCCCAAAGGCCCAAGCCACTTCGAAAACATCAAGCAGCAGAAGCGCGCGCACATCTTGGCCAAGAACATAGCCTACTACTTCGACGACAACCCCATTTACTGCGAGTACTTGAGAGAGACCACGTGCGTCTTTTCGGTCACCCTCAACGACGCATACATTCGCGAGTTCAGGGAGCAAGCCAAGCACCAGAACGTCCACTTCCAGACGCACGTGCACGACTTCATCAAAAGCGACAAGGCGCACTGGCAGACGGCCGCGGACTTCTGGGGCGCGTGGACGGCGTACCCCCCATTCCCACACGTAAAGCAGCGCCGCGCCTACGAAGTTCAGTACATCTTGCGCAAACTAAATCCGGATTCACGCGACATCAACACTCTCGTCGACGTGGGATGCGGAGATGGGTCGCTCGTCAAGTGCTTGGACCAGTTAATGGACGTTCGCGACATACACTGCTACGATTTCGCGCAGGGCCTGCTTGCCGCCATTCCCGATTTGCCGCACCTTCACAAGCACGTGATGGACTTGAGCGTGGTAGAAAACCACACGCGAATTATTGCCGCATGTGATGTCCTCGTGTGCGGGGGAATGATAAACTACTTGTTCGATGACGAGACCGTCGTCTCTCTGTTGCGTTGCCAAGCAAAGCATGCATTCATTCGCGCGGCATGCACATTGAAGCGTGAAGATGAGCGCATCTTGAAAGAGAGCGCAAACCTGGGTGGCTTAGAGTATGCGTGTGTCTACAGAACGCTCGGAAACACGCGTTCCATCATCGAGCGCGCTGGCCTCGACATACGAGAGTGCACGCGCCTCTATCCCGAGGCGATAGAGAGCGCCTACGACACGCGGCAATTCATGTTTTATTGTGGGCCAAGCAACCATGAGCCGCCGACACCTAAAAAAGGACCGCTCGCCAATCAAATCAACCAATAATGTAATATGATGAGTTCAAATAGTGAAGGCCTACAGCAACAAGACATAATACATGATTTCATAGCTCTCGCGCGCCAAGCAAAAGACATGTTTACAAATCTGAATTTCAAAGTTCAAACAGATTGCAACACGCGAAACGGACAAATAACCAGCCTGGACATGGGAGTGTTCACCAACGATAAACAGTTGAAGCTACATATTATCTTTGATGCAACCCATAATAAAGTTATAGCGGGTCAATCGGACGAGTACTATGTTATAGACGAGTGTGAGACTTTAGAGCAATTCATGAGTTTGATTATATGAGAAAACTAACAAATCCTGGTTTTTGCAACTCGTTTTTCCAGCACCATGTTATAGAGATGGCATCCACATCCGCAGCCAACACATCGTCGCCGGATGGGCGCGCGTATCTTGTCACGGGTCGCGTGTTTTCAGAGTTATTTCGCTCGGACCCTGCGCGCGCACTTGACCAAATGCGCGAGTACATAAAACAAAATGTTGCACTCGACATTCTCAAACGCTACTTCGAAAAAATGCAGCCGAGGCCGATGCACTTGATTTACAACTTGCTCGAGGCGGGCTATCACAACAGTAACGATTTTGTCCATGTCCTCGAAGAGCTCATTGGCCCGATTAATCGTTGGAAGGCCAGTGAGGTGAAGCAAGGCTTCGAGGCTATGTTTGATTTCCTGACTGATGCGGAGCCAGAGGACAAAGCGCGCGTCCACGGCATTATAGAAGCATGCGCAACGAGCGTGCCGGCGGCCAACATCCCCCGCTTCTCCGCTCACTACCGCGAGTTCCTCAAAGATTTCCCTGAATTCCAAGCCGTTCAAGACAGGCTCCCCGAGCAAATTCACCGGAACCGCGACCACATTGTTGCGCGTTGGCGCAAGTCGCGCAAGCAGGTCGACACCATGAACGAGCAATGCAGGAACAGCACCGCTCTCTTGGGCGACGCGTGGGGCAAAATCCCGCGGCATCGCCGTTACGGGCCCATGAGCGACGGCTACTGTTACGATGCGGCCGACTTGGTGAAAATCATGATGGAGGACTTTGCCAAGGGCGAGTTGCCATCGTCGCCCTTCACGCGCACGGTCTTCACCTATGGCGTCATGGAGGACATCATTGCACACCTGCAAAACAACTCCATTCCGCACCCGAGCATCCTACCAATCATCGTCTACGGTTTCACGCATGGCTACATCCGCGGCTCGCTCTCGCAAGGCGACGTAGAGCGCCGCTTCGATCTGAAGACGCGCATCAACCGCTACATGGAAGGTGCCATGCGGGATTGGAAGAAGGGCCTGAGCGAGGCACACTGAGTTTATATTGTGCCGCATTATCAGAAACAGAAATGCCTAAACTGCCAGCCGCACCTTCGAAGCGTCGCTCCACCAAAGTCCGCGGAGGTGATTTAACTGAGCCAGACGTGCAAGATGACCCAGGTGCATTCGTACCAACGCCACCTATGTTGGTAGTTGATAGTGTCAAGTTTCGCCTTATTGACGTTGATGACGCGAGAGAGATGCAATATGATAAACCTTCGCGCATTAGGAAAACGTTTACACAAGACGAGGTTGACGCGATCAACAATTTTGTTGCTCAACTTACAATCGAAGGTGGTGCCAAACGCAAGAAGGCTTTGCCGAAAGCTAAGTAAGTCAGGTTTTTATTGAACACACGCATTGTTTTTTGGGCTTGGGCTGGGCTCGGTGTGGGCATGCACTCGCCCGCACTCGCCCACACTTTCTCATACCTAAAATATGCAACGGCAAGCTATCATCGCCGCATTCATGTCATGGCTAGAAGGGGAAGCTCGCGTATCAAAGGACGTGGAGAACATCTGGGTAGTACGAATGGACGCGAAAGACACGGTTGAGATTATGCACACGGACGTGTTTACTGCAGTTATGCATGGCATGATGGGGTTCATGGACGATGACTTGAAATTTGATGCCATTCATATTGGTTTAGACTCTTGGTGCGAGTCCGTAAGCGACGAGTACAACTCAAACGTTTTATTACACGTGCGTGAGTGGGGTCCAATGGTCATTTCGGACATGCAGTTTGGGGCATCTATTTGTCTGTTGCAGACGCTCGACGTGAATATTCGGGAGATGGCGGAGCTCATTGAGGAGTTCCCCGAAGAATACGTCGAGCATTGGGGGAAAAAATACATGATTGTCTTACAATATCAATCAATCGTCAACATGTCAGCACGTGTTCGCGTAAGCAATGCCGCATAAGCCGTGTGTAAGTAAGTCAGGTTCCACAAAAATTCATCTAAGGGATTCACCATATTATCTAACTTAATAGGAGCAAGATGGTTGCTGCCGCAATGTCCACCACAGAGCCGCTACTCACGGAGACCAAGTCGCGACACGTGCTGTTTCCGGTGGAGTACCCCGATATTTTCCATTACTATAAACTCGCCAGCTCCTCGTTCTGGCTGGCGGACGAACTCAACTTTGCGCAGGACCTTACAGACATTGAGAAGCTCACGGACAACGAGCGGTTCTTCATCACGCACATCCTCGCCTTCTTTGCCGCGAGCGACGGCATTGTGAGCGAGAACCTGAGCGAGCGCTTCAGCAAAGACGTGCCGAAGCCCGAGGTGCGCGCCTTCTACGCCTTCCAAAATGCCATGGAGCAGGTGCACAGCGAAACGTACTCGCTGCTCATTGACACGTACATCAAGGACGCGAAGGAAAAGCACCAGCTCTTCAACGCCGTGGACCACTTCCCGGCCATTCGGGAGAAGGCGCAGTGGGCGATGCGCTGGATCGAGGACAAGGAGACGAGCTTCGCGCAACGACTGATTGCGTTTGCGATTGTCGAGGGCCTCTTCTTCAGCGCGTCGTTCTGTGCCATCTTTTGGCTACGCGAGCGCGGCCTGCTGCCCGGCCTCTCGTTCGCCAACCAGCTCATTTCGCGCGACGAGAGCCTGCACGCCGAGTTCGCGTGCCTCTTGTACTCCAAGCTCGAAAACCGCGTGCCGCAAGACAGCGTGCATGCCATGTTCAAGGAGGCTGTTGACATCGAGACGCGCTTCATCACGGAGAGCATCCCGTGCCACATGATTGGCATGAACGGCGACCTCATGACGGAGTACATCCAATACATGGCGGACCGCCTCTTGGCCATGCTCGGCTACGCGCGCATCTACAACGTCAAAAACCCGTTCCCGTTCGTGGAGACGTCGTGCCTCCAAGGCAAGCCCAGCTTCTTCGAGGTGCGGTCGTCGGAATACAGCAAGGCGTCCGCGGTCACCGACTACAACGCGGAGGGCAGCCTGTCCGTGAACGTGGACGCGGACTTTTAATGCAAAATGATGCTTGTTTTGTTTTTCGCGCTTTAGTGCTTTTTGTGACCCAAGTCAATCGACTGAGCAATAGCATTGATTTCCTTGTTGTACTTTTTGGCAAGCTGCTCAAGGCTCATGTTCTTCAGTTGCTGCTCGTTCACGAGGTACTTGGTAATCTCGTACTCAATTCCTTTTATGTCACGGCCGAGAGGAAGGCGCATCTCTTTCTCGCTGAGCCCTCCCTTGTAAAGTTGCATGAGATGCTCACGATGTTCATTCGTCCACTTCTTACCATGATTTTTGAACATCTTCTTCTTGGTGGCTTGCTTGAGTTTGTTGATAATGGACATGGCAGCCTCGCACTCTTTCAACACTTTCTCGAGGTCATCCAAGGTGGTGTACTTGTCGCATTGAACCTTGTACTCGGCAACTGCAACATTGATAGGCTCGCGCAGGCCGTTACCCATTTGTTTTTGTTCTTTTGTGAGTGGTTTTGTGAGGGGTTTCGGTGACACACACCAGAATAGAAAGTGTCATTTTTTGCCGTTTCCAAGCAATCCACTTGCTGCCTGCTCGATGCAGGTCTGTAGTGCAAAATGATGCTTGTTTTTGGCGCTTTAGCGTGTTGGTGTTTTTCAATCCCGTCGCTCTACCTCCATCTCAATTTGGCAAAGCAGCGATGTGTTGGACTCGTGCAGCAAGCCATCAAGGACGAGTTGCATGTGATTCAGCATCTCGCCAAAGATGTAATCGTCCTCATCATCCTTTGCAACCAGCTCGTACTCGACCTGTGTGCGCACCATCTTCTTCGTGGCACCTGTGAAGGACGGCTTCTCCAAGAGATGGAACACGAAGCGCAGTGACTTCACGTCGTCGTCCTCAACACCCGCGCGGCCGGCTGCAGCTACCACCGAAAACCCCGGCTGCGGCCTGTAGAACGTGTGGAGAGTGGTGTTACGCATCTTGATGAGAGAGGTGTTGGTTTGGTTATGTGTGACTTAAGGTTACGCGGTGTCAATTTTCGTGCGCAAGTCCCATACTGGTTGCTAGCCCTATGAACGAAAAGCATTTAGAGACAACACAACTTTAGAAGTTTGGGTGGGTGGGGTTTAATGTGTGTTCTTGGTCAAGACAGCGTTCCCGAGTGGTCAAAGGGGCGACACTCATCAGGATACGACTAGGTCGAGTGGTGAAAGCTCATTGGCGAAAACTACTTAAAGATGGAGTTTCACTTAGAGATGGTGGGGTAGAAAAGCGGTCAAATTCGCTCGCCTCAAGAGCGAGTCCTCTATGGTTCCGGGGTTCGAATCCCCGCCCCACTACTTGTCTTTTTTCATTTTTAAGGACACGACGGACGTCTTTATTTTCTTTACTTCGGAATCAGACACCCATCCCGCGGGGTTGCGCCCCCGCGCGTCGCCCCATCTTTTTTGCGAACACACGCGCGAGTTTGCGTATTTGTCATGCGGGGTTGCGCCCCCGCGCGTCGCCCCATCTTTTTTGCGAAAACACGCGCGTGTTTGCGCTTTTGTCATGCGGGGTTGCGCCTCCGCGCGTCGCCCCATCTTTTTTGCGAACACACGCGCGACTTTGCACATTTTTATTCTTGTATGGGTGGGAAACGCGACTATATGCGCGCATAAAACATGTCAACGCATAGGTAACGAGATGCCACCAAAGCACGCCACGCAACTCATCGAAAGTGTCCTCTCGGGGAAGATGGACGATGCGCTCTACCAGACGTGCGTGCTGCTGATGTCTCAAAAAGTAGAGGCGCTCGAGGACGCGTGGATTTCGATTGCCGCGCGCCTCGGGGACGGAGACGCCGCGAGTGCCGCGACGTGGTATGCGGTTTGCAAGGAAATCGCGAGCGCGTGCTTTGCCGAAGGCTTCCACGTCAAGGATGCGCTCGTATTGACCGCCAAGCTCTGCCTTCTTGCGAGAGGCAGCACGTACCGCCCATCGCGTAACTTGAACGACAGCCTGTCGCGCTTGCGCACGCAGGTGATAGAGTACTTCCCCGAGAGAGGCGCGCGCTTAACGATGCGCGGCGTCGAGTGCTTCTCGCGCATCCTGCCCTCGAACGAAGAGGAGCGCATGTTTGCCGAGCGCGTGCTGGTAGGTATCTCGCAACTATGGGAGGAGCGTAAAGTAAGCGAGTTGCGTGCGGCGATGGAGTACCTCATTCGCAAAAGACAGCTGTGCTTGCACGCGCCCTCCGAGGACATCTACCCGAACATGGACGAGCGCGACGTAGGAGACATGGTGTGGTTCTTGTGGGGCGCGTACATCTGCCGCTATCCGTGGCTCAACACACTGTGGAGTGTGTACGCCCACCGGTACAAGAAGTCGGTGCGCTTGGAGCGCATCGGGCTGCTCCTCGGCTGCAGGTCTCTCTTGCACAACATGGGCGAGCCGCAGGCAATGTGGGGCGAGGCGGACAACGCGGCGTTCGCGTACATACGAGACCACGCGGTCGCAATGTGGAAAGAAGCTGCGGGCGGCAAAGATGAAGATGAAGATGAGGAAGATGTTGACATGGGAGGGCGCGCGGATATCTGGGAGCTCGTCCCGCGCGCCCAAGCAGCACGCGACTATGGCACATCACAAGCAACGCAAGCAACGCAAGAGGTGCGGCCGATTCGCGTTAGCAATTTAGAGAAATCTCGTGGCCGCCATAGGTATGAAGAAGAGCGGCCCGACGATGCTGAAGTCGACGCCGAGCTCTCCGATATTGATTCTCCCAGGAATAGGCGGCAGCATTCTGGTCAAGGCGGGGCACGAGAAACGGCGGCTCTTCAAGGACGTCATCATCGACAACCGCTGGATGAATATTTCACCCCTCTCGCACCAGCGAATGACCCAGTGGCGGAACGACAACACCTCGACGCTGGTGCGCAATCCGGAGACAGGCGCGCCGCTCAACATCCGGCAGCAAGAACCGGATATTCGGGTTTTCCCTGGAATCGGCGGCATATGTAACATCGCGCCCGAGTTCGAGCTGCTCGCCCGCCCCTACCAGGACTTGCTCGACATGCAGTTCAACTACAAGTATTTTAACAACTTTGTGGAAGCGGCGCTGAGTCGAGGCTTTGAGCGCGACCACACCGTTCAAGCGATTCCCTACGACTTTCGCCGCGTGCTCGACCCGGCCGTGCGGGAAGCGCTTTTCGACGAAATCAAGAGCACCGTGGAGGCCATGTGCTTGGAGAACGGGCCTGTGATAATAGTCGGCCACAGCCTGGGCGCCGTGCTCTTCAAGTGGTTTCTCTCGGACCAGGTAACCAAAAAGTGGATGAGGCGCCACATCAAGTGCTTCTTTGTCGTTAATGCCCCGTTCGGAGGGAGCGTCGTTGCGCTCAAAGCGCTGCTGAGCGGCGAGTACTACGTCCCCATCTTTTCCAAGAACTTTCACAGCGCCCTGCAGTTGAACAGCGGCATTCTCATGTGTCTGCCCAACTTATACGGATATACGGATGATGAGCAACTTGCTGTCATTGAAAACGAGCAAACTGTCCTCACGCCGAGGACGCTGCTCGAACGCAACGGCGACGCATTCGACGCTTACAGGCACTTGTACTTGCCGTTCCAAGACAGCATCATGGACCCTTGCAGCGTGCACGCCCACATCGTCACCGCCGCGCCCACGCTCAACACAGTGCGCACGTTCAAGATTGAAAAAGTTGGAAACGGAAACGCGGAAGAGCTATCGCACGAGGTCGGTGACTCTCAAGTGTCCGCGCGGAGCTTGCGCGTTGCAAACGACCTATTCGATAGCGCTTCCACGCTCAAGACGACCATCGACGACTGCCAGCACATAAGTGTGCTCAGTGACCCTCGATTCATTAGGATAGTGTTGGACGCCGCGCGGCAATGAATGGGGGGTGACATTCCAACGCCGCCCGCTATCGCGGATGTGCTCGCTTTGCTCGCGGGGGCTTCGCGTGATTGTTTGTTGTTTTATTTGTTGTTTTATTTGTTGTTTTATTTGTTGTTTTATTTGTTGTTTTTGATAGTTTATGGATGCAGCCTCGCCCTTCGGGCTCGGGGTCGCGACCGTCACAAGAGTTTTCGCGCGCCCGTACACGGAGTGGTAACGTTTTCGCGTGGTTTGCAAGGGTCGCGCATTTTCCATGCGGTTCGAAAGGGGTGATGGAATTGGCTCATGAGAGCGCAGCTTGAACGCAAGTACGCATCCTTTGTTTCCATTGTCCATCATATACCATACACCCCAAAATCCCGCGCAACATCTTTGAGTCCCTCCGAACACCATTTTTGGGCCTTTTTTCGGGGTCCCCGTCACAAGTTTTACGCGACATGTTGTCCGAAAGGCAACCGCGCGGGTAAGGGTTTATGCGTCCCTCAAAACAAAGTGCTTGTTGCTTGCTACTTTTTGCAGCCGCATTTTATTGATTTGGCAATATAGATCCGTCATTTTCCGAAATTCGCAACTTTTTTAGGGGGTCCGAGAGACTTGCCGTTCTCAACTTTCACACTTTGAAAACTCTGAATATTGGATGCAGCCTCGCCCTTCGGGCTCGGGGCGCGCCCGTCACAAGAGTTTTCGCGCGTCCTTACACTGAGTGGTAACGTTTTCGCGTGGTTTGCAAGGGTCGCGCATTTTCAATGCGGTTCGAAAGGGGTGATGGAATTGGCTCATGAGAGCGCAGCTTGAACGCAAGTACGCATCCTTTGTTTCCATCGTCTATCATCTCCCATACAACCCAAAATCCCGCGCAACATCTTTCGCGAACACCATTTTTGGGCCCTTTTTCGGGGTCTCCGTCACGAGTTTCGCACGGCCGCTTGGCCGAAAGGTTACCGGGTTGGTAATGGTGTATGCGTCCCACACAACAAAGTGCCTGTTGCTTGCTACTTTTTGCAGCCGCATTTTATTGATTTGGCAAAACACATCCGTCATTTTCCGAAATTCGCAACTTTTTTTGGGTCCGAGAGACTCGCCGTTCTCAACTCTCACACTTTGAACACTCTGAATATTGGATGCAGCCTCGCCCTTTGGGCTCGGGGTCGCGACCGTCACAAGAGTTTGCGCGCGCCCTTACACGGACAGGTACGGTTTTCGCGCAGTTTGCAAGGGTCGCGCATTTTCCATGCGGTTCGAAAGGGGTGATGGGTCTGGCTCATGAGAGCGCAGCTTGAACGCAAGTACGCATCCTTTGTTTCCATTGTCCATCATCTCCCCTACACCCCAAAATCCCGCGCAACATATTTCAGTCCCTCCGAACACCATTTTTGGGCCCTTTTTCGGGGTCCCCGTCACAAGTTTTATGCGGCATCTTTTCCGAAAGATAACCACTTCAGTAAGGGTCTTTGCGAACCCTAAAACCAGGTGCTCGTTGCTTGCTACTTTTTACAGCCGTATTTTATTGATTTGGCAATCTGGATCCGTCATTTTCCGAAAATCGCAACTTTTTTTGGAGGGTCCGAGAGACTTGCCGTCATAACTTACAACACGGAACCTACTTAAAGATGACGCGCATCGTGTGTGTATCCGTTCGTTCAAATTATGTTTCGCATTTATCGCGAGCACCCTGATGCCGTCATTCCCGCATGCGCAAAGCCGGGGGACGCTGGCGGTGACCTATCTGCAGTAGAGCACAAGGTCATCCCCGCCATGGGCAGCGGTCTCGTGAGCACTGGCCTTCGCATTCAAATCCCACAAGATTGCTATGCTCGCGTGGCGCCTCGCTCTGGCCTCGCCGTGAAGAGCGGCATCAGCATCGGCGCAGGCGTGGTGGACTCGGGCTACCGTGGCATCGTGCACGTGCTTATGATTAACCTGTCCAACGTGGACTTTGTGGTCCAACCGGGCGACCGCATTGCGCAGCTGATTATGGAGCGCATCTATACGCCAGACTGGATTGAAGTGAATGACGTGGTGGAGTTGGATGCGTCTGCGCGTGGCGAAGGCGGGTTTGGTAGCACTGGAACGGGGTTACGCCCCCGTGCGACGTCCGAGTGAAAGGGGTTACGCCCCCGTGCGACGTCCGAGTGAAAGGGGTTACGCCCCCCGTGCGACGTAGAAAAGAAAGGCATTTAAGAAAATGTTGGCTACTTATTTTTACTTAGCAGGATGTCTGATAACATTGCAATCGGTATTGACCTTGGCACCACCTACAGTGCGGTGGGTGTGTTTCAAAATGGGAAGGTGGAGATCATTGCCAATGACCAGGGCAACCGTACAACGCCCTCGTACGCGAGCTTCACAGAGACGGAGCGTCTCGTCGGTGACGGCGCCAAGAATATCGCCGCGTCCAACCCGCTTAACACGGTCTACGATGCGAAGCGCCTCATCGGCCGCAAGTTCAACGAGCCCATCGTTCAGACCGACATGAAGCTCTGGCCCTTCACGGTCAAGGAGGGCAACGGTGGCAAGCCAGTGATTGAGGTGGACTTCAAGAACGAGAAGCTCAAGCTGCAGCCCGAGGAGGTCAGCGCCATGATTCTCGGCAAGATGAAGGAGACT
>Ga0209230_10000243_pt1 | contig 20905 bp, 22 predicted proteins | sample LakOntMetagenome_FD_187467 | JGI IMG/M metagenome (GOLD analysis project Ga0209230, IMG submission 187467) | Freshwater and sediment microbial communities from Lake Ontario - Sta 18 epilimnion Metagenome (SPAdes) (version 2) | ecosystem: Environmental > Aquatic > Freshwater > Lentic | place... | reverse complement strand
CGTAGATCGCCTTTGGAACGCCGGGCATAAATGCGATGCCCTTGAGGTAATGGCCAACGCCCTGCTTCTTCATTCCAACAAAGTGGTAAACCAGGTAGGTGATGATGGCGAGCGCGTAAGGGAATCCGACGTGTGACATCGCAGAGAATTGCAAGAGTGGAACGATTGAGAAGACGTTGTTGACGAGAACAAAGGTGAAGAGGGTAAAGAGGTATGGCACAAAGCGCATGAACTCTGGTCCCAAGATGTCCTTAGCAAGACCGTTGCGAACAAAGTCGTAGACGAGTTCACCAGAGAATTGAAGCTTTCCAGGAACTACAAGAGCCTTACGAGATGCTGCGATAAAGAAGATTGAAATCAAAATTACTGAGAGTGCAACGAGCAATACAGGCTTAGTGAGCCACTCGATATTTTCAAAGATTGGAGGAAGATCAAAGTCTTTAACGCCGGGAGGGGTAAAACCCTCTTCACCACCGCTGAGCTTTAGATGCATTGCCATCCCTCAGATTTTTAGGGCCTGAATCGCTTTCAGACGAGGCAAAGATTAGGGGGTAGGGAGGCTTCCTGAGAAATCGAAATCACGTGGCCCGCACCACGTTTTGAACGATCTTCATGAGGCAGAAACTGGAGCAAAGGCCTGAAAAGCCAAGGCTCTGTGCGAAGCGCAGGGCTTGGCGTTTAGGACGAGCGGAACTTACTCGCGTCCAAATCGGAGCCAGATCAGATAGAGCGCCCCGCCCATGCCCAGAAGGAAGCCCACGAGGGTGAGGTAAGAGGTGTTGAGGTACTTGTCGGCGAGATAACCCGCCCCGCCCCAGAAGATCAGCCCTGAGAGCATGTATCCGACGATGGTCCAGAGTGCATCAGCCTCGCGATTACCTGCCATGGGTGGATCTCCTCTAACTACTTGCCGGGTCTTACTAGCCGGGTCTTACTTGGAAGGTAATTGTAGATGAAGTTTGAGAGCTAGATATGCCCTGATTTCTCCCCCGAGCCAGGCGAAGGTGGCCGCCACAGCGCTGAGGGCGAAGGCCTTGCGGTCACAAGTTTCGGCTGGAACAAAGGCGGTGATGAGCCAGAGAAAAACACCGAGGGCTAAAACCTTGGCCATATATGAAAACATCGCGAACGCCATGGTCATCACCGGATCGAGGTCACGAGTTAAACGAGCGGCACCGATATTTGTAGCGAAGAAGATGACGACCACAAATTGAGCAAGGAGCGCGCCGACTAATCCAGAGCTGCCCTTAAGCCAAGCTGAAGCGGCAATTGAAATTACGCCAACGACGATTGTTGGAATTGCTGCTCCGCGAAGAAGCGCTCGCTCGGTGCTCATGCCGTAATTACCTTCGCTTGCTTATTTTGTTCAGATTGAGCTTTGTGAAATTCAGGTCGTTGACGTTGAAAGAGAATTGTAATTGTTAAGAGCGCTGCAAAAACTAACCCGGCAACCCAGAGCGGTGTGAAGGCAGAGATAGAGACGGGAAAGGCAATCGTTGCCGTCCAGAAATACATGATGAGCGCTGTGCGAGCTTGAGAATTACCTGCTCGCATAATGCGGTGATGGATATGTTCTTTATCAGATGTAAATGGTGATTTTCCGGCGCGCAGGCGACGAATAATTGCTGAGAACAAATCAATCAGCGGAATCGCTAAGACTGCAAGTGGAAGTGCAAGTGGAAGAAGTGTTGGGCCGAGCTTCTCGGCTGAGATTGCATTGGGGTCAATCTGGCCGGTCAAAGTAATTGCAGATGCTGCTAAGAGCAGACCGAGCAACATAGAGCCAGAGTCGCCCATAAATATCTTTGCTGGATAGGCGTTATGAGGCAGGAATCCGATACAGACGCCGATGATGATTGCGGTAATAAGTGATGGTGAACCAGCGCGACTAAAGCCATAAATAACAGCTAAAAGATATGCAAAGGCGAAGAACGCAGCGCCAGAGATAGCGACAATACCTGCCGCTAAACCATCTAGCCCGTCAATGAAGTTAACGGCATTGATAGTTACGAGCACGATGATGATGGTCAGTAGCTGCCCAATACTTGGTGGCAATGTCATGACGCCATTAATCGGCAACCAGAAGATCTGTACTCCGTAGATAAGCAGGATTCCGGCGGCTAGTGATTGGCCAGCAAGTTTTGTCAGGGCATCGATTTCAAAGCGATCATCGACCATTCCGAGCAATACTAAAAATGTGGCAGCGAGAAAGATTCCGATTGATTCGCGGGTAAATGATTTTCCAACCAGAGAGAGATGGTGGACTATCGCAAAGGTGACTGCCATGCCGATCCACATTGCAACGCCACCCCATCGCGGAGTTGGAGTTGTGTGAACATCGCGTTCACGAATTTTGGAGACAACACCGAGGCGAATTGCAATCGTGCGAACATACGGTGTGACGACATAACAAATTACTGCTGCAAGCAGAAGTGTTACGAGGTACTCGCGCATTTCTTAGAGAGCTTCTTATTTATGCCTGGTAGATAGGAAATTTTGCGGTGAGGGCGTGAACCTCTGACTTGATAGCAGCATGCGCTGCAGCATCATCGCTCTTGATTGCGCGTGAGATGAGTGAAGCAATTGTCTTCATCTCATTGACGCCCATCCCCTGCGTTGTAGTTGCTGGTGTTCCTACGCGAATACCTGAGGTAACGGAAGGCGCCTCTGGATCAAATGGAATTGAGTTTTTGTTGAGAACGATTCCTGCGGCGCCGCAACGTTCGTCGGCAACCTTGCCATTGACGCCAGTTGCGCGAATATCAATCAGTGCGAGGTGAGTTTCAGTGCCACCAGAGACTGCGCGCATTCCTTCAGCCTCAAGTGCAGAAGCGAGTGACTTGGCGTTGACGATGACATCCTTTGCATACTTTTGATAGGCCGGTGTTGCGCACTCTGCGAGCGCAACTGCCTTTCCGGCAACAGCAGACATGATTGGGCCGCCCTGCATTCCTGGGAATACTGCCTTATCAATTGCAGCTGCATGCTCTGCCTTAGACAAGATCATGCCGCCACGAGGACCGCGCAAGACTTTATGTGTTGTGAAAGAGACAACATCGGCATACGGAACAGGTGAAGGAATTGCCTTACCGGCAACGAGGCCGATGAAGTGAGCTGCATCTACCCACATGATTGCTCCGACCTCGTCGCAGATTGCGCGGACTTTCTCGAAATCAATCAGTGATGGGTATGCAGTTGCACCAGAACAAATCATCTTTGGCTTATTGGCGATCGCAAGGTCGCGTAGCTCGTCGTAATCGATGAGCTCGTTATCTTGGCGAACTCCGTATGAAACGATGTTGAACCACTTACCTGAGAAGTTGACCTTGGATCCGTGGGTGAGGTGGCCACCATGTGGAAGTGACATCGCAAGGACGGTATCTCCTGGCTTTGTAAATGCTTGGTAGACCGCAACATTTGCGCTGGCGCCAGAGTGTGGCTGGACATTTGCATGCTCTGCGCCGAAGAGCTCTTTTGCGCGATCAATTGCAATCGTCTCTGCAATATCTACTTCTTCGCAACCGCCGTAGTAGCGCTTACCTGGATATCCCTCGGCGTACTTATTAGAAAGGGTCGAACCAAGTGCTGCCAATACTGCGCGAGAGGTGAAGTTCTCTGATGCGATGAGCTGCAGATTTGTCTGCTGGCGCTTGAGCTCTGAAAGGAGCACCGCCGCAATTGCAGGATCTTGCTGAGTCAGGAGTTCGAAATCTGGGCCATAAAAAGTATTGGACATGGGCCTAGCCTATTGGCTCGTCGCCAGAAAGTGCAGGCACAACCGCAACTAGCTGCTCACGTGTGATGGCACCTTCTCGAATAATGGTCATTCCAGAGGAATCGGATTCGATAATTGTTGTCGCTGGACCTTCTGGGAGTTCTCCAGCTTCAAACATCACGGCGAGATCTGATTCGAGAACAAAGATGCGATCGGTATCTCGGGCTGGCTTCTGTCCAACGCGAGCGGCGCTTGCAGATGCAAGTGGTCCGGTCTCTTTAAGTAAGGCCGAGATAAATGGCGTATTGGGAACACGAACGCTAAAGCGATCCAGCGATTGATTATCACCAAGGTTCCAACGAAGTCCCATATTAGGACGCAAGTTAAATGAGATGAGTCCTGGCCAAAATGAATCCATCAGCGCACGTGCATCTGGCGTGACATCTCGTGCGAGGCCGGTGATGGTCTCGCCGGAATGAATCAATACTTGAGCTGCAACGCCGAGCGCATCTCCACGCAATACATGCATCGCACGAACAGCGAATTCAGAGAACGCATCTGCTAGAAAAACATATCCATGTTCTAGTGGAGCACAGATGATGTAGCCATCGCGGATTCCCTTTGCCGCCAGGGCAACGTGATCTTTGAGATCTCCCTCAAGCAGATTCACTCTCTCCATGGCGCGATTATCTCCGGATTCCAGTTGTAAATCGAGGGCGTCCAAGCAAATCTTCATGGAGAGTAATCTCATCGAAGTACGGGCCCATCGAATCAGCGATAGCTGCTGGTTGGCTCTCGTGATGTTCGATTGCGAGAAAGCCACCACTCTTTAAGAGTCGCGCTGATGCGCTGATAAAGCGTCGTGGAATAACCATGCCATCGTCACCACCAAAGAGCGCAACCGCTGGCTCGTGGTCAGCGACATCTTGCGGAAGTTCTTGGCTATCTGGAACGTATGGTGGGTTTGCAATGACCACATCGCATTTAACGCCATCAAGGGCATCTTCCACATCAGATTCAAGGATGCGAACTGTCTCATCGATGCGAGAGACGTTCTTTCGTAACCATTCAATGGCAGCCGGATCTTTCTCAACCGCAATCAGATGAGTGCGGGGAGCTTCCGTCGCAATTGCCAGCGTCAGTGCGCCAGAACCGGCACCGAGATCCACAACACTTACTTCACCTGATCGACCTTCAATATTCTTTAAAACTGCCTCGACGAGAAGTTCGCTCTCTGGACGAGGTACTAAAACGCCAGGACCCACCTGAAGTTCGAGGTAACGAAAATATGCAACTCCGGTGAGGTACTGCAGCGGCTCATGGGCACATCTGCGATCAAGTAATTTCCAGAAGGTTTCTTCAATAACAGTGGTATCGCCAATTGCCGTGATTGCATTTTCGACGGTGACTGGATTGTGTAGATCCATACGTGAAATGCCTAGAACGTGTGCAAGTAAGTGCTCTGCATCAACTTCTGGAAAACCTGCTGCAGTCAACTGCTCCTTACCGCCGCGCAGAAATTCTTTGAAAGTCAGCTCCATAACAATTAGCTCGTAGCAGAGAGCTTTGCCGCCTTATCGGCATCGAGAAGAGCTTGAATCACATCATCGAGCTCGCCATTAAGAACCGCATCCAAGTTATTTGATTTGTAATTAACGCGGTGATCGCTAAGGCGATTCTCAGGGAAGTTATAGGTACGGATGCGCTCTGAGCGATCCACTGTACGAACCTGGCTCTTACGTTCTGCAGCTGCTGCAGCATCCGCCTGCTCTTGTGCGTGTGCAAGCAAACGTGCCCGCAAGATTCGTAGTGCAGACTCTTTATTCTGCAACTGTGACTTCTCGTTCTGACATGAGACAACGATTCCGGTTGGACCATGGGTAAGACGAACGGCAGAGTCAGTCGTGTTAACTGATTGCCCACCAGGACCTGATGAGCGATAGACATCGACTCGAACATCGTTCATATTGAGCTCGACATCGACTTCTTCCGCCTCAGGCAAAATCAAAACTCCAGCGGCAGATGTATGGATACGACCCTGGCTCTCGGTCTCAGGTACGCGCTGCACTCGGTGCACACCACCTTCAAATTTCAAACGTGCATATGGTGATTCACCTGGCTGTGGTGATCCCTTAGATTTAATCGCCATCGAAATATCTTTATATCCGCCGAGATCAGCATCGGTAAGGTCAATGATCTCAACCTTCCAATTGTGCTTCTCTGCATAGCGCTGATACATACGCACCAAGTCACCGGCAAAGAGTGCAGATTCATCTCCACCTGCTCCTGCCTTGACCTCCATAATTACATCGCGATCATCGTTGGGATCACGTGGCAATAACAATTCTTCTAACTTATCTGCTGCTGCCGAAACCGTTGCCTCCATCGCTGGAATCTCTGCGGCGAAATCTGGATCTTCAGCAGCCATCTCACGCGCTGCAGCGAGATCGTCATTTGCGTTCTTCCAGGCGTTGAAGCCGGCGACTACTGGGCCAAGCTGCGCGTAACGACGACCTAACTTGCGAGCATTATTTTGATCTTCGTGAATTGAAGGATCAGCCATCTGCTTTTCGAGCTCTTGGTATTCACGCACCATTTCGTGTGCGGATGCAAAACGATCATCGGCCATCTGACTTCTCCTTTTCTATCTCGTGAGGTATTAAATAAATTTAAATGGGAAATAAAAAGACCGCCCGCAGCTCGAATAAACGAGCTGCGTTGGCGGTCTTCTTAGAAAGCTACTTCTTACCGAAACGCTCTTCGAACTTCGCGACGCGTCCACCGGTATCGAGGATGCGCTGCTTACCTGTGTAGAACGGGTGTCATACAGAGCAAACTTCAACGTAGATAGATCCGCTAGCAACTGTTGAGCGAGTAAGAAACTTCTCGCCACAACCACAAGTTACCTGGGTCTCTTTGTACTCTGGGTGGATCTCTGGCTTCATAGTGATTCCTTTTTATCTGTCTGGGTCCGACCCACGATTACTCGAAGGTGGCGGTGAACCAGAAGGGGCTTGCTCGGTAGGCCGTAATTCTCTCCCAAAAGCACTCAACCGCAAAATCCACGCGGAAGCAGCCCTTCCGGGGAGGCGGTTAATAGTGATTGGTCATGCCCTGTACAAGAGGAAATGGCTGCGGTGAGGATTAGCTATGAAAAAAACGTACTTAAAAATAGCAACTCTTCTCTGCTCTTTCTTCCTTCTCGGAAGTCTCGTCTCTTGTGGGACACCGTCGGCAGAAGAACTTGCCGCACGCACGACCGAGAGCGACGCCTCTAAATGGGATGACGAGGATTACAGAACAATTGCAGCTAAGGGTTGCCTGGCATACAAATCCGCCTTCGATCGAGCCTTAGCTGAGGATTACTTAGACTGGGTCGCGCAAATTCGATCATTTGTATTGGTGAGGTTGACTACTGGCGCCCTTGATGACCATGAGAAATGGGGACCAATCGCTGAAATAGTAGATCAATTCTACTTGAACGCTCTCAATAGGGGCGGCGGCGGTTCCGGTGTGACAATTTCTAGCGATTTAACTACTCAATCATTTGCACTCTGTGAAGAGGTCGGCGTCGATCTAGCTTCCTGATCAATTGAGCAGTAACAAAATAACTCAGCCACTTGAAATCGAAGGATCTCAAGTGGCTAAGTTATTTTCTGATGAATTTAAATTATGAAGTTTTTGCTGCCTTAGTTGGCTTGACTGGAGGCGTTGGACGTACGCCAATCAAAGGAGTTGCTGGTGCCGCTGGTGCCACACCAAGAGCGGTCACTGCTGCATCGCGCTTTGAAGTCGCTGTTGCAACTGCTGCTCGGTAGGCAGTGTTAGCTGCAACCTTTGTCGCCTCTGAAGAATTTGCAGCTACTGCTGCATCGCGTGCAGTCTTTGCGGCTACGAGTTCTGCCTTATATGACTTAAGAATATTTGCTCGAGCATCGTTGTAGCTCTTGCGGGCAACACCAAATGCATCAACGGCTGCCTTGTACTGTTCTTTCGAAGATTTGCGATTAGCAATATATGTTGCAACGGCTGTGCTGTAGGCCGCCTTTGCCTTCTGATATTCAGTGAGTGGCTTTGGTGCGGTTGTCGAGGTTGTAGTTGGCGCTGGAGTCTCTTCTGCAATCGCAGTACCGGTTCCAGCAAGTAGACCTGCTGCCACTAGTAGGGCCACATTGCGGCTATTGATGAGCGTTGCTTTCATGATCTTCTCCTTATTTCATTAATTTTGTGGAACTCCGCCGGATAGTTCATTTCGAAGTTCCTTAAGGTGAAGATTGCACCTGTTGATTGTGGAAGCCCTGTGATGAGTGCATGAGGCATGTGTGAAAAATGGGCATGAAAAAGCCCCGTCAACGCGATATCGACGGGGCTTTATCAAGCTTCTGCTAGTTCTTACTTTCACATGGCTATAGCCATTGAAAGCTCTTAGTTATCAGAACCACCCGTTGTCTTCTGGATCTGCATCAAGAATTCGACGTTGGACTTAGTGCCCTTCATCTTCTCAAGCAAGAGCTCGAGCGCTGCCTGTGGCTCGAGCGCGTGAAGCACGCGACGTAGCTTCCAGACGATATTAAGTTCTTCTGAACCCATAAGGATTTCTTCCTTACGAGTTGATGATGAAACAACGTTTACCGCTGGGAAGATGCGCTTATCTGCAAGACGGCGGTCAAGGATGAGCTCCATATTTCCGGTTCCCTTGAACTCTTCGAAGATAACTTCATCCATACGTGATCCGGTTTCGATCAGGGCTGTTGCAAGAATGGTGAGTGACCCACCATCTTCAATATTACGAGCTGCACCGAAGAACTTCTTTGGTGGGTAGAGCGCTGCTGAATCAACACCACCAGACAAGATACGACCTGATGCAGGCGCTGCAATGTTGTATGCACGGCCTAGACGAGTAATTGAGTCAAGAAGTACAACAACATCATGGCCGAGTTCAACGAGACGCTTTGCGCGCTCGATAGCAAGCTCAGCAATCATCGTGTGATCTTCTGCTGGTCGGTCGAATGTTGAGGCGATGACTTCTCCCTTAACAGAGCGAGTCATATCTGTAACTTCTTCTGGGCGCTCATCAACGAGAACAACCATCAAGTGAACCTCAGGATTGTTGATAGTGATCGCATTAGCAATTGCCTGCAAGACCATCGTCTTACCAGCCTTAGGTGGCGCAACGATGAGTCCGCGCTGTCCCTTACCAATTGGTGCAATCAAATCGATGACACGAGTCGTCAGAATATTTGGCTCTGTCTCAAGGCGAAGACGCTCTTGTGGGTAAAGAGGTGTGAGCTTTCCAAACTCAACGCGCGCCTTTGCATCTTCGACGGGAACGCCGTTAACAGTTTCGAGAGTAATAAGTGGGTTGTACTTCTGCTTCTGCTCGCCCTCACGTGCCTGACGAACCTGGCCTGTTACAACGTCGCCCTTACGAAGACCGTACTTGCGTACCTGTCCTTGTGAAACGTAGACATCGTTAGGACCTGGAAGATATCCAGCTGTGCGGATAAATGAGTAGTTCTCGAGAATATCGACGAGGCCGCCAACTGGTACGAGGACATCATCTTCACCGATTACTGGTTCGCGCTCTTCGCGGCCATTACGATCACGCCCGCTGCGATCGCGGTTGCGGCCATTACGGTCGCGACGATTGCGGTTGCGGTCGTTGCGATCACCACGGTCATTGCGGTTATCGGATGAGTTATCGTCATCGTTATCATTTGAATTACGTGAATTATCGTTTGAGTTATTCTCTGATTCGTCAGAGTCATCAGACTTCTTATTGTTGCGCTTCGCATTGCGAGCTTCGCGGCGAGCTTCACGCTCTGCCTTGGCGGCTTCGCGGTTTGATGCCTGGAGATCTCCAATTGCAGAGACAAGAGCATCCTTCTTGAGCTTTGCTGCGCCTTCAATACCGAGCTGGGAGGCAACTTCCTTGAGTTTCGGAAGTGTCATTGCAGCGAGTTCTGTTGTTGTCATTGATTTCTTTTCTTGAGTGTCTCTACTTTTATAGAGAGATTGTGGTGTTTCGAGATTATGTGGAACTTGGGTTTTACTGAATTACTGAGATTTTTATCAACGTATTCGCCTCATTGAAACCGGCGGTGCTGATGGGCAAAACTATAGCAGGGTCGCTCCGCGTGATGCAATTTCAAGCGGGGTGGCTACAAAAGCCTTGCCGGCGGCCAACTTTAGCTCTTCTACTTCGCGTTGATCTGCGGTGTGAAGTGCGAGAACTGTTGGACCTGCGCCAGAGATAAATGCTGCGATACCTGCGGCACGCAGTTTCTGAACGAGGGCATATGACTCGGGCATAGCCTCGGCGCGATAAGACTGATGCAAGAAATCTTCAGTTGCAGTAAGAAGTAAGTCAGGTCGAGTAGTAAGTGCGTGGCTCATGAGCGCTGCATTGGTTGAGTTGCGGACGGCATCACCAAAAGGAATCGACTCTGGCAACATCTTTCGCGCCTTCGCAGTTGCTAACGCCTTCGCTGGAATGTACGCCATCGCTTGAATGCGAGGATCAACGTTGAGATGCACACAGTGCGCAGATGACTTGTGCTTTTCTACCTCAAACCAAGAGATAGTCGCACCGCCGAAGAGCGCAGCTGAAACATTATCTGGATGGCCTTCCATATCAGTGGCGAGGGAGAGCAATTGAATATCATTCATATGGTCTTCACCATTGAGTACAAGAGCACGTGCAAGTACTAGACCACCAATGATGGCGCTAGCCGATGAACCCAAACCGCGACCATGAGGATTGACGTTGAGCGCGCGGATTGCAAGACCCTTCGGGCGTCCACCTAGAAAATCAAAACCTTTATACATCGCCTTCACAAGCAGGTTCTTATCTGTGCGAGGCACCTCATCGGCGCCTTCACCTGTCACATCGATATCAAGAAGTGAATCATCGAGTACCTGTGCGACATAACGATCATGCAAAGCAAGTGCTAAGCCAAATGCATCAAAGCCAGGGCCGAGGTTCGCCGAAGAAGCAGGCACCTGCACCTGCATCGGTTTCGCCTTAAAGGTTGGCTTGCTCATGAATTAAGCCTTCTTCAATCCAAGTGCATCTGCTGCAATATCGGCGCTGACTGGAACGCTAACTGGATCCTTAGCGCCTTCAAGTGCCCAAGGTATATCCTTCAAACCATTTCCGGTGCATGTAATGACAATCTTCTTACCGCGTGGAAGCTTTCCAGCGGCTTTATATTTAATAAGACCAGCTAGACCTGCCGCAGATGATGGCTCGCAGAAGATGCCTTCTTGCGAAGAGAGAATGCGATAAGCAGCCAAGATTTCTTCATCGGTAACTGAATCTATAAGTCCTGCTGACTCATCACGAGCCGCAATTGCCTGGTTCCAAGAAGCAGGCTTTCCGATGCGAATAGCGGTAGCAATTGTCTCTGGGTTATCAACTGGGTGGCCAAGTACTAATGGTGCAGAACCTGCCGCTTGGAATCCCCACATCGCAGGCTTTCGCTTTGAAAGACCATCGTTGTAATACTCGTTATAGCCCTTCCAATATGCAGTGATATTTCCGGCATTACCAACTGGAAGTGTGTGAATATCTGGCGCATCGCCAAGGAGATCTACAACTTCGAAAGCTGCTGTCTTCTGGCCTTCAATGCGATAAGGGTTAACTGAGTTAACGAGTGAGACTGGGTACTTCTCTGAAAGTTCGCGAGCAAGTACTAAGCAATCATCAAAGTTTCCTTGTACCTGAAGCAGCGTTGCACCATGAGCAACCGCCTGCGCAAGCTTTCCCATCGCAATCTTTCCTTCAGGAATAAGTACTGCTGGAACCATGCCCGCTTTAACTGCATATGCAGCAGCTGATGCAGATGTATTTCCCGTCGAGGCACAGATAACGGCTTTGGCGCCATCTTCAGCAGCTTTAGAAATCGCCATTGTCATTCCGCGATCCTTGAAAGAGCCAGTTGGATTGACGCCCTCGAACTTTACCCAGACTTCGTTATCGAGCATCTCAGAGAGATTGCATGCATAGATGAGAGGTGTTCCGCCTTCGCGGAGAGAAACAATTGGAGTCTTTGAACTAACAGGCAGGCGATGGCGGTATTCCTCAATGACTCCGAGCCATTGATGTGCGCCCTCTTTCTTTCCAAAAAATCCCATTACGCACTCGCTCCCTCTACACGGATAACGCTAGAAATCTTGCTGACAATATCCATCTTCTTCAGCGCTTCAACAGTTGCTTTGAGTTCGCCTTCAGTTGCAAGGTGGGTGACAATGATGAGCTCTGCATCTGCATCGCGACCGTTTTGATCGACAGTTTGAATCGATACTCCTTGAGTAGCAAAGACCTGTGCAATGGCGGCCAAAACACCTGATTTATCTTGTACTTCAAGTCGAATAAGGAACTTAGTCTTAGTTGTCTCAATCGGTGCGATATCTCGATCTGCATAATCTGTTTCACGTTGACCAACAGAGTTGTGAGCAATGTGGCGAGAGACGGCGAGAATATCTCCGAGAATTGCTGATGCAGTTGGTGCGCCACCTGCGCCTCGACCGTAGAACATCAATGGCCCTGCCGACTCTGCCTCAACGAAGACAGCATTAAATGCATCGCGAACAGATGCAAGTGGATGTGCCTTCTCGAGCATTACTGGGTGGACGCGCACCGAGATCTCATCTTTAGGTGTGAGCTCTGCGATTGCAAGAAGTTTGATGACGTAACCAAGTTCTTTGGCGAGTTGAACATCTTCGAGAGTGATATGTGAAATGCCCTCACGGTAGACATCAGAAACTGTGACGCGTGTGTGGAAGGCGAGGCCAGAGAGAATTGCTGCCTTTGCAGCGGCATCAAAGCCCTCGATATCTGCAGTCGGATCTGCCTCTGCGTATCCAAGATCTTGTGCCTCTTTCAGGGCGACTGCAAACTCTTTATTCTCTTCATGCATCTTGGTAAGAATGTAATTTGTTGTTCCGTTGACGATTCCCATGACGCGGATGACGAAGTCGCCAACCAATGAATCTCGAAGCGGTCGAATAATTGGAATTGCACCAGCAACTGCGGCTTCGTAGTAAATATCTTCACCCTGCGCATATGCAGCGGTGAATAACTCTGCGCCATGGCTGGCCAGCAAAGCCTTATTTGCAGTGACGATTGATTTGCGATTCTTAATTGCGAGATGAGCTAACTCGTTGGCAGGTTCGATGCCACCCATGACCTCGACAATCAGATCAATCTCTGGATCATTGACGATTGAGAAGGGATCAGTTGTGAAGAGCGCCGGATTAATTCCTGGATGATCCTTAATTGTGCGGACCGCGATGCGGGAGAGCTCGATCTTGACGCCTGCGCGGGTCGAGAGCTCTTCCGTATCTGCCAAAAGAAGTCGGGCTACTTCGCTGCCGACAACGCCGCAGCCGAGCATGCCAATGCGTACTGGTTTATCTGCTCGGCTCATGAGGTTGATTCTTTCACATCTTGGCAACATCGAGAGCGAGCAAATCAGCCTCGGTCTCACGGCGCACGATTACACGTGCCTTTCCATCGATGACCGCGACAACCGGCGGACGGGGCACATGGTTGTAATTGCTCGCCATCGAGCGTCCATATGCACCGGTAGCTGGAGTTGCGATGAGATCACCTGGGATCACATCTGATGGAAGTTGAATATCTCGAATAATGATGTCGCCGGTTTCGCAATGCTTTCCCACTAGTCGAGATTGGGAGGTCGCTGCAGTGGAAGTGCGCTGAGCAATACATGCAAAGTACTCGGCATCGTAGAGCGCAGTACGTGCGTTATCGCTCATGCCGCCATCGACAGAGATGTATTTACGAATAGATCCATCTTCGATGAGAACATCTTTGACAGTTCCGACCTCATACAAGGTGAACATCGTTGGACCGATGATGTTACGACCAGGTTCGATAGAGATTGATGGAAGATCAAGTGAGTACTTGGCGCATGCCTGACGGATTGCCTTGCCAATTGTTGGAAGGACATCCGAAGGTTCGACGGTAACTTCACTTGGAAGATATGCGATTCCGTATCCACCACCGAGATCAAGCTCTGGCAACTCTGTACCAAATGCATCACGATATTTAGCCATAAATGCCAAGAGGCGATCTGCAGCAATTTCAAAAGCTTCGGTGCCGAAAATTTGTGAGCCGATATGGCAGTGAACGCCGCGGAGTTCGAGTTCAGGCAAAGTTGCAATCTTTTCAACCGCAGTCCAGGCAGCACCAGATGCAATTGAGAATCCAAATTTCACATCTTCATGGGCTGTCGAAATTGATTCGTGGGTGTGCGCTTCGATTCCTGGGGTAAGTCGAATAAGAACTGATTGGCGCTTGCCGTGTTTGCGTGCAGCTTCTGCAATGCGGTCGATTTCATAGAGCGAGTCCATGACGATTGTGTTTACGCCGATAGCAACGGCACGATCAATCTCTGAGAGTGATTTATTATTTCCATGTACTTCAATCTTTGATGGATCTACGCCACCAGCGAGAGCGACTGCGAGTTCTCCGCCAGTTGAAACATCGATACCGATTCCGAGTTCGGCAATCCAATGTGCAAGAGCGGTACAGGTGAATGCTTTCGATGCGTAGAAGACATGTCCTGCCTTTTCACCAAATTCAGCTGTGAGTCCATCTCGCCAGGCGGTAGCACGAGTGCGAAATGCTGCTTCATCGAGAAAGAAAGTCGGTGTGCCAAATTCTTGAGCGAGAGTAGAAGCAGCAATACCCGCAAGGTGTAACTCGCCATTAATAAATGAAGCGTTCTTCGACCACATAGATGCCCCTTGAGCTGATTGATGTGCCATTACATACGCTCCGGTGCGCTAACGCCAAGTAGGTTGAGGCCATTAGCAATAACCTGCATAGTTGCGGCACAAAGGTTTGCACGTGCTGAGTGAATTGGTGCAATCGCTTCATCACCCAAGGGAAGCACACGGCAATCAGCATAGAAGCCGTGATAAACACCGGCGAGCTCTTCTAGGTAACGGGCAACGCGGTGTGGTTCACGAAGTTCGGCTGCGCTGGCAACAATGCGTGGGTACTCTGCAAGAGTGCCGAGCAATTGGTTCTCGCGGTCATGGCTCAGTTGAGCTGGGTCGAAATTATCGAGTCCGGTAGGGATTCCGAGCTCTGCTACGTTTCTAAGAACGGCAGCGATTCGAGCATGCGCATATTGCACGTAATAGACCGGATTCTCATTGGTATTACTGCGCAAGATATCGATATCCATCACCATCGGCGTATCCACTGGATAACGAATCAAGGTATATCGAGCTGCATCTACGCCAACTTTCTCGACGAGTTCAGCAAGGGTGATGATGGTTCCGGCGCGCTTGGAGAGTTTGACCTCTTCGCCACCTTCCATGATTTTTACTAGCTGGCCAATGAGTACATGGATGTTGTAATCAGGATTATCGCCAGCGCATGCAGCAACTGCACGGAGGCGATGGATATATCCATGGTGATCTGCGCCCAACATGTAAATACAAATATCTGAACCACGTTCGCGTTTATTGATGTAATAAGCGGTATCTGATGCGAAGTATGTGAGTTCGCCATTCTCTTTGATGAGTACGCGATCTTTATCGTCGCCGAAATCTGTAGTGCGAAGCCAGACTGCGCCATCGAGTTCGAATACATGACCCTGCTCGCGAAGTTTTACCATGCCGTGATCGACAGCCCCTGATTGATGGAGCGAGCGCTCAGAAAACCAGACATCAAACTTTGTATGGAAAGTTTCGAGAACAGCCTGCTGCTCAGCGAGCTGAACCTTGTAGGCAGCTTCACGGAAATCTTCACTCGTAGAAATTCCTGGGTTCTCAGCTACGACAATCTTTGCCAGGTCCTTGATGTATTCACCCTGGTATCCATCTTCCGGAATTGGATTACCGAGTGCGGCTGCTTGAACTGATTGACCGAAGAGATCCATCTGACGGCCACGATCGTTGATGTAAAACTCTTGCGTTACCTGCGCTCCCGCTGCCTTGAGAACACGACCAAGTGCATCGCCCACTGCCGCCCAACGGGTATGCCCAAGATGTAATGGTCCAGTTGGGTTTGCGCTTATGAATTCGAGATTTACAGAGACGCCCTTGAGGGATTGTCCATGGCCGTATATTGCGCCACCGCTAAGAATGGTGCGAACAAGCTCTGCCTGATTGGCACGATCTAAAGTGATATTAATAAATCCTGGGCCTGCAATATCTACCTTGCTGACTCCGGGAAGTTCTGCGATTGCACCTTGAAGAAGCGTTGCTACTTCACGCGGATTCTTTCCAGCCGCTTTTGCTAACTGGAGCGCGATAGAAGTGGCGTAATCACCATGGTCACGATTCTTTGGCCGTTCTAGAACTATCGACTCGGGGGCAGAACCTGTGAGCTCGCCTCTCTCGATGGCAGCGACAACGAGCGCCTGTATTGAGGCTGCGAGTTGATCTGCGAGTGAGGACATTTGGGTAGTTTACCCGCGCAGTTGGCGAGAGGTAGACGATTTTGGTGTGAGCGCCTCCAAGCCTTACTCTTTCCCCTGCATCCGAAAGTAAAGAAGTCCACTGGATGTAAGCGGGAGTGGTGAAATGGCAGACACGCCAGTCTTAGGAACTGGTGCTCCGGCGTGCGGGTTCAAGTCCCGCCTCCCGCACAAGCAATTTAATTGAATTTCTATATCTCGCCTTATCGGCTACCGTCCTAGACTCTTCCTATGTCAGATTACGTAGCAGGTTCATGCAATATCGGTTCAGCCGAGATTCATCGTAGATACCAGGTCGCAATCCTTGGTTCCATCGGATACATCGCCATCGCTATCTACTTCATCCTCTCTGACGCATCCACATCTCTGCGACTCATCGCATTCTTGCCTGCAATGGCAGCTTCTGTTGGCTTCAATCAGGCACGACGCAAGTTCTGTCTCGCTTATGGATTGATGGGTGTCTTTAATTTCAACTCTGGCAATAAGGTCAGCAAGGTTAAGGATCCGGTTGCCCTCGCAGCCGATCGTGCCTATGCGATAAAGATTCTGCTCATTAGTTTTCTTCCTGCGCTACTTCTGACCACTCTCCTCTTCGCCATTTAATAGATTGAAAGCTACTAAGGGGCCCAGCGATGGCAAAAGCATCTCCAGCAAAGATTAAGAAGTTACAAGCTGAGGCCAAGCGAGCGGCTGCAGCTCGTAAAGCAGAGAAGGCGGCTTCAAAGTTAGCAATCACTCATGCTGGAATCGATTCCGATCCATATGAAGGTGTTGACGATGCTTGGCGTGAAATTGGATTAGCAGCCCCGGCCCGTCGAGCTTTAATTGATGAGGGTTACTACACAATCAGCGATCTTCGAAAGGCATCACTTGCTGCCTTGAAGGAACTTCATGGAATGGGGCCAAATGCAATTCGCATCTTGATTGCAGAGGCGAAGAAGGCAGATATTCAACTTCGGAATTGAGCTTGCGATATTCCGCGAAGGTATAGGAATTAAAGAATTAAAGTACGAAGCTGTAAATCAACAACGCGCCACCGATAATTGAAAGCATCAGCGCTGCGTTACGGCTCTCTAGCCACTTCTTCCCGAAAGATGTGAATGTGAGAGCAATCAGAAGAGCACCAGGGATAAAGAGAGCTGCGCTCTTTGAGAAATTGCTCTCAGCGCCAGTTTGATAACGAAGATTGATAAGCCCTACTGCCAACGCTGCATAAGCAGCCATTCGATAATTATTAATGCGTGCGCTATTCATAGATGTAACAGTAATGGCAAAGGGCGTCGATTTCTCGACGCCCTTCACTTTTTTACTTATTTAATTAGTGATCAGCAGGCATTCCCTCAGCCTGTGACTTCATACGTGCAATCTTGAGGATTGTTAGACCGAATACACACTTAGCAAGAATATCTGCTGTTGTGTAACCAACCTGAATTGCTACGAATGACTCTGGTGATGCATCTCCAACAATGTTGAAGATGTACGCGATTGGGTAAACGCCCCATGTTGCGATGAGGAGAAGACGCAAGCGTCCTACTGTCTCTGCAACGCCTGCTGGCTGACGCTCCAATGAAGCTGAGAGCTCCTTGAAAAGTACCCAAAGGATGTAGATGAATGGAATTGTTGAAAGAACACCGTATGTAACCTGTGTGCTCTGCTGTGATGAGATTTCACCTGGGTAACCAAGTGCGATCATTGCAGCTGATGCTGGAACAAGGCGTGTGATAAGTGACTTTGAAACTTCCTTAGCAAGTGCCAATACAGCAATTACCTCAACGAGAAGTAGTGGAACTGTGAGAAGCCAATCTACATAACGGTAAGCCTCATTAAATGAACCTGCTTCACCGCCAGCGTTGACCATGAAACCTTCTGATGCTTCACCGAATGAGTTAAAGATTCGCCAGTAGTGGTATCCAGCGATGAATGTAACCATCGATGACATAACTAGCGCATTGCGGTACTTAGGTAGCACGCGTGACTGTGAAACTAATGTGTAAACAGTGCATGCAAGCATTGAAATTAAACCGAATGAGAACATGTTGTAAACAAGGTTCCACTGGTTGGGACTTAGGTTGACCATATCTCCTGAGCCTTTCGTGACTCTCATCAGTGCGGACCATTCGGCCCGTAAGACCGCAGGTCAACGTTTATAGCCCAGGGCTACGTTGGCCTTCGATAAGGGAAAGTGTGAACCTTTTGCGAGGTCTTTGCACCAATAAACGACATTAATTTCTGACTTTTTTCTGCGTAGTTACCCGTGAGTTACGCTCAAATCGGGCAGATTTTAGAGAATCTCCGTCAAGAGCGCTTCAACTCGCGACTTAATTTTATCTCTGATAACGCGCACAGAATCGATTCCTTGGCCAGCAGGATCATCGAGCTTCCAATCCTCATAACGCTTACCTGGATAGTAAGGGCAGGCATCGCCACAGCCCATGGTTATGACCACATCTGACTGCTGTACTGCCTCTGGTGTCAGGATTTTTGGTTTCTGATTGGCAATATCAATACCGAGCTCAGCCATGGCATCGACTGCAACTGGATTAATGGAATCTTTTGGGGCAGATCCTGCCGAGAGAACTTCGACGCGCTCTCCCCCAAGTTCGCGCATAAAGCCAGCTGCCATCTGTGAGCGACCAGCATTGTGAACACAGACAAACATAATCGTCTTCTTATCGCTCATTATTTCTTCTCTTTCTTATTTGGCTTATTGAGGTAGGTAAAGAGTAGATATCCAAGCGCTGCACCAATAATCTGAAAAGGAATAAAGGTAGCTGCCGAATGTGGGGCAATCCCTGCAAAACTATTTGAGAATACTCGGCCAATCGCTATCGCAGGGTTTGCAAAGGAGGTTGATGATGTAAAGAAGTAAGCGGCGAAGATCCATGATGCAACGCCAACGGCAACTTTCTTTCCCTTATTGATTGTTGAGAGCTGATAGATGACAAATACCAATCCTGCAGTTGCAAGAACTTCACTCATCAATAAATTTGCACCATCACGTGATTTAGTTGAGATATCAATTGCTGGATGTTCAAAGAGAATATTGGCAAGAATTGTTCCGCTGATTGCGCCACTTACTTGAGCAACGATAAAAAGCAGAGCCAAGTTAAGTGAAATCTCTTTTCGAAAGAGAGAAATTCCAGTGACGACTGGATTGAAATGCGCTCCACTAATGGGCGCGAAGAGAGTTATAAGTAGCCAGAGCGCAGCTCCTGTTGCTGCAGCATTGATTAGTAGTTGGACTCCGATGTCGTTCGAGAGATTTTCGCCCATGATGCCAGAACCAACGACGACCGTGGCAAGAGTTGCCGTGCCGATGAACTCAGAGAGACTTTTTCGCATAGAGAAAGAATAAGCGCAGTAGATGACGAGAAGGTAAACAATTAGTGGTTTTCTAAGTACCCTTATGCAATGCGCACGCAATTAGAGATGCTCCACGGCCATAAGGGCTTTACCGCATTGGCGTTCTCGCGATTTATCTCCAATGTAGGCAATGGAATGTCTCCGATTGCACTCGCTTATGGTGTCCTCAGCATTGAAGGCTCAGATGGTGGTGACCTCAGCTTGGTTATGGCGGCTCGTTATTTTCCTCTCGTTGCATTTATGTTATTCGGCGGTGTCATTGCCGATCGCTTCCAGCGCAATCGCATAGTCGGCGGCGTTGATGTCATAGGTAGTTTGGTCGTCGGGGTAAGTGCAATTTCATTTCTAGGCGGGTTCCCGCATGTATGGATCCTGGTAGCGATGGGTGCACTCTTTGGAGTTCTTAATGCGCTCTGGTGGCCAGCGATGTCAGGCGTTCTGCCCGAAATTTTGCCGAAGGAGAAGCTGCAAGAAGGCAATGCAGTAGTCGGGCTCATGAACAACCTTGGATATATATCGGGAACGCTGCTTGGTGGAACCTTGGTTGCTGCTTTTAATCCTGGTTGGGCGCTACTCGTTGATGCCATCAGTTTTCTCATTGCGGGCATCATTCTCTGGAATTTAAATCTCCCTAGCAAGACGCGCATTGAAAGCCCAGGAATCATTCACGATCTCAAAGTAGGTTGGAGCGAATTTACTTCGCGTTCATGGGTAGTCACGATGGTGCTCTGTTTCGCATTTATCAATATGTCATTCGAATCGATGTTGCAGGTATTAGGACCACTTAACTTTAGTGATCCGCAAACTGGTCCACGCAACTGGTCACTTAATCTTGCGGGAATGACAACTGGAATGATGATCGGTGGATTTATCGTCCTCAAAATGAAATTTAAGCGACCGCTCTTTATCTCAATGATTCTTATTGCAATCTCAGTTGTTTGGGATTTTTCTCTCGCCTTTGAACTGCCATTAATAATCTGTGTGATCTCCGCAATTTTCTCTGGACTCACAATCGAATTCTTTATGGTTACTTGGATGACCTCTCTACAAAGTCATGTTCCGGAAGAGTCGTACTCTCGTGTCAATGCCTACGATGCACTGGGTTCATATGGAATCGCCCCGATTGGAGTTGTCATTGCCGGCCCACTCGCCTCGCATTTTGGGGTGAGTAATCTGCTCATCGCGACCGGCACCCTGACATTTATAGCCGCCTGTGCCTCGTTGACCGTTAAATCAGTCCGAAACCTTACAAACGCGTAGGCTCATCACATGAGCAACGCTTCAGATGAAAAGGTTCCGGTCGCGCCACCAAAGTTGCGTGGCTGGTTTCATCTAGGAGCTACACCCGCAGTCATCATCGCCTCGCTCA
>Ga0209230_10000241_pt1 | contig 20967 bp, 14 predicted proteins | sample LakOntMetagenome_FD_187467 | JGI IMG/M metagenome (GOLD analysis project Ga0209230, IMG submission 187467) | Freshwater and sediment microbial communities from Lake Ontario - Sta 18 epilimnion Metagenome (SPAdes) (version 2) | ecosystem: Environmental > Aquatic > Freshwater > Lentic | place... | reverse complement strand
AAATAAAAAAAACACTTAAATTAAATAACAATGGTAGATTTAAAAGAATTCGCGAACCAGTTGGTAAACCTTACTGTAAAAGAGGTTAACGAGCTTGCTCAAATTTTGAAAGAAGAGCATGGCATCGAGCCTGCAGCTGCTGCTGTGGCTGTTGCTGCCCCTGCTGCAGGTGGTGGCGAAGCTGCTGCTGCTGAGCAAACAGAATTTGACGTAATCTTGGTAAGCGCAGGTGATGCCAAATTGCAGATCGTAAAGATCGTTAAAGATTTGACTGGCTTGGGCTTGAAAGAAGCTAAAGACTTAGTAGATGGTGCTCCTAAGGCTGTTAAAGAGAAGGTTTCTAAAGCAGAAGCTGAAGACTTGGCAGCTAAATTGAAAGAGGCCGGCGCTACAGTTGAAATTAAGTAAGCACTAAACCAATGTACCCTAAGGCCCCGGATATTCCGTGGGCCTTTTGGGCGTTTTAAGACGAACACCACTGTCAAACCATAAAAAAACCAAAAAAATTGAGCACCATACAAAACAAAAGGATTTCATTTGGCAAGGTAAAACATGCCATTGATTATCCCGATTTTCTGGACGTACAACTCCAATCTTTCCAAGAGTTTTTCCAGTTAGACACTCCGGCCGACAAGCGCGAGGGAGAGGGATTGTTTGAAGTATTCCGCGAGAACTTCCCAATCACCGATACCCGTAACATCTTTGTGTTGGAATTCCTAGATTATTTCGTGGATCCCCCAAGGTATGTAATCAACGAATGCATTGAGCGTGGTTTAACCTACGCTGTACCGTTGAAGGCCAAGTTGAAATTGAGCTGTAACGATCCAGAACACGAAGATTTTCAGACCATAGTACAGGACGTGTATTTGGGAACCATCCCATACATGACTCCCAATGGTACATTTATCATTAACGGTGCTGAGCGTGTAATTGTGAGTCAATTGCACCGTTCACCAGGTGTATTCTTTGGACAGAGTGTACACAGCAACGGAACGAAATTGTATTCTGCTCGTGTTATTCCATTCAAGGGTTCTTGGATTGAATTCGCAACAGATGTGAATGCAGTGATGTACGCATACATCGATCGTAAAAAGAAATTCCCTGTAACAACATTGCTTCGCGCCATAGGATTTGAGAGTGACAAAGACATTCTTGATATTTTTGGTTTGAGTGAAGAAGTGAAGGTTTCAAAGGCGGGTTTGAAGCGCGTGATTGGTCGCAAATTGGCTGCACGTGTTCTTCGCACTTGGATTGAGGATTTTGTGGATGAGGATACTGGAGAAGTGGTGAGCATCGAGCGCAATGAAGTGATTTTGGAGCGTGATACTGTTTTGGCAGAAGATCATATCGATGTCATCGTTGAGGCTGGTGTTAAGTCGATCATTTTGAATGCTGAAACTGAGAATGGTATCAGCTATGATGTGATCTACAATACTTTACAGAAAGATACTTCAAACAACGGCAAAGAAGCCTTGGAAGTAATCTATCGTCAATTGAGAAATGCTGATCCACCGGATGAAGAAACCGCGCGTGGTATCATTGAGCGTTTGTTCTTCTCAGACAAGCGTTATGATTTGGGCGAAGTTGGTCGTTATCGTATTAATAAAAAATTGGAGATCGACACCCCGATGGAGGTGCGCGTTCTTACAAAAGAAGATATCATCAGCATCATCAAGTACTTGATTGAACTTTACAATGGTTCTGAAATACTCGATGATATTGACCACTTGAGCAACCGTCGTGTCCGCACCGTGGGTGAGCAATTGTATGCTCAGTTTGGTGTTGGTTTGGCGCGTATGGCAAGAACCATCCGTGAGAAGATGAACATTCGTGATAACGAAGTGTTCACACCTCAGGATTTGGTGAACGCACGTACACTGTCGAGTGTAATTAATTCATTCTTTGGAACGAACCAGTTGAGTCAGTTCTTGGATCAAATCAATCCTTTGGCAGAAATTACGCACAAACGTCGTTTGAGCGCACTTGGTCCGGGTGGTTTGAGTCGTGAACGTGCAGGTTTTGAAGTTCGTGACGTACACTACACCCACTATGGTCGTTTGTGTACCATCGAAACGCCAGAGGGTCCAAACATCGGTTTGATTTCATCGTTGTGTGTACACGCAAAAATCAACGGCATGGGATTCTTGGAAACCCCTTATCGTAAAGTGGTAAACGGCAAAGTGGAAAGTGGTATCGTTTATCTTTCAGCAGAGGAAGAGGATGGTAAGACTATCGCACAGGCGAATGCCGAGTTAGACGAAAAAGGAAACTTTATGACTACGTTGGTGAAGAGCCGTAAGGAAGGTGACTTTCCATTGGTGAATCCAGCGCAGTTAGAATACATGGACGTAGCTCCGAACCAGATTGTATCGATTGCGGCTTCATTGATTCCTTTCTTGGAGCATGATGATGCAAACCGTGCTTTGATGGGTTCTAACATGCAGCGTCAGGCCGTTCCATTGTTGCGTCCTGAAGCCCCTATTGTTGGAACTGGATTGGAAGAGAAAGTGGCTCGCGACAGTCGTTCATTGATCAATTCGGAAGGCAATGGCGAAGTGGTTTACGTGGATGCACGTGAGATTCGCATTCGTTATGAGCACAACGAATTTGATGATTTGGTAAGCTTTACTGGCGATACCAAAACGTATAATTTGATCAAATTCCGCAGAACCAACCAAAACTCTTGTATCAACTTACGTCCGATCGTGAAAAAAGGCGACCGAGTAACTAAGGGACAAGTTTTGTGTGAAGGTTACGCGACCCAGGGTGGTGAATTGGCATTGGGAAGAAACTTGCGTGTGGCATACATGCCATGGCAGGGTTACAACTTCGAGGATGCGATTGTAATCTCTGAGAAGGTTGTGAAAGACGATTGGTATACAACCGTTTACATTACTGAATTTGAATTGGAAGTTCGCGATACAAAGCGTGGTGAGGAAGAGTTAACGAATGATATTCCGAACGTAAGTGAGGAAATGACTCGCAACTTGGACGAAAACGGTTTGATTCGTGTGGGTGCTGAGGTGAAGGAAGGTGATATTTTGATCGGTAAAATCACTCCAAAAGGAGAGACTGAGCCATCACCTGAAGAGAAGTTGTTGCGTGCCATCTTTGGAGACAAGGCGGGCGACGTGAAGGATGCTTCTTTGAAAGCTTCTCCTGGTGCTCAGGGTGTTGTTATCGATAAGAAATTGTTCTCTAAGAGCAAAAAAGATAAAGGCACTCGCAGTGGAGATAAAACCCGCTTGTCTAAAATGGATGATGACCACCGCAAGGATTTGGGTCATTTGAAAGACGAGTTGGTGAAAAAATTGTTCCAATTGGTTGGTGGCAAGACTTCACAAGGTGTTTACAACATGTACAGTGAGGAATTGATTCCAAAGGGTACAAAATTCACTCAGAAAAATTTGATGAGCATTGATTACAGCAATGTGAACTATCACAATTGGACGAGTGATACTGACAAGAACGATTTCGTGGTTCGTTGTTTAACCAACTACATCAATGTTCACAACGAGAAGGTGACCAATTACAAGCGCGATCATTACTCAATCAGTGTGGGTGATGAATTGCCAACCGGTATTTTGCAATTGGCAAAAGTATATGTTGCCAACAAGCGTAAATTGAAGGTGGGTGATAAGATGGCGGGTCGTCACGGAAACAAGGGTATTGTTGCGCGCATTGTGCGTGAAGAAGATATGCCGTTCTTGAACGATGGAACTCCGATGGATATCGTATTGAACCCATTGGGTGTACCTTCACGTATGAACTTGGGTCAGATTTACGAAACTGTATTGGCGTGGGCTGGTAAGGAAATGGGCGTTCGTTTTGCGACACCAATTTTCGATGGAGCTACTATGGCTGAGATCGACGAGGTAACTGAAAAAGCAGGTATCCCGAAGAACGGTTTGGTTTATTTGAACGATGGTTTGAGCGGTGTGAAATTTGATCAACCCACTACTGTAGGTATCAGTTACATGTTGAAATTGGGACACATGGTGGATGATAAGATGCACGCACGTTCAATTGGTCCATACTCACTCATTACTCAACAGCCGTTGGGTGGTAAGGCGCAGTTTGGTGGTCAGCGTTTCGGTGAAATGGAAGTGTGGGCGTTGGAGGCATTTGGTGCTGCCAACATCTTACGCGAGATTCTCACAGTGAAATCGGATGACATTACCGGTCGTGCGAAGGCATATGAGGCCATTGTTAAGGGTGATAACATCACAAACATAGGCACACCAGAATCGTTCAACGTATTGCTCCACGAGCTCCGTGGTTTGGGCTTGGAAGTAACATTTATGGATTAATCCCCAGAAACCAATCATGCAACTTCAAAAGAAAACACAAAAACAAGGGAGTAACTTTAGCAAGATTCGTATCTCGCTTGCATCTCCTGAAAACATATTACGTCGCAGTTTCGGTGAAGTAGTTAAACCCGAAACCATTAACTATCGCAGTTATAAGCCTGAAATGGGCGGATTGTTCTGTGAGCGCATTTTCGGTCCAATCAAGGATTACGAATGTCATTGCGGTAAATACAAGCGTATCCGTTACAAGGGTATTGTTTGTGACCGTTGTGGTGTAGAGGTAACCGAGAAGAAGGTGCGTAGAGAGCGCATGGGTCACATCAATTTGGTGGTACCTGTGGCTCACATTTGGTACTTCCGTTCTTTGCCGAACAAAATTGGTTATTTGTTGGGAATCCCTACCAAGAAATTGGATATGGTTATTTACTATGAGCGTTATGTAGTGGTTCAGACCGGTGCAGCGAGCAATGTAAATTACTTGGATTTGTTAACAGAGGAAGAGTACTTAGACATTTTGGATTCTTTGCCAAAAGAAAACCAGATGTTGGAGAATTCAGACCCCAACAAATTCGTAGCCATGATGGGTGCAGAGGCTTTGGAAGAGTTGTTGAAGCGTGTGAATTTGGACACGTTGAGCTACGACTTACGTAACCAAGCAGCTACTGAAACTTCACAGCAACGTAAGCAAGAGGCGTTGAAGCGTTTGAAAGTAATCGAAAGCTTCCGCGGTGCTCAATTGACTGGTGAAAATCGCCCTGAGTGGATGATCATGAAGATGTTGCCAGTAATTCCACCAGAATTGCGCCCATTGGTGCCATTGGAAGGTGGAAGATTTGCTACATCGGATTTGAATGATTTGTATCGCCGTGTAATTATCCGTAACAACCGTTTGAAGCGTTTGGTTGAGATCAAAGCCCCTGAGGTGATCTTGCGTAACGAAAAGCGTATGTTGCAGGAAGCGGTGGATTCATTGTTGGATAACACCCGTCGTGCAAGTGCTGTTAAGAGCGAAGGCAATCGTCCGTTGAAATCTTTGAGCGATATGCTTAAGGGTAAGCAAGGTCGTTTCCGTCAGAACTTGTTGGGTAAGCGTGTGGATTATTCTGGTCGTTCGGTAATCGTGGTAGGACCTACACTCAAATTGAACGAGTGTGGTTTGCCAAAGAACATGGCGGCGGAATTGTTCAAACCGTTTATCATTCGTAAATTGATTGAAAGGGGTATCGTAAAAACCGTAAAAACTGCGAAGAAAATCGTAGAGAAAAAAGATCCGGTGATTTGGGATATCTTGGAAAATATATTGAAGGGTCACCCTGTATTGTTGAACCGTGCTCCTACGCTTCACAGATTGGGTATTCAAGCTTTCCAGCCTAAGTTGGTTGAGGGCAAGGCCATTCAATTGCACCCATTGGTATGTTCAGGATTCAACGCGGATTTTGACGGTGACCAAATGGCGGTTCACGTTCCATTGGGCAATGCGGCTGTTGCTGAAGCGCAGTTGTTGATGTTGGCATCGCACAACATTTTGAACCCAGCGAACGGTGCACCGATTACTGTACCTTCTCAGGATATGATCTTGGGATTGTATTACATCACCAAAGAGCGTAAATCTACCCCAGAACATCCAGTGAAAGGTGAAGGTTTGTCGTTTTATGGTGCTGAAGAAGCCATCATCGCTTACAACGAAGGCAGGGCTGAATTGCACTCAAAAGTGAAGTGTAAGGCCATTGTGTTGGAGAACGGTGAATTGGTAGAGAAGGTCATTGATACCACCATTGGAAGAATCATCTTTAACCAAGTGGTTCCGAAGGAAGTTGGATACATCAACGAATTGTTGAAGAAGAAGAATTTGCGTGATATCATCACCAAGATCATTCGTTTCAGCGGTGTTGCTAAAGCAGCAGATTTCTTGGATAATATCAAGAACTTGGGCTTCCACTATGCATTTAAAGGTGGATTGAGCTTTAACTTGAGTTATGTGAAGATTCCTGTTGAAAAGGAGCAGTTGGTGAGCAAGGCAATGGAAGAAGTATTGGAGATTCAATCGAATGCCGATATGGGTTTCATTACCAACAACGAGCGTTACAACCAGGTAATTGATTTGTGGACGCGTGTTAACAATCAGTTGGCGCGAGTTTTGATCAACGATTTGCAGAACGAAGACCAAGGTTTCAACCCCATTTATATGATGTTGGATTCTGGAGCCCGTGGTTCTAAGGAGCAAATTCGTCAGTTGGGCGGTATGCGTGGTTTGATGGCTAAGCCTCAAAAGAATACGGGCGGATCAGGTGGAGATACCATTGAAAACCCAATTATTTCAAACTTCAAAGAAGGTTTGAACGTATTGGAGTATTTCGTATCTACGCACGGTGCTCGTAAAGGTTTGGCGGATACGGCGTTGAAGACTGCGGATGCGGGTTATTTGACTCGTCGTTTGCACGACGTTGCGCAGGATGTTGTTATCACTGAGCCAGATTGTGGTACCCTTCGTGGTATTGCGATGTCTGCTTTGATGAACAACGACGAAATCACTGAGCCATTGTACGAAAGAATCTTGGGTAGAACTGCCCTTGACGATGTATATAATCCATCAACTGGTGCTTTGATCGTTGCTGGTGGTCAGGAATTAACAGAAGAAATTTCTGTGGCCATTGAAGAAGCGGGCATCGAGGAATTGGAAATTCGTTCGGTATTGACTTGCGAAACCCTTACGGGTGTATGTGCTGCTTGTTACGGTCGTAACTTGTCTACTGGAAGAATGGTTCAAGCTGGAGAAGCTGTGGGTGTAATTGCTGCACAGTCTATCGGTGAACCAGGAACTCAGTTGACGTTGCGTACTTTCCACACGGGTGGTGCGGCGTTGAACATTGCTGCTGAGAATACATTGACTACAAAGTACGATGGTATGATCAGTTTCGATGGAATGCGTACAGTAACCAAGTTTGAAACTGATGAAAACGGTGAAGCGAAAAATTCTGAAATCGTATTGGGACGTTCAGGTGAAGTGCGTGTGTTGGATCCAAAAACCAAAACCGTAATTACCACTTACAACATTCCTTATGGTGCCGTTTTGATGGTGAAAGAAGGTCAGAAAGTGAAAAAAGGCGATGTGATGTGTACTTGGGATCCATTTAACACATTGATCGTATCTGATATTGATGGTAAAGTATCTTATGAAAACATCATCGAAGGTGTGAACATGAGAGAAGAAGGTGATGAGCAAACTGGTTTGTCTGAATTGGTGATTGTGGAAAGTCGTGATAAAACGAAGGTTCCTCAGTTCCGAGTAGAGGGTAACGATGATGTTGTGAAGATTTTCAACATGCCTATGGGTGCCATTTTGGTGGCCAAGAATGGCAACACTGTAAAAGGTGGTGATGTGTTGGCGAAGATTCCTCGTTCTGCTACCCGTACACGAGATATTACCGGTGGTCTTCCCCGTGTTACTGAATTGTTTGAAGCTCGTAACCCTTCGAATCCTGCAGTAGTTGCAGAAATCGATGGTGTTGTAACTTACGGTGTTTCTAAGCGTGGTAACCAGGAAATCATCATTACTTCAAAAGATGAAGAGGTGAAGCATTATCAGGTGCCATTGTCTAAGCACATCTTGGTACACGATGGTGACTACGTGAGAGCGGGTCAACCATTGAGTGATGGCGCTATTACCCCACAAGATATTCTTCGTATCGAAGGTCCTGCATCAGTACAACGTTATGTATTGAACGGAATTCAGGAAGTATATCGTTTGCAGGGTGTAACAATCAACGATAAGCACATTGAAGTAATCGTACGTCAGATGATGCAGAAGATGGAAATTGTTGATCCAGGCGATACTCGTTTCTTGGAAGGTGAAATTGCGGATCGATGGACTTTGCGTCTAGAGAACGACAATATTTACGACAAGAAGTTTGTAACCAACCCTGGTGATTCAACGAACATGCATGCTGGTCAGATTGTGAGTTTGAAAGACTTGCGTCAAGAGAACAGTACTTTGCGTCGTCAGGATATGGCATTGGTAGAATACCGTGATGCAGTGGCAGCAACAGCTACGCCTGTATTGCAGGGTATTACTCGTGCATCATTGGGAACTCAGAGCTTTATGAGTGCGGCATCGTTCCAGGAAACCACTAAGGTGTTGAACGAAGCGGCAATTTCAGGAAAGATTGACGAGTTGAAGGGCTTGAAAGAAAACGTAATTGTAGGTCATTTGATTCCTGCTGGTACTGGATTGAGAAGATTTCAGGAAGTAATTACCGGATCAAAAGAAGAGTACGAGCGTTTGATGGCTACCAAGTACGAGGAAGCGGAAGAAGAAGCTCAGGCTTAATATTCAGCAACCGATAGATTGTAAATTCGCATTAAGGGCGGCCCAGTGGGCCGCCCTTAATCGTTTATTGAGGTTTTGGTTAAATCGTACAGTTAATCAATGAAATACTTGCTTACCCTTCAGAAATTTGGGTTTCGTAAAGGTGGGCATAGTGCCCTTTTGCTTGCAGCAAAGATTGGTGGTTGCCTCTTTCGATCACTTGGCCTTTTTCAAGGACCAAAATTTCATCGGCCTTTGCAATTGTACTTAGTCTGTGCGCAATAACAATGGCCGTGCGGTTTTCCAACAATCGGTCGATCGCCTTTTGAATCAATTGCTCCGTTTCAGTGTCGATAGAACTCGTGGCTTCATCCAACAAAATAATGCGGGGATCAAAAGCCAATGCACGAATAAAACTGATGAGCTGTCGCTGTCCCAAAGAAAGCGTCATTCCTCGCTCCATCACGTTGTAATTGAACCCACCAGGCAGTTTTTCTATGAATTCGTAGGCCCCAATGGAACGGGCGGCATCAATCATTTTTTCGATATCGATGTCCTGATTGTGTAGCCGGATGTTGTCTTTCACGCTGCCACTAAACAGAAATACGTCTTGCAAAACCAACGCAATTTGCTTTCGCACAGAAGTCAAATTCATGGATTGAATGTCTATATCGTCGAGCAATATTTGGCCTTTCTGTTGGGTGTAAAGCTGATTCACCAGGCTGGCGATGGTGGTTTTTCCCGATCCGGTGGCCCCTACGATGGCCATGGTTTTACCGGGTTTTAAATGGAAAGAAACATCTCTCAGTACCCATTCTTCGTTTTGATAGGCAAACCAAATGTTTTGAAATTGAATGTCGCCGCGTAAAATAGGGGCCTCTGTTTCGGGAGATGATTCGATATTCTCAACGTCATCGATGAGTTTGAATATTCGATCTGCTGCCACAATGCCCATCTGAATGTTGTTAAAGCGATCCGCAATGGCACGAACTGGCCTGAAAAACAGGTTGATGAACATGATAAAGGCGGTGAGCTCTCCAAATTCTATTTGCCCCTTCACGAGAGATCCGCTGCCATACCAAACTATCAACGCAAAGCTGGTGGCAACAAGCACTTCAACAATGGGGAAGAACAGGGCGTAATAGTAAACGCTTTTTACATTGGCGTCGCGATGGGCTTGGTTGATGAGGTCGAACCTACGCATTTCTTCCTTTTCTCTGTTAAATAACTGCACCATTTGCATGCCTGTGATGCGCTCTTGCAGGAATGCATTGAGTTTGGCGACTTGGTTGCGAACGTCTTGGAATGTATCGCGAATTCCTTTGCGAAAACGGTTGGCAGCGAAGAGCAACAGGGGCACTACGATCAGCGTAATGAGTGTGAGTTTCACATCCATATAAAACATACAACCCAAAATCACCACGATTTGTATTAGGTCGCCGGCGATGGTGATTACGCCGGATGAAAACAAATCTGTAATGGTTTGGATATCGGAAATTGAACGGGTAACGGCTGTACCAACGGGTGTTTTGTCGTAGAACGAGAGCTTCAAACGGGTGAGGTGGTCGTATACGTATTGTCTGAGTTTTAGGATTACCGACTGGGCGATGCTCTCGGAAAGATAAGAATTAGCAAAACCGAGGGCGGCTTGCACGATGAGCCAACCCAAGAGAATGAGTGCCCATTTTTCTAGCAAATGGAATTGTTTTGGGATGATCACATTGTCTATGACCGTTTTGTAGAGATAGGGCTGAAAAGCGGTAATAACACTCTGGAAAATGGTGAGTACAATGGCAATGATCATCCAGTTTTGTTGGAATTTGGCCAGGGCCAAGATCCGTTTGAAAAGGATCCATTGCGATGCGGTTTTTTCTTTGGTGTTGTTGCTCATGAAATTCACGTCAAAATTACGGGGAAAGGCTCAAGAATCTCTGTTTAAAGGGCGTTTTGGGTATAAATTGAGAGAAATTTCACGGGGCTGATCTCGAAGGTTGAATTGTGTAAAACTTTTGTTCGTTAATGATTTGTAAAGGGTTGGTAGTGCTTCGTAATATTGCAGTATGGCTAAGCATATTGCGGTTGCAGGAAATATCGGTGCGGGTAAAACTACCTTAACCAATTTGCTGTCGAAACATTACGGTTGGGAGATGCAATTGGAAGACATGGACGACAATCCATACATCTCTGATTTTTATGAAGATATGCAGCGCTGGAGCTTCAATTTGCAGGTGTATTTTCTCACAACGCGATGGAGGCACGTACAAAATATTCGCGGGGGAAAGAATACTGTGATACAGGATCGTACCATTTATGAGGACGCTCACATTTTTGCACCCAATTTGCATGCGATGGGATTGATGAGTACCCGTGATTTTGAAAATTATAAGCAATTGTTTGATGCCATCAGCAATCAAGTTGAGCCGCCTGATTTGCTCATTTATTTGCGTGCTGGCATTCCCAAGTTGGTTCATCAAATTCAAATGCGTGGCAGGGATTATGAAGATGCCATCCGTTTGGATTATTTGAAGCGTTTGAACGAGCGTTACGAGGCTTGGATTAGTAATTACAAAGGCAAGTTGTTGATTTTTAATGTAGACGACATGGATTTTCAAGAACGTCCGGAAGATGCCGCTGAAATCATTCAAAAAGTAGAGAGCACACTGAACGGGTTGTTCTAATGCATTTTCAACAGCCAAATATGCTTTGGGGATTGCTGCTTTTGGCCATCCCGCTGTTGATTCACCTTTTTCAATTTTACAGAACCCAAACGATCTATTTTCCGGGTGTTTTTCGTTTGACCCAACAATTACAACAAGCCAGACAGCAAAGGAAATTGCAACATCTACTGGTGTTGATCAGTCGGATGCTGGGTTTGGCGTGTCTTGTTTTTGCTTTTGCGATGCCCAGTTGTGAAGATGCCGTTTCAGATAAGGGTCACACGCACGTGGTTTTGGTTGTAGACAATGGTTTTTCGATGGGTTGTAGCAACGCAGACGGACAGTTGCTGGAGCAGGCGAAATCGCAAATGCGCGTGATTTTGAAAGGCTTGAATGCCGAGACACAAGTAAAATTGGTGTCTCAAACCACAAATACCAACGTTTGGATGTTGCCCAATCAAATCGAATCGGTGATAGATACGCTGGGTTTGGGCCCGCAGCGATACGTGTTGGGTGATTGGGTAGAGCGGGTGCGAATCCTTCAACAAGAAACGGGTGTGGGCGCATTGTGCGCGATGGTGTTCAGTGATGCGCAAAAATCGTTCATGGTGGGTAGTTTGCAAAAAGCGCAAAACGAAAACATTGATTGGCGATTTGTGCAAATGGATCTCCAAAGCGATGAAATCGTGGGTGGGAATTTGAGTCTGGATACGGCGTGGTATATTTCACAATTCAATGCAAATTCCAATGGGGGCGTAGTGTTGAAAGCCCGTGTAACTCATCGTGGTGGTGATGTTTCTCAAGCGCAACTACAACTCAAGTTGGGTGATAAAACGTTGTTTGCACAGCAAAAATCGATCAGTAAAAATGAGTCCATAGAATTTGAGTCCACGGTGAATCAGGCTGATATGGGCCAAGGGTTGAAGTTGATACTTGGCGATGATGGGTTTAAGGACGACAATGAATTGTTATTGCATCCAATCAAAGCGTGGAAAACACAGGTGGGGGTGATTGGCTCAAATCCCGCGGTTGATGCGATGTTTCAAGCCCAGCCGTTGCTGGTGAAGCGCCCATTGCGGTTGCCTTTGAATGCCCGGGATTTTGAGGCGCTAACGGGTTTGGATGCGATCATGGTGATTGGGGATGTGAAGTTGAGTGAAGTGGATTTGGCAGGTTTGAAGAGCCGGGTTGAATCGGGTTTGGTCTGTTTACAATTCACCAATCAACCCAATAGATCTTCTGTGAAGACCATTTTTGGCGATGTTTTGCAGGGAGAGTGGAAATCCATGAATGAGCGGATTGCATTGCAGGGATTGAATCATCCGGTTTTTAAGGGGGCTTTTTCCGAAACCCTATCTGATAACACGCGCTTGCCGGAAATTGCCGGCTCATTTCAACCCAAAGAAATGTCTAACGAAGAGGTGGTTGTGCAAACAGAGGGTGGTGTTCCCTTGCTATTGCAGCGAACGATGGAAAGCGGGGTGCTATGGATTTGGCTATCGGATTTGCAAAAAGGAAGTAAAAAATTGATGGAATCGAGTTGGTTTTTGCCCATGTTTACCCAAATCATTGGCAGTAAATCGGTTCAGGAAAAGCCTTTATATGCCCATGTGTTTTCGAAACAATTGTTTCCGTTGCCAGGCGATATTCAGGTGGATGAGAGCGCAGTGAATTTGATTGGAAAAGGTGGGCAATCGGTTGTTGAATTACAAACCAATGCGGAGCAACATACTTCCATGTATGTGGGTGAGGCGCCGAGTTTTTCCGGGATGTATCGCCTAGAATCGCCCCGAACGGGAGAAAGTTTGGATTTGGCATTCAATTGGGCTCGCAACGAATCGGTTTTGGACACAGATCCAGCATGGAAATCGCTACTAATAACTGGCGGGATGCTCTGGAAAACGTCTTTGGGCGATGGGAAATCTCCAATTTTACAGAATGAACCTTTAAAGGTGCTTTGGCGCTTGTTTTTGTGGGGGGCTGCCTTTTTCTTCGCAGTAGAGGTGTTGCTGCTCATCGGGCGAAAAAATATCAATTCAAAAGACAAAGAAAAACATGAATAATACCACTTTGCTTCAAAACGTTAAGTTGTTTGATCCCAGCAGTGATTTGCACAATCAAACGGTTGAGATACTTGTAAAAAATGGATTGATTGAATCGGTGGGTGAGGGTTTGGGTATGGCTGCCGCGGAGGTGGTAGATTGCGGCGGCGCATACGTTTCCGCGGGTTGGCTAGATGCGTTTGGATTTTGTCCGGATCCCGGAGAGCCTTGGAAAGAGAGTTTGCAGTCTTATACAGAAGCGGCCCAAATGGGTGGGTTTACTCAGGTGGCTGCCTTGTGCGGTACATCGCCAAAATCTGACAATGAATCGGTGATTTCGCAAGTGAAACAGGTGGGGTCGTTGCTCAGGGCTGAGGTTCTTCCGTTGGGACATTCGAGTGTAGCCGGCGAGGCCAAGGAAATGGCAGAGGTGTTTGAGATGCATCGGGCGGGAGCTGTGGCTTTTACCGATGGCATTCATCACAGTGCTTCATTGGGTCTTAGAACCAAGCTCATGCAATATTGTGCTTCGTTGGGACTGAAATATTTGCATTACCCTTTTCAGAATCAGTTGGCGCCAGACGGTAAAATCCATGAAGGTTTGGTGAACGCAACGCTTGGTTTTAAAGGGATTCCATCAGTGAGTGAAACGGTTGAATTGTTGGCTGATATTGAACTAGCAAAATATTTAAAATGCCCCTTGCACGTTTTGTGCGTGAGCAGTGCCGAGGGCGTGGCTTTGATTCGGGCGGCAAAAAAAGACGGTGTGGAAATTCATGCGTCGGTGCCCGTACTCAATTTGTTGTATACCGATGAATGGCTCACAGGGTTTGATGAGAACCTGAAGGTGTTGCCGCCGTTGCGTTCAGAGATTGATCGTAAGGCATTGCTTCTGGGATTGTTGGATGGTACTTTGGATGCTGTGGTGAGCAATCATCACCCGGAGGACATCGAATCGAAGAAAGTGGAGTTTGATTATGCGGCTTGGGGTGCGGCGACCATCACGCAAGTATTTCATTTGATGTGTAAAGCATTTGAAAATGAGTTGCCAGAGAATTGGGTGCCGTTGTTGTATCGCGGAAGTCGGAATTTCTTGGGACTTCATCAGCGAAGTGTGGCGCCGGGCGAGCCTGCTGCTTTAACCTTTTTTGAGCTGGGCGGGGAATATCGCTTCGAGAAAACAAATCGGAGGACAAGGGCGTACAACGTACCTTTGACGAAGGAAGTGCTCAAGGGTAGGGTGGTTGCCACCATGCGCAATGGCTGTTATATGATAAATCATGATGGATCGAATTAAATTGTTGGCGAACCGCGCATCTGTGTTTCACGGGGTGTTGGCTGGGGTGTTTATCTTCATGGCGAAGGTGATTGTGTATGTGACGCAACATTGGGAATATCGGTTTTTACCGGCATTTACATTTTTGTCGTTTTTGATCATCCTCGCAGCGATGGTGATGGGTGGTTTGGGCGATAAACGTCAGTTAGAAGGCCGACATTACAACTACAAGAGCGCTTTGATGAGTTGTTTTCGGGCGGTATTGTTTGCGGTGTGTTTGGGTACGATGGCCGATACAGTTTTATACTCATTGATTGATACCAGTTTGGTGGAGCAAACCAAGTCTATCATGATTGAACAAATGCAGGTGAGTTTGGGTGAGTCCAAGTTTTTGTCGAATGAAGACATGGACAAAGTGGTGAAGAGCATTCGCGAGGCGGAATTGGGTAGTTTGTGGGGTTATTTCTCGGGATTACCGGGTTTGATCGTGGGCAATATGTTGTTTGGTTTGATCGTTGCGCGTTTTTTGCGTGTGAAGAACGAGCAAGATTGGTTGAACGATTCAGAGGTGGTTTGAGGTTTGCTATTTGGTTGATTAAGTAAAAGATATTCATGATAAAAGCCATTTCATCTGCACAGAATCCTTGGTTGAAGGAGGTTTTGGCTTTGCAAGAGAAGAACAGGCATCGCAAGGCATTGGGCCGATTTACGGTTGAGGGGTTGAACGAGGTGCGCTTGGCGATGAAGGCTGGGCTCAATTTGATTCAGGTGGCGATCAATCCGAAGAAGATGGGTTGGGATCAGGTGATGGATAGTTTGGGGGTGACCAAGTTTGGCGATGGGGTGGAGTTGCTTGAACTGAACGACATTGTTTGGGCGAAGGTGGTTGTGAAGGAGAGCGGCTTGAACGTGTTGGCGGTGTTTGAATTGCCAAAGCAGCCGGCGGTTTGGGCGCCAAAAGATGGCGAATTTTACTTGATGGTAGAATCGGTTGAAAAGCCGGGTAATTTGGGCGCATTGCTTCGCTCTGCAGATTCGGCGGGGGCAAATGGTGTGGTTTTGTGCGATGAGCGCATCGATGGGTTTCATCCACAGGTGATTAGGAATAGCGTGGGAACGGCATTTACCGTGCCCTTGTTTGTGATGGATTCGGCGAAAGCTTGGGACATTATCGAACAGAATAAAGTAAAACTGTTTACCACTTTCATGGAAGATGCGGTGAGCGTGTGGGATGCGGATTTGAGTGGCAAAGTGGCGATGATTGTGGGGACAGAGCATCAAGGGGTGTCGGATTTTTGGCGGGGTAAGGGTGTGAATGTGAACATTCCGATGTTTGGGACCGTGGATAGTTTGAACGTTTCGGTGGCGGCGTCTTTGTTGATGTACGAGGCGAAAAGGCAAAGGAAATAATTCGCAGAGATGGTGAACGTGCATGAGATTCAACAGATTGGTGTTTTGGGTGCGGGACGAAGTGCGGGATATTTGATTGAGTATTTGGGTGCATATTGCCAATCGCGCGGAAAAACCTTGAAAGTGTATGACCAGCAGTTTGATCGATTGAAAGGGTCTTTCACAGTGATGGGTTCTACGGAATTGTGTGAGGCGAATTTGGGCGATGCTGCGGCATTGGATGCGGTGATATCAGGATTGCAGTTGGTGGTGAGTGTTTTGCCCCCTTTCATGCACATTGAAGTGGCCAAAGCGTGTTTGAAGCACGGATGTCATTTGTTTACGGCTTCCTATACATCCAACGAAATGAGATCATTGGGTGAGGCAGCCGAGGCGAAGGGGTTGTTGTTTATGAATGAATTGGGCTTGGATCCGGGCATCGATCATTTGAGCGCGAGTAGGTTGTTTGAAGAAGCCCATCAAAAGGGATTTGTGATAGAGAGTTTTGAAAGTCATTGCGGGGGATTGGTGGCGATGGAAGATTGTGGGGAGAATCCATGGCAATATAAATTCACTTGGAATCCAACCAATGTGGTGTTGGCGGGTCAGGGTGGCGATAGTGTTTGGCGGGAGCAGGGGGTGGAGCGACATGTGGCAGGGATGAATATTTTTGCCAGCGCTCAAAAGATGGAAGTGCCCGGTTTGGGTGTGTTTGATGTGTATCCCAACCGCAACAGTTTAACCTATGAAGCGTTGTATGGTTTGGAGGAAGCCAGTACCTTGCTGCGAGGCACGTTGCGACGGGAAGGGTATTGCCAGGCATGGAATGAGCTTGTTGAAATGGGTTTTACCAACTCTGTTGAATTGCTCGAAGTTGATTGTGCTGCGGCTTGGTTTACCTGTGTTTCTGGGTTTGCAGATGCCGAAGCTTGGTTGGCAGATTTGGCTGATCGTGGGAAGTCTCATTTGTGTGGATACATGTCGTTTTTGCGCTTGAATGAGGGGGTTGATGGGCTTGAAGTCCTAGGTAAAACGTCGGCACAGGTATTGGAGCAGATTTTATTGGATCGATGGGCTTTGGGTTCAGACGATAAAGACGAAGTGGTGATGGTGCATCGACTGGGATTGGTTGGGCAAAACGGGGAGAAGAAGGTGTGGCACTCTGTGCTTCAGGTGATGGGCGAAGGGGGTGATCGCACGGCGATGGCAAAAACAGTGGGTTTGCCTTTGGCGATGGGTGTGGAAACATTTTTGGAGGGAGAATCACGAGGGGTGGGTGCCGTTGTGCCGTTTGAGAAATCTTGGTATCAACCCATTCTGCACAAACTTGAAAATCAAGGAATTGTGTTTGTAGAGTACTTGTCTTGAGTCAATTATCCACACCGTGTAAATTGGCAAGGGTTTGGCTTTAATTTTGATATGTTAAGTCGCATTCCAAACCTATGAAAATGATTTCTATTTTATTGCGTAATAAAACATTGATAGCCAGTGCATTGTTGTGGACTATCGTTGCCACTTTTCACCAATTGGGTGCTCAAGCGAAACAGCCCGCTGCCAAGCCGGCAACCACTAGCAAGCCGGTTGGTGCTGCAAAGCCAATGACTCCAGCGAATGGTGCGGAAGGTGCACGTGTTAAATCCGCTGTAGCGGGTACACCGGGCGAAACCGCTCGAATGGATTCTGCGGTGGTGGCGAATTTGCCTGTGATTTTGGCTACCGATACCATTTTTACTTTGCAAGAGAAGTTGATGGGGCACACCTCATCTACCGAATCTGTGGCTGTATCGCCCAACGGAAAATGGGTGGCAACAGGTGGATGGGATCGCAAAGTGTTGTTGTATTCGTTGGATAGCAATGGGATGTTGAAGTTGGTGCAAACGTTCACCGGTCACAATGGGGCGGTAACTTGTTTGACGTTTGATGCTCAAAGCACGATGTTGGCGAGTGGGTCGAAGGACTTCTCTTTGCGGGTTGTGGACATTGCTACAGGTGCGCTGAAGTTTCAAACGATGGATCATCGCGATGCGATTACGGCGGTGGAATTTGAGGCAACGGGTAAATTTGTGATGACGGCCTCTATGGATGGTACCATTCGATTGTACGACATTGCCAATCCCACAAACAATCAGAAGCCCAGGTTTTATACTTATGGCAAACCAGTGAATGATCTGTTGGCTGCGCCCAATGGCAAAACCTTTTTCTTGGCGAACAACGGGAACAACGATGTGGAATCCATTGATTTTACTGGAAAAGTGTACCAGAAGTTTGCGGGGACTCATACCATGCCCGTGAATTGTTTGACATTATCGAACAACAAGCGTTTGTTGGTGACGGGTGGAAACGATAAATCCATTGTGATTTGGGATATCGCTACGGCGAAGCCTTTGAAGACGTTGGTGGGACATACATGGAAAGTGAATTCTGTGTCTTTTACCAAGAACGATCAATATTTGGTGTCTACAGGGAATGATGGTGAAATACGCATTTGGGATGTGAATGCGGGTGTTTGTGTATCTGTTCAGAAGAATTTGATTACCACGGCACGCGAGGCGGTATTTACACCCAATATGAAGCAGATTTTGGTATCGGGTAAAATGGTGGCCCAGGGTGCTACTTACGGTGCGTTGGTGTATCGTACGCCTCCGATTTGGCACAAAGCGAAGCCCAAACCTGTGAAGCCTGAGCCGGTGAAGTCGGTTGCGCCAGCGAAGCCTTCTACTGCGCCACGCGGACCAAAACCGGCATCAAAACCTTAAATTTGTAATATGTCTGATATCAGTATCAATAGTGGCAAGGCGCCAGAGCCTGTGGGCCTTTATCCCCATGCGAAGAGAGTGGGGAATTTGTTGTTTTTGAGTGGGGTTGGTCCGAGGGAAAAGGGCACCAAGAAAATTCCAGGAGTGGAGTTGAATGAGGCTGGCGAAATCGTGAGTTATGACATTGAACTTCAATGCAGGAGCGTATTTCAGAACGTGCGATGGATTTTGGAGGATGCGGGAAGCAGCTGGGACAAGATTGTGGATGTTACGGTGTTTTTGACCAATATGAAAGATGATTTCCCCATTTACAATCGTTTGTGGGCTGAGTATTTCGGTGAAAATCCTCCTTGCCGAACCACGTTGGAGATCAATTGCTTGCCTACGCCCATCGGCATTGAGCTGAAGGTGTTGGCCACCATCGATTAACCGCTTATGATAGAGGCACAGCGCATACAGTTTTTGGATTATATCGCCAAAACAAAGCGTATGTCGGTGCACACCGTTTCTGCTTACAGCGGCGATTTGCTGCAGTTTACGGATTTTTTAGCTACGCAGTATGTAGTGGAGCTGAAGGATTGCAAGGCGATCCATGTACGCGGTTTTATGGCGATGTTGTTGGAGAATGGACTTACGGCTCGATCTGTGCATCGCAAGGTGTCGAGTGTAAGGGGTTGGTTCAAATATTTGCGGAAACAGGGTCAGTTAACTGTGGATCCTATGAGTAAAATCATTTTGCCCAAGATGCCGAAGGTGTTGGTAAAAGACATTCCGGCGATGGATTTACACAATATGTTTGCGCGGTTTCCGTGGGAGGAGGTTGAGCATGGTTCACGGGATCGATTGATGCTGCTGTTGATGTATACCACGGGTATGCGATTGAGTGAATTGATTGGATTGAAGGTGGGCGATGTGGATTTTTATCGCAACAATTTGCGGGTTTTAGGGAAGCGGAACAAGGAGCGGATCATTCCGATGCATCCGGAGATGGTGGATTGGTTAAAACTCTATTTGGGAGATCATGGGGGTGACTTTTTGTTTGTTACAGAGCGCGGAAAGCCACTGTATCCAATGTATGTGTATCGATTGGTGAATCACTATTTAAAGTTGTTTTCACATGCTGCCAAGACGAGTCCGCACGTGTTGCGACACAGTTTTGCGACGCATATGTTGAACAATGGTGCGAATTTGTTGGCGATCAAGGACATTTTGGGGCATGCGAATTTGTCGGCCACCCAGGTGTATACAAAGAACTCATTTGAGAAGTTGAAGCAGGTTCATGCTTTGCATCCACGCAAGTAGTGTGTGGGTGATTCTCGTTTTCAGGATCGTTTATTTTCGTTTGCAGGGCGGGTGATTCTCACTTCGAGTAATGGGGCGTGTTATTAATTGGGGGATTTAGCGCGAGTGAACAAAAAAAGCCATCCCGTGGGATGGCTTGAGTATATCTTTTGGAGGTAGATGGGATTATCCTTCTACGTCGGCGATTTGCATCTGTTGTTTGTATGCAGCGCGGATTCTCTGCATACGCTTGGTGATGCAAGGCTTTTCGAAAGCTTGACGTGCGCGAAGTTCTTTAACTACACCAGTTTTTTCAAACTTCTTCTTGAACTTCTTCAATGCTTTCTCGAGCGAATCGTTTTCTTTTACGTTAATTACAAGCATGTTAAATTTTATTTTGGGTTACAAAAATATGCATTTTTTTTGAAAAAGGCAAGTATTTTTAATCTTTCAGGATGTTGCGAGAAATTACGAGTTTTTGGATTTCGCTGGTACCTTCTCCGATGGTGCAAAGTTTGCAATCGCGGTAGAATTTTTCAACGGGGAAATCTTTTGTATATCCGTATCCACCAAAGATTTGGACTGCTTCGTTGGCGCAATAAACGCTCACTTCTGATGCGTAGTATTTGGCCATGGCGCCTTCTTTGGTCATGTTGAGGCCTTTGTTTTTTCTATCGGCGGCTTCTAATGTTAGCAGTTCGGCGGCTTCGATGCGGGTGGCCATGTCGGCCAATTTGAAAGCGATGGCTTGGAAGTTGGAGATGGATTTTCCAAATTGTTCACGTTCTTGGGAGTATTTCACACTGGCTTCGAATGCGCCTTTGGCTATGCCGAGGGAGAGGGCTGCGATGGAGATTCTACCACCGTCTAGCACTTTCATGGCTTGGATGAATCCGTCGCCGATGTTGCCAAGGACTTGGCTTTCATGTACTCTGCAGTCTTCGAAAATC
>Ga0209230_10000239_pt1 | contig 21072 bp, 18 predicted proteins | sample LakOntMetagenome_FD_187467 | JGI IMG/M metagenome (GOLD analysis project Ga0209230, IMG submission 187467) | Freshwater and sediment microbial communities from Lake Ontario - Sta 18 epilimnion Metagenome (SPAdes) (version 2) | ecosystem: Environmental > Aquatic > Freshwater > Lentic | place... | reverse complement strand
CCTCTTTAGCAATCGCGCGCATTTCGGTCATTCGCTCGGTGCGCTCTGCGTTTTCTTCGAATTCTTCCAAGGGAACAGTTATAACGGCGACTTTGCCATCATCTGAAACTTGAGCCGGTGGAACAAACGCCTCACCGTTTAGTTCACCTGATGTGTAATCCAAAAACTTGTCGCTTGCACCATCAACAAAGCCTTGAGCCATTGGATCAAAGGTTCCAGTTATCCAAAGCTCCTGCTCATCGGTTAGCTTGGTATCCGAGGAGTAAACAACAACCGCAACTGTGCCATCAGTTCCAGGAAGATCCTCTAGGGCCTTGTTAACAAGAACTGTCTCGTTGTTGGCTGGAAGACCATCGGTTGGAGAAGTGTCTGACTCTGGTGCACTCAGTGGACCAAAAGCTAATCCAGCAAAGATTAGTCCAATAAGAAGTGTGACCCATGAGGTTTTGCGGCCAGTGATAAATGACGCGATGTTGTTCAAAACTAATCCTTTGATTTGTGGGTGACATTATTGTCCCACTAAGAAACCTATAGAGCCGTTAGATTGACAAAATTTTGGTCATGAAGGATTCTCGGGCCTCTAGATTCTCAGCGCTATAGACTGGGACTACTCGTCAAGGAGGATTGAGTGGCTGTTATAGGCGTTAAGGACTGGGTAGACCAGATAGCAGCTCTAACCAATCCCGACTCTATAAAGTGGTGCGACGGGTCCGCCCAAGAGTTCGAGTCAATCAAGAATCTGCTGGTAGCAAGCGGTTCGCTAATTCCCCTGAATCCAAAACTTCGCCCGAATAGCTTTCTTTCTAGGACTGACCCCAGGGATGTGGCACGAGTTGAAGAAAAGACTTTTATTTGCTCTGAACTTGAAGTAGACGCCGGCCCAACTAACAACTGGATGGATCCAAACGCCATGCGCGCTCTGATGAATGAAAACTTCACGGGAAGCATGCGTGGCCGAGTGATGTATGTGATCCCCTTTTCGATGGGACCGATTGGTTCTGAATTTACTCAGTACGGCATAGAGATTACAGACTCCCCGTATGTAGTTGCCTCAATGCACATCATGACTAGGGTTTCGCCAGAAGTGACCAAAAGAATTGAGACAGGAGCCCCTTGGGTTCCTGCGGTTCATTCTGTTGGTAGCCCACTTATTGATGGTCAGGGTAACAAGACCCAAGATGTTAGTTGGCCCTGCAACCCAGACAAAGTGCACGTTGTTCATTACCCAGAAACTAGAGAGATTTGGTCTTTTGGTTCTGGATACGGTGGTAACTCACTGCTAGGTAAAAAGGCTATGGCACTTCGAATTGGTTCGGTTATGGGAAGAGCTGAGGGTTGGCTCGCAGAGCACATGCTGCTAATTCGGCTAACTAGTCCAACAGGTGGCAAGTTTCACATCGCAGCAGCTTTTCCTTCGGCCTGCGGCAAAACAAACCTTGCAATGCTTCGCCCCTCAATTCCTGGCTGGAAAGTTGAAACTCTTGGCGATGACATTGTTTGGATGAGGCCAGGCTCTGATGGTCGACTTCTGGCGATGAACCCAGAGTATGGAATCTTTGGTGTTGCACCAGGAACTACTGCAACCACAAACAGCGCTGCTGTTGAATCAATGAGCCGTGGGGTGATTTTCACTAACGTGGCGATGACTTCAGATGGTGACGTTTGGTGGGAGGGGCTCAGTGAGCGGCCACCCGAGGGACTAACTGACTGGCGCGGAAATCCTTGGACTCAAGATTCTGGCACACTAGCTGCTCATCCAAATTCGAGATTCTGCTTACCGGTAGCAAACGTTGCAACCATTAGCCCGGACTGGAATGAAGGGTCTGGGGTGCCACTAGATGCAATCTTGTTCGGTGGCCGTCGTGCCAAGAATGTTCCTCTGGTGGCCCAATCGCTTTCTTGGCAGCACGGAGTATTCATGGGTGCAACAATTTCTAGCGAGCAAACAGCTGCCGCCGAGGGGCCAGTTGGAAAGCTCCGTCATGACCCATTTGCGATGTTGCCATTTTGTGGCTACAACATGGCCGACTACTTTGCACACTGGCTGAGCTTCGCCGATAAAACTTCCGAAGAAAACCTGCCCAAGATCTTTCAAGTCAATTGGTTCAAAAAGGGATCCGACGGCAAGTTCCTTTGGCCGGGATTTGCCGAAAACATTCGCGTTCTAGATTGGATTATCGGAAGGCTGGACGACACCAATGAAGGCAATGCTTCACCGGTTGGAACTGTCCCGCAATCTGGGGAGCTCAACACGGCTGGCATTGACGTGGATGAAAGTACCCTCGAAGAACTGTTTGAGATTGATTCAGAAGCGTGGACTAAAGAAGTTGAGTCCATCAGAGAATTCTTTGGGGAATTTGGGGAAAGAATGCCCAATCAATTGCTGGATGAGTTAGCGAAACTAGAGGCCAGAGTCAAGGCCTAGTTCTTCAATGTTGAAGCACCGTAAGCATTCCCTAAGGGAGTTTGGCTAAGGGCGCTCTACTGCTACCTTTACAATCTCTCGAAGCGTCTCGGGGTTGGCCGCACCTCCACCGATTCCGAGTGCAGATGCACCCCCCATTAGCCACTCTCCTGCGTTAGTCGCAGAGACTCCCCCGGTTGCCACAAATGAAACCTCTGGAAAGGGTCCGGCTTGAGCCTTGAGCCAATTTACGCCAAGAGTTTCGGCAGGAAACACTTTGAGCCAAGTGTGGCCGAACGAGCAAGCAACCATAATGTCTGAACTAGTTGCAACACCTGGTAACCATGGAAGCTGGACGGATGCAACCGCCGTGGCCACCTCAATTGATGTCCCAGGGGAAACGCCAAACTTGACACCGAGATCAATGCAGGTTCTGACCTGTTCCACGGATTTCAATGACCCTGCACCCACGAGTTCAAGATCGCCCTTGGATTCTCCAATAACCGCCTTAAGGGATTCAATCGATTCTGAAGATGTTATCGGAACCTCCACTAGGACTATTCCTAGATTCCATGCGAGTCGAGCCATCTCTTTTGATTTCTCTGGTGACATGTTCCGAAGAATCAGCACAATGGGCACACCTGCAAGGTGTTTGGAGAAAAAATCGTCGCTGGCACTATTCATTAGCGTTTATCCCATCTAGGTAAGTGAAGAACATCGACTGGGGTCGGAACATCAAGCGGACTAGCTAGGACAATACCAGCTAAAGCGTGACCCAGCTCCATTTTTCTGACAGCGTCGAGACCTAGGAGTGTTCCCATTATCCAGCCTGCTGCGAATGCGTCACCAGCACCCACCGCTTCTACAACATCTCGTCGAGGTGCAGGGGCTACAAAAACTTGATCCTCGGTGTAGGTTCTCGCCGCGACAGCGCCATCTTTGATTACCAAACTTTGCACCGAAGGAAGCAGTCGCCGCACGTCATCTGGAGTCTTTGTACCCCACAAGCTAAGTGCCTCGTCCTGACCAACAAAGACAACATCCGCTTGGCGTGCGATTTCAAGGAGGATGGGAGCCGCATCCACTTTCCAGAGAGAAGGCCTGAAATTTACATCAAAACTTACCGTTCCCAGATTCCTGTCTCTTCTAACTAATTCTTGAACTAACTCCAAGCCAGTTTCTGAGATAGCGGCAGTGACCCCCGAAACATGGAGCACTGAAGTACGAATCTTAAGGGCTCGAGTAAAGGCTTCACTTCCAAAATGACTTCCGGCAGATTTGTCGCGTAGATACTGAACCCCTCTATTGCTGGAGCTGGTGGACTTGAAAATTGCCCCTGTCGGCCGGCTGCTATCCCGGGAAACTAAAGAAACGTCAACTCCATCGTTTGAGACCGCATCAAGAACAAGCGTTCCGAGGATATCTTCCCCAACCGCTCCGATCCAAGCCGTTGGCAAACCCAGCAAAGCCAGGCAACGGGCAACATTTGATTCTGCACCTGCCGCATCTGAAAGACATTCTGATTTTGGCGACAATGTTCGTGATTGCACGGGAGTAAAAAGCGCCATTGTTTCGCCAACTCCAATGAATTCAAATTCAACCGGTTCAACCATGGGGAGCCTCTTGAGGCGGTTCGCCCATAGTGGCAACGAAGATTAGACCCGCCTCTGGTTCCTGTGCTAACTGGTCAGCAGACAACGCGAATGCCGCCGAAGTTATGAATAGATTTCGAAGGCCTTCTCCCCCAAAGGCGCAAGAAGTTGTCTGGGACGCTGGAACCTTGACCCGACCAATCAGCTTGCCATCCGGGGAGTATCCGTCTACCCGCGAGCCACCCCACATGGCAATCCAAATGTTTCCTGAGGAATCCAAAGATAATCCATCGGGTGTGGAAGTCTGGTCGGAGATCTCCCAAGTCTCGATTGGAGCCGACCAGTCAACACCATGTGAAAGATAGTTAAAGACATAAACTACCCCGGGGCCCGAATCAACCCAGTACACCCGGTTTCGAGAAACGTCCCAAGCTATTCCGTTAGGAATCCCGTCACCCGACCTGAGCAGGAGCGGCTCGCGGCCCAGTTCAACCAACCACAGTTTTCCAAGCCCAGCTTCACCGTTCATACCCATTGAACCAACCACTAGCTGTCCATCTGGGTTCATGCTGCCGTCATTGAGTCTTTCGTTTGGGCCAAGTGGTATTTCAGACTCCATGATTTTCTCTAGGCTACTGTCCCACCACTCGACCGTGCGCTCTCGGCAGGCAACGTATCCACCATTGCTCAGCGGTTCGACGAGCGCAAGAAAACCATCAACCTGAATTTCTTGGGTTGTCGTCAAAAGCCCGTCGCGATAACGAGAAAACCGACAAACCCCAGCAGTCAGATCAACACTTATGAGTTCGGATCTTTCAGCACACCATCTGGCACCCTCACCTAAATCAGATTGGTCCGAGGAGACAGGATGCGCATCCCAAACTTGCACGTTTTCACGCACGAAGCACTCCTGATTTACGCAAAACGCGAGCCTAATCCGCCATCGATGACCCAGTTCGAGCCAGTTACAAAGCTAGCCTTGGATGAGAGTAAGAAGCAGACCACCTCTGCAATTTCGCCAGTCGTTCCAATTCTGCCCATCGGATGATTTGATAGAACTCGTTCGAGTTCCTCTGGTCTAGCGGCAAAGTAATTACGAGCCAGGTCGGTGTCTACATAACCAGGTGACACTGCGTTTACTCGCACGCCACGAGCACCAAAGTCGAGAGCCATGCTCTTGGTCAAGCCAATTAAACCGGCCTTAGCGGCGGCGTAGGGGAAAAAATTCTCGGCCGTCATTAGTGAATGCAGGGATGAGATGTTGACAATTGCTGACGCAGCATTCTGGAGAAGCGACGGAAGAATTGCTTTTGCACATAGCCAAGCAGCCTTCAAGTCAAGATCCATGAACTCGTCCCAATCAGACTCCGACATCGTTGTTGCGTCGCCGAAGGAGTTTCTTCCAGCGTTGTTTACAAGTCCGTTGATTCGACCAAACTGAGAAAGCACCTCAGCGACTGCTGAGGCAAGCTGGTCCTCCTTGGTTACATCAACATGAAGGTAAAGAGTAGGACGCAGATTACCGTCTTCGGCTGGCCATTTTTGTTGTGGAGATTGGTCTATGTCAAACGAAACCACTTGGGCACCTTGCAGTTGAGCCGTCTTCACAATTGCAGCACCAATGCCGTTTCTTCCACCTGTGACAATCACTACGGCGTTTGCAAGAGGCAAAGTGCTGTCAGTTACCACTCGGCAAAGCTTCCGTCTTCATTTCTCCAAGTTGGGGATTCCCAATCGTGACCGACCTTGGCTGCTTGCCGCACGGCCTTCTCGTCAATTGTTATTCCCAACCCAGGAGCGGTTGGAACTTTAATGTATCCTTCCTTGACATCAAACACGCTGGTGTCAACTAGATAATCCAGTAGATCGCTTCCTTTGTTGTAGTGCAGTCCAGTGCTGTGCTCTTGGATCAAGAAGTTTGAAGAGATAGCGTCTACCTGCAGGGATGCCGCTAACGCGATTGGGCCAAGCGGGCAATGCGGAGCAAGTAGAGTACCAAAGGTATCGGCTAGGGTCGCGATCTTGACGACCTCAGAGATTCCTCCTGCATGGGACACGTCCGGCTGAGCAACCGCTAGCCCACTCTGAAGAAGAGGGAGAAACTCCCAGCGAGAGTACACACGCTCTCCGAGCGCAATTGGAACGGTGGTCGAGTCAACAATGCCCCGAAGATGAACAAGGGCATGCTCTGGAGCGATGGGCTCCTCCACAAACATCGGCCTGAAACTCTCTAGTTCCGCAATAGCTTTTTTTGCCAACACGGGAGAGAACCGACCGTGAAAATCAACTGCGAAATCACGAGTGGGGCCAAGAATTTCTCTTGCCATTGCTGCATTTACCAGGACCCTATCGATAGTTGCTGGCGGCTCGAGGGACTTAATCTTTCCAGTGCCGTTCATTTTTACCGCACTGTAATCTAACGCAACTGCTGAGTGGAGCCCGATCTCTAAATCTTCAAGATTGTCTCCCCCGACCCATCGGTACGCGCGAATTCTGTCTCGCACTCTTCCACCAAGAAGTTCATGGACTGGTACCCCAAGAGTTTTTCCTCGGATGTCCCATAATGCTTGATCAATACCGGCTAGGGCGCTAGAGAGGATTGGTCCGCCGCGATAAAAACCGCCGCGATAAAGGTGTTGCCAGGCGTCCTCGATGCGAGAGGTGTCCCAATCGCCCAATTTGGCGAGCATCGCTCCAACAGCCACCTCAGTCTCTGAAGTTTTTCCTTCGACAATTGGTTCGCCCCAGCCCACAATCCCGTCCTCTGTTTCTAACCTCAGAAACAGCCAACGCGGAGCAACGCGAAATAGCTCCCAAGTTTTTATCCTTGAACCCATGAAAACTCCTCAGCCGTGATTTAAATCTACTTTGCCTTCGCCACACCACTATTATTTGAGCGCCTGGCAACAATCAAGTTAAGAAGTACAGCGCCAACAATCAGACCACCGCGAATAACGTCCTGAAGGAATGAATTTACTCCCAATAGCACTAGCCCGTTGCCAATAACGGTCACAAACAAAACACCCAGGAGGGTTCCCGTCATCGTTCCCTTGCCACCAAGTAGAAGGGTGCCACCAATTACAACCGCAGCGATTACCGAGAATTCTAGGCCTTGGGCTGCTCCTGGGCTGCCCGAAGAAAGGCGTGCAGCCACCATTATTCCTAAGAAAGCTGACATCAGTCCGCTGATTGCAAATACTGCAACACGGGTGAAGGTTACGTTTATTCCCCCTAGCTCTGCGGCCTTGGGATTTCCTCCGACTGCAAATACAGCACGTCCAAATGTTGTTTTGTTCGTGATGAAGTAGAAAATGAAGAATAAGAGAAACATCAAGATTGCCGGGACTGGTATTCCAAAGACTCGACCAACTAGAGCCGATAAGAATGGATTCATTTCAATTGAAATTGGCATCGCGCCCGTGAAGAAGTAAGCTAGCCCTCGAAATGCGCTCCATAGTCCAAGCGTGCTTATGAATGTTGGGACATCGAACCGAGCCCTCAACCAACCTGCAAGTGCTCCGCACGCAGCACCACCGACCAGAACGATAGCAACAGCCAAACCAAAAGGCACCTTAAAATTGGTCACTAGATCCGCGAGGGTCACACCCCAGAAAGCTACCGCCGGTCCAACGCTCAAGTCAATTTCGCCGGTGATGATTACCAGTGTTGCCGCCCATGCAACAATTCCTACTAGAGCTGCGTCAAGGAGTATGGCAGAGAAGTTTCGAGGGGTAAAAAAGTTTTCAGACTGGGTGCTCAGTAGTAGTATGAGGGCCAAAAGCGCCACGAGAAGACCGACCTCATTTACTCGCTGGCGAACAAAGCCCCTAAGGGATGCCACAGCACCAACCTTTGCATTTAGAGCCATTTCTATCTCCTTGCTATCTCTTTAGGATTCTGGTTCTGCCATGGCGGCAACTAACAGGGTCTCAGTGTTAAAATCTGGAGCATCAAATGTCCCAACCACTGCCCCGCTGGAAAGTACCATCACTCTATCCGCTACCAATGCGAGCTCTTCAATCTCGCTCGAAACAAAAACAACGGCATCGCCCTTGGCGGCAAGATCTCTTAGCAGGCGATAAATCTGAGCTTTAGCTTCGATATCTACTCCGCGCGTTGGTTCATCTAATAACAAGATGCGACTTCCCACATGAAGTTGCCGACCAATGACTACTTTCTGCTGGTTTCCACCGCTCAAGTTCTTGATTAACACTTTGGGGGACTCGGTACGAATGTTCAAGTCAGAAATCAGGTTCTCGGAAGTCTTTCTAAGACGGGCTGACCTCACCACTCCGAGAGACGATACTTTTTTCCATCCAGCCATGACAAGATTCTCATCGATTCCGCGCTCCGCAATGATACCGTCGGACTTGCGATCTTCTGAGGTGTATCCAACCCCTAAGCGCCGGGTTACCTTTCTTCCCTTGTTGTGAGTTGGAATTCCGAACGTCTTGATTTCACCGGCCGAAACACGACTTAGTCCAGCAAGTGCCTGAAGTAGCTCGGTGCGGCCTGAACCCAAGAGGCCGGCAATACCTAATACCTCTCCGGTTCTAATCTCGAGAGAAACATCCCTAACCTTGTTTCCGACTCTTATCCCTGAAACGTTCATCGCGATTTTGTTGCCTGGCTTAGGAGCCATATCTGAGGCACGTTCTTCGCTAAGTTTCCCCAACATGGTTCTTGCAATCTCTGATGGCGTGGCTTCTTCAATTGTTAAGTTTGCAGCGATCTGACCATCTCGCATGACCGTAACGGAATCAGCGATTTTTCTAATCTCAGCCAGACGATGGCTCACGTAAATTACAGCTACGCCTCGCTCGCTGATTGCTTTTACCGTGGACAAAACTAAATCAACTTCGCCAGAGCCTAGAGAGCTCGTCGGCTCATCAAGAATTAGAAGACTTGGCTTAGAACTGACTGCTCGCGCTATTTCTACGAGCTGTTGTTGAGCAATTGACAATTCTGAGATTGTCGCTCGAGGACTGATGTCAAGTCCGAATTCTGAGAGTGTTTTTTCGCATCTGTCAAAGATTTCAGAGAGCTTCATGATTCCGAAGGTGTTTGGCCATTGGCCCATGAACAAGTTTTCTGCGACTGTCATCTCTGGAATTAAAGATAGCTCTTGGTAGACAGTCCTTACGCCGAGAGCATTCGCGCTTCGTACACCGGCTCCTTGGAGAGATTTACCGTTGATTCGAAGGGTGCCGACGTCGGGTTCCTCCACACCCGCAAGAATGCGGATCAGAGTTGATTTGCCAGCTCCGTTTTTCCCGAGGAGCGCTCGCACCTCGCCCCGGGAGATAGAGAAATCTACGCCGCTAAGTGCCTGAACAGCACCGTAAGTCTTGCTAACTCCGCTGACTTCAGCGATTAGCTCATTACTCTTTGGCATTTATTTCCAATCTCCCGGGGTAAGGCTTCAAGCGATTCGGGGTTAGCCGATACCGTCTGGGTTGGCGTCAATCCAGGCCTGAGCTTCATCCACCGAAACGAAGGAAGTCACAGGCACGTTTACCATGATGTCAGCAGGTGGGTTCCCGTTGATGATGTCGAGTAGAGTCTGAAGTCCAGTTCGACCTGACAGAGAACCGCTGATGTCAACCATTGCAGCTACTGAGCCAGCAACCATTGCCTCACCAAGAGGAATGCTCATGTCTCCACCCACTACAACAATCTCGCCAAGTTTTCCAGCATTCTCAACTGCCTTCAAGGCACCCATAGTTGCGTCGCCGTATTGTCCGAAGAACGCATCAATAGTCGGGTTAGCGGTCAGGATGTTCTGAGCTGCTGTCAATGAAGCGGAGGCGTCTCCACCTCTTTGGCTGTCAGCGATGGTGAATCCTTCGAGCTTCTCGCCAAGTGCTTTTTCGAAACCGTTCTTTCGGTCGATACATACCTCAACGAACTCGCAGTTCACTACACCAATGCTAGGGTTGTTTATACCCTTTGCAAGCAGTGCATCTGCCATAGCGACTCCGGCGCTGTATCCAAACTCGGTCTGGTTTCCAACAGCGTAGGCAGCAACGTACTGAGACAACTCAGGCTCCTGAATACAAGTGTTGTAGCAGACCACAGGAATTCCTGCATCGAAGGCAGCCTTCACGGCTGGAATCGAAGCGTCGCCGCTTGCTGTTGAGATAAGGATTGCGTCTACCTGGTCGGCAATCATGCTTTCAATCGAAGTGGCTTCTTTCACAGGATCCTGAAGAGAGTTTGCTTCGATGATTTCGATTTCGATTCCTGCTTCAGCTGCTAGGGCATCAACACCCTTTTTTACTCCAGCATAAAAACCAGAGTTGTTATCGAGATAGACCACTCCAATCTTTAGTGCTGTCGCTTCCTCTTCAGGGGCAGGTGTGGCTGCACACCCAGAGAGAGCCAATACAGCAGTCGCAAAGAACGCTGCAGTGGCAATCGCATACTTGCTTTTTGCTTTTTGCATTTTTTACCCTTCCTTATAACTCGGAAGCGCTCCTGCTGAGCGATCTCTACTCCGAGAATCTTTTCACTCGAAACCTAGCAGTAAAGGGATTACTTGTCTTATATCTGTTCCCCAATTCTTCAACCAGTTATTGAGAGAAAACGCCAAAAGCCAGTAATTTCCTGGATATTTCGAATTTACCTCTCCATCACAATTGAATAACTTATCTGATAAGCTACACAAATGACTCAAAGAATACAGACTGAACTCAAGGCGACCCCAAGTGTCGTCCAAAGATTGCACCGCCTGGTAACTGAAAACCTCGAGCCCGGGGCCAAGCTGCCTACTGAAGCTGCACTGGCCGAGTTGTTCAAGGTAAGTCGACTCACGGTCCGTGAAGCCCTCAAAGTACTTTCAGGCAGAGGCCTAGTTGAGCTCCAGCAAGGGAAGCGAACTGTGGTTCGCGAGCTTGACTCTTCTGTTCTCTCGGATTATTTGAACGCAGCTGTTCGCAGAGACCCTCGGGGAATGCTTGAGCTTCTCGAAATCCGTCGTGCTCTTGAGGGGCTCGCGGCTGCCCTAGCAGCAAAAAATGGAACAAGAGCTGGTCTCGCTGCAATTGATTCAGCGTTATCTGACATGGCTACCGCGTTAGATTCGGACGCGGATGCCTCTGGATCCGATGTTGCTTTTCATGAAGCACTTGCGCTTGCAAGTGGTAATCGGATGTTGTCATTCATTCTTGAGGGATTGGCTGATGCGTTGCTTGAATCATTTAAGTTGAGTGCCGAAGGTCGACGATTCCGCGGCGGGGAAATCAGGGAAACACTAGAGTCACATCGGGCGATCTTTGACTATGTTAAGGCGGGGGATGCTGGCGGTGCCACAAAGCAAATGTCTGCTCACCTTAAGGATGCTGAAGAAGATTTGAAATCAGCAATTAGGGAACGAAGTTCCGAACTTTGGGGCAGTAGTGTTGTCCAAGATAAAAACACGAGAAAGGGCGTGAATGTAACATGACTCCGACTGCTCAAACGATGAAAGGCGCCACGCTTCCGGGAAACAGAGAAGCGACGCTTGGTTCTTACTCCGTTCCCGAGCCTGGCTATGGGCAAGTCTTACTAAGGATGAGGGCATCGGGAATTTGCGGAAGTGACCTGTCTTACATATGGGCTGGACATAAAACTTTTGAAGGAATGGATGGGCCAGCTTACAAAGGTGTTATCGCTGGCCATGAGCCTGCTGGTGTTATCGTGGCGGTCGGCGACGGTGTGACAAGAGCTGAAGTCGGTGATCGCGTCCTTTTGTATCACATCGCTGGATGCGGGCAGTGTAGCAACTGCCGCGCGGGTTATGACATTAGCTGTCATGGGCCTCACGCCGCTTATGGATGGCAGCGTGATGGTGGACACGGAGAGTTCATTCTCGCCGAGGAACGTTCGGTGATCCCACTCCCTGCAGAGCTATCATTCGAGGACGGAGCACTAATATCATGTGGATTTGGAACAGCGTACGAGGGGCTTCTCCGCGCTGGAGTAAATGGAGCAGACACTCTATTAGTGACGGGTATGGGTCCTGTGGGAATGGCTGTAGCAATGCTTGGTAGAGCCCTTGGTGCGCGCCGAGTAGTTGGAGTTGACCTGACACCATCGAGGCTCGAGTTTGCAAAAGGCTTAGGGCTCCTGGATGAGGGAGTGATTGCCAGCGATACAGCAGTTGAACAGTCAATAGAAGCAAACCGAGGAGAACACTTCTCGGTCTCGATTGACTGTTCTGGCAGCCGTGCTGGCCGATCAGTAGCATTACGCTCAACTGGGGAATGGGGTCGTGTTGGTCTTTTAGGTGAGGGCGGAGACCTTCTCACCGATGTGTCCGACACTCTATTGCACCGACACATGACCATCACTGCTTCTTGGGTTACCTCTTTAGCCAGGATGGAAAAGTTGGCCGAGGACTTGGTTGGTTGGAATCTCCACCCACACGACATCGTGACTCATCGATTTAGCCTCGAGGAGATTGATGTGGCGTACAAAGCTGCAGCAGCAGGTGAAACTGGCAAGGTTTGTATCGTAAACGGGGGCGATTGAGCACCCAGGTCATCCTCCTGTCGAATGGGTTTGCTGAAGCAGCAATCATGCCCGACATCGGGGGAAGGATTGTCAGCTTTCGAGCAATGGGAAGAGAGTGGTTGTGGCGCAACCCTGATCTAATCTCTGACCAATTCGAGTTTTTGGCTCCACCTCGTGGCGCTCAGTCAGCTACAACTCTCGGTCAATGGTGGAATTGGGGAGGGGATAAAAGCTGGCCCGCTCCGCAGGGTTGGTCCACTGACGACGAGTGGGCAGGTCCCCCGGACCCAATACTGGACTCGGGACCCTACACAGTTGTGAATGCGGACCAAACCAGCTGCAAACTCATCAGCATCCCCGACCCTCGAACCGGACTAAAAATTGAAAGAGACATAAAATTACGTCCTGGAATTGCCGGTCTCAGCCTCACGACAAAAATGACAAACGTTTCGACTCAAAGTAGAGCATGGGCTTGCTGGACAGTCACACAAGTCACCGCTGAAAAGGAATTCGGAAAAGTCACGTCACGAGTCGTAATCGAGCAGTGCCCTGACCCTCAACCTCATGTAGTTATGTTTGAGGCTGTTGGTGAACCTCAAATCCAAGTTGATGAGTCAGGAACTCTCGAGATGCCCATTCAGGATTTCGTGGGAAAACTGGGGTTTCCCTCCGCATCAGGATTGATTAGATTCATAAGTTCTGACGGATTGTTTTTTCAGCAAAGTTTTGAAATTGACGAAGCCGCTGAGTACACCGATGGCGGCTCTAGGGCTCAGGTGTGGATGCAGTATCCGTTTCACGAACCAATCGATTCTCTGCAGGGACTAACTCTAGACGCCAGGCTTGTAGAACTTGAGTGCTTATCACCACTAACCCACATGGAGCCAGGCGAGAGTGTGAATTTGACTGTCGAATGGCTTGTCGGCAATCAAGCCTAAAATTTTGGTCTAAGTTATCTACCAGTCGACTTGTGCGCGGCAGCAATGGCTCTTTTGCCTGCCGGTAACAGAACTGCAACCACAGCCACACCGAAGGTTAGCGCTCCGGTTGCAATCAGCAGTATCTCTACCGAGACAATGTCTGCAAGCGGTCCAAGCACCGCCATTCCAAGGGGCATGGCTACCGCCATTACAATCCCCACAAAACCAAACACTCGTCCTTGACGCTCCGGCTCAACAGTTTCTTGGAGCAAGGTCATTGACGATGTTGAGAAAGCTGGAACTGCGAGTCCAATTAAGAAAAACAAGCTATAGAAAAGAATCAAGTTAGTTGTAAAGCCCATTACAACGGCGAGAACGCCAAAGAGGATTGAGGTTCCAACCATCAATCCCAACCGATCCATTTTGGAGGCAAATATTGCCATCAGGGCTCCACCGGCTACCATTCCAATGCCAAAAGAAAGCTCGAGAACCGTTAGAAGCCAAACATCGCCGCCAAAGGTTCTAACCAGCATCAATGGGGAAAGATTCGATGGGGCAACAACCAGCAAAAACACAATCGAGTAAATAACCATTACCCAGCGAACTAGGTCATGACTGAAGATGTAATTCAAGCCTTCTTTCAAATCTGTGAAATAAGAAGGCTTGTCATTATTTGCTGCCCTGGAAAGTGTTGGAACGGCAATTGTTGCTAATAAAGTAAGTCCGATAACTGCCGTGACAACATCAACAAACAGGATTGCTGCCAACGAAACAGTTGAGTAAATTCCAGCCGCAGCAACCGGGCCAATAATCAAAAGTGAGGATTGAACACTGCTATTGATTCCATTAACTCTCATTAGTTTGTCGGTAGGAACTATCTGTGGAATCAGTGCTGAAATTGCCGGCATCTGAATGCCAGCACCGACAGAACGAACGGCCATCACCAGAAAAACGAGCCACAAATCATCTACTCCGGAAAGCATGAAAAACGCGAGAACTAAAGTGGCTAGGGCAATTGTCGAGTCAGAAAGAATGATCATAACTTTGCGATTTACTCGATCAGCCCAAACCCCTGCAAAAATCGAGACGATTGCCTGAGGCAAGAATCCGAAGACCGCCGCTAAAGCCAGTACTACGCCAGATTTAGTAGTCAAAGTCAGGTGCCACAGCAGCGCGTATTGAACTAGTAGCGATCCGAAGGTTGTGATGGTCTGACCTACTAGAAAGACGGTCACTTTCTTTTTCCAGCCCGGCATTGATTCGCTCTGAGGTTTAAGTGCCTCTTGACTCGGTTGTTCCATTAGTGATTCCTCTTTTGGTAGATATAAAACCCCAGCCTTGAGGGCTGGGGTTTTGTGGCTAGTGAGGGATTCGAACCCCCGAAGGCTGAGCCAGCTGATTTACAGTCAGTTCCCTTTGGCCGCTTGGGTAACTAGCCATGCAGCAAAATCTATGAAGTCGGATTTGGATGCCTTAAAAGGATACCAATATTTACCAAACGCTAACTACTGGTATTTGCCCGAGAACCAATGGCTGCTTGGGTAAACTAACCGCATGGCTGATTCCTCATTCGACATTGTAAGCAAAGTTGACCCACAAGAAGTAGCAAACGCCTTGAACCAGGCTCACAAAGAAGTAGAGCAGCGCTACGACTTCAAAGGTGTTGGTGCATCGATCGAGCAATCTGGCGAAAAGATCTTAATGAAGGCCAATAGCGAAGAAAGAGTCAAGGCAATCCTTGATGTCTTCCAGAGCAAGCTTGTAAAGCGCGGGGTCTCACTAAAGAGCCTCGAAGATGGCAAGCCCTTTCCTTCCGGTAAAGAATTCCGCATCGAAGCCAAGATAAAAGATGGCATAAACCAAGAACAAGCCAAGAAGATTTCAAAGATTATTCGCGAAGAAGGCCCGAAGAGCATCAAGAGCCAAATTCAGGGCGACGAGCTTCGAGTTTCAAGTAAATCTAGAGATGACCTTCAAGAGCTGCAGGTAATGCTGAAATCTAAAGATCTAGAAGTAGATCTACAGTTCGTCAATTACCGTTAATGAACCGGTAATTGGGAAAGCGTTTTCAACAGCTTCCTTGCGCTTAGCTTGCTTGGCAAGTCTTCCCGAAAGTATCCCGGCGATAAACATCAAAACAATTGGCAGAACGAACGCTATCTGAAGACCCACGCTCTCAGCCAAACCACCCATAACAACTTTGGCGCCAATTACAGCCAGTGAGTTCATTAGCGACATTCGCGCGAGGGCCTGCGAAGTGGTGAGGCCAGAGACATGGCCAGCAGCTCCAAAGAATGATGGCACCAGTGGAGCAAGACCAAAGCCACCCAGGGCCCAGAACAATGAAAGAACGATTAGGGCCAGAATCGGATCGTGCTCGACAATTGGTGGAGCCACAACTAGGCCAATGGCCATCATTATCGATCCGTAGATTCCGCCCCACTTCGAGAGCTCACTGATGTGATATTTCTCAGTTGCTCTAGTAATCAATAGACGGCCGCCGATCATAGCGAGCATGAATGATGCAAAAGGCACCGCTCCCAAAGTTGGTGACAGCAGCATTACCTCCTGTGAGAACAGCGCGGACCAATCCATCATCACTAGCTCTAAGAACACTCCGGTAAACAGTCCAAGTGCTAGAAGCCAAAGCTGGTTTGGGGACTTGAAGAATGGAACTTTCCTAGAAGCCTGCCTCTCTTCATTGTGACCATCTTCTTCAGGCGAAAGCATGGATCGTACATATACCTGAAACACTATTAAGCCAACCAAAGGCACCACAAATAAATGAATCTGCAACGAAACAAAGCTAGCCATGATGCCAGACAGTGCAGCACTTGCTCCAGCCCCAATACTCCAGGCGGCATGGAATTTGCCAATTATTACTTTCTTGACTCTTTTTTGAAGCATCACTGATTGAGCATTAATGGCAATGTTGAAAAAGCTCATGCTGAACATCATCACAGTTTGAAATACAAAGAAAACTAGACCGTTGGGAGCCCACGCCAAGCTCATAACCGATACCACCATACATGCGCTCGAGAGGTTAATGATTGGCCTAGTGCCGAATTTTCCAACCAATCGGTTCGCAACCAATAGCGGCAACAAAGAACCAATTCCAGCAAATCCAATAATCAAACCCCAGACCGCGAACGAGACGCCGATCTGTTCGATGATTTCAGGTATTCGAGGGATAAAGGTGATTGCAACAAATCCCTGGGTAAAGAAGAAAACAGCAAGTGCTGTTTGTGCACTCTTAAGTCTTGCTGGAGGTAGAGGCACGTGCGCTACTTCTTTTTCGCAATTGCTAAGAAGTCTTCGCGCTCAACAAGCTTGATTCGCTCGCGCTCTTGTGCTTCACCTAGGCGCTTTTCCTCGGCATCAATTCTTAGCCATTCTGGCCAGCCAACAAAGTCAATCTTTCTCGAAGTGAGCAGATCGGTTATTGAATCCTCAGAAGGGGATGCTGGCTGCCACCAATTGTTCTTATCTTCAATGATCTGAGCGATCGTTTCAATTGCATCGCTCTTGGTGTGTCCAATTAGTCCTACTGGGCCTCGCTTAATCCATCCTGTCGCGTAGACACCTTGGATGTGCTTGCCTTCCGAATCCAAAACGCGACCTTTATCATTTGGAATAATGCCAGATTTTTCATTAAAAGGAACTTCCGATAATTCAGAACCAAAGTATCCAACCGCTCGATAAACCGCCTGAATCGGGAACTCACGAAACTCACCAGTTGGCTTCACGTTGCCTGTTCCATCGAGCTGGGTTCGTTCAATCTTGATACCAGACACCTTGCCGTCTTTTTCCAAGATCTCTATAGGTGCGCTAAAGAAGTGCAGGTGCAGTCTGCGCTTAGCGCTAGTGGTCTCATTTGATCGAAGCTCTTCCAAGGTTTTCACCATGACTCTGGTTTGGTTATTGCTGTCAATAGCTTTCTGTGATCCCTCGTCGTACTGGAAGTCTTCGTCGTAGACAATGGTGTCTACACCCTCTATGTGTACTGCCTCACGAAGTTCTAACGGTGAGAACTTCACTTGAGCGGGTCCTCTTCGACCAAAGACATGAACATCGGTAGCTTGTGATGCGCGAAGTCCCTGGTACACGTTGTCTGGAATGTCGGTTGAGAGCATCGCTTCGGCTGGCTTAGAGAGCACTCTGGCAACATCCAAAGCTACGTTGCCGTTTCCCAAAACCGCAATTTCCTTGGCGCTTAGGTCCCAGCTACGTTCAAAGTCAGGGTGGGCGTCATACCAATTCACAAACGCCGCGGCACCAAAAGATCCCTCAAGGTCGATGCCTGGAATGTTTAGGTTGGCATCCTTTACGGCACCGGTTGAGAAGATAACTGCGTTGTAATGTGTCTTTAGATCATCAAGAGTTATGTCTTTGCCGTATTCAACGTTTCCAAAGAATCGTATGTCGCCTCGGTCGAGAACTTCATAAAGGGCTCTAATGATTCCCTTGATTCTCGGGTGATCTGGTGCAACACCGTAGCGAACAAGTCCATATGGTGCAGGAAGTAAATCAAAAAGATCAATGGAAACATCAAAGTCACGAAGTTCGGATTTGATGATCAGGTCAGCTGCGTAAATACCTGCTGGACCAGCACCCACAATTGCAAGCCTTAGCTTTGACATCTACCTATTCCTTATTTACTAAAACTTAGTTACTACGTTCTATTACTGCTTCGGCGAAAGAGGTCAGTGCTTCACGAACTGGACCCTTGGGTAATTCTTCCAGAGCGCCGATTGCTTGCGCAGCCCATCTCTTGGCTTCTTGGTAAGTTCGCTCCGTTACAGGGTGACCCCGAAGAGCTTTGAGTACGGTCTGGAGTTTGGCTTCATCGTCGAGGCCGGAGTCAATTATCTCAATCAACTTGGCTGCCTCCAAATCACTCTTGGCTTCCTGTCGTAGATACATGACTGGAAGGGTTGGAACCCCTGCACGAAGGTCAGTTCCTGGAGTCTTACCCGACACCGAACCGTCAGAGTGTAGATCGATGTAGTCGTCAATTAATTGGAATGCAACACCGATTGCTTCGCCGTATTTTCTAACCGGTTCGCGCAGTGCTTGATCCGCACCAGAGAAAATAACACCAAGCTCAGCAGATGCCGAAATTAGAGATCCAGTTTTATCGGCAAGAACATTTAGATAGTGCTCGATTGGATCTTGGCCTTCTTGTGGGCCAACTGTTTCATTTAGTTGACCGAGGCAAAGTCTTTCAAAAGTATCTGCCTGCAAAGTAAGCGCCTTCTGGCCCAACTTAGAAACTAATTGCGACGCTCTTGCAAAAAGTAAATCACCAGTCAAAATTGCAACGTTGTTTCCCCAGATTTCATGAGCAGAATCAACCCCTCTTCTTCTAGGCGCATCATCCATCACATCATCGTGATACAGCGTTCCGATGTGAGTGAGCTCTACAACAACTGCAGCTTGAATGACTTCGTCGAGGTTAGCTTCACCAAGCTGAGAAGTTAGAAGAACTAAAGTTGGCCTGATTCTTTTTCCACCGGCATCAATTAGGTGACGAGTGGTTACTTTTGCAATCGGGTCGGTGTGCTTTACGGACTCTACTAACTGCAGCTCGACTTTGTCTAAGCCAATTTCAAGCTTCTCTAGAAGTTCTTTATCAGCAACTTTCCTTAGTTGTCTTGGTAGAGATGTGCGCGCCATCTAGACCGCCTTAGGTTTGAAACCGCTGTGGATGGCTACTATGCCAAGAGTTTGGTTTTGATAACTTACAGATTCAAAACCAGCCGATTCAATAATCTTTACTAACTCCTGCTGGCTTGGCCAGGCATCGATTGATTCGGCGAGGTATCCATAAGCTTCTGGAGTCTTACTCACCAAAGCCGAAAGAGTCGGGAGAATGTTCCGCAGATAGAAGCGGTAAAGACTGTGCAGGAAATTGTTAGGGATCCTGGAGAATTCACAAACCACTAACTTGCCACCGGGCTTTAGCACTCGAAGCATCTCAGCAAGCGCTACCTCGGTTTTCTCGACGTTTCTAATACCAAAGGAAATAGTTACGGTGTCAAACTCTCTGTCGGCAAAAGGAAGTGCTGCCGCATCGGCGAAAACAAACTCCAGCTCAGGATGCCTTTTCCTTCCCTCTTCGAGCATTCCAAGGGAAAAGTCAGCGGCCACTACTTTGACGCCCTCGCGCAGAAAGACAATTGAGGATGATCCGGTGCCTGCGGCGAGATCCAGAATGGTTTGACCAGGTTGGGAATTTACAAGTGTGGCAACCTTTTTGCGCCAGATCCGGGCTGAGCCGAAGGAGAGTAAATCGTTGGCTTTATCGTAGTTTTTCGCTACCCCATCAAACATCTCCGCTACCTGTTGCGGTTTTTTGGATAGGTCAGCTTTACTCACTATTCAATCTTAGCTTTGACTTAGAATTTAGAGAGTCGGCCATATTTGGCCCCAATCAGAACTGGTTTGAATGTCAAAACTTGGAAAACTCCGCGTTCTAACGCGCGAGATTGCCACGCCCGAAGGGTTCGACATCACCAAGCATTTTCCAGAAGACGGCACCGTTTTCATTCGCGGTGGTCAAGGAATTGTTGGCTTTGGAGAGGTGGCTCGATTCGAAACCTCAGGTCCAAACCGAATCTCAGAGCTTGCCAGCATTTGGCGAGATCAGGTATCACTTGCAGAAGTTACTGATTCGCTCAGAATTCAATGCACGGGTCTTGTGGCATTTGGATCGGTTACCTTCTCTGAAGACAGCACAATCAACTCAGTTCTAGTGGTGCCAAGACTGGTTCTTGGAACCCGCGATGGCCGCAGTTGGATCACTGAAATTGTCCCTGAAGGCGAAGATTCAATCAGTGCTGATTTTCTGACACAACCAGCAAGTTACCGAGCCAATGAGAAGTTGAAGTTTTATGACGGTGCGATGAGCGCTGAAATGTTTTTAAGCCAAGCCGAAGCCGCAATCGAGAAAATCAGAGCAGGTCGCATTCAAAAGGTTGTATTGGCAAGAGACATAGTTGCCCAGCTACCTACTGGTTTTGATCTTCGAACAGCTCTTAGGAACCTTGCTGTGAGGTACCCAAGCTGCTGGGTCTATAGCGTGGCCGGGAACTTTGGTGCCTCACCGGAGCTTCTAGTTCGCGTTTCCCACGGACAGGTTTCGGCCAGGGTTCTGGCAGGGACAGCAGCCAGGGGCGCTTCCGAGCAAGCGGATCAGGATATCGCCGCTGGCCTTTTGGTATCTGAAAAGAATTTGCACGAGCACCAGTTCGCCGTTGAATCAATGGTTCAAGAGCTTTCACCGTTTTGCACAACAGTTGATACGGATGAGAAGCCTTTCACTTTGGCGCTACCTGATGTTTGGCACCTTGCAAGTGACGTTTACGGAAAGCTAAAGAAAAACATTTCTGTTTTGGATTTGGCTGCGTATTTGCACCCCACCGCTGCCGTTGCAGGGACATCTCGTAAAGCCGCACAAGATCTAATTGCCGCACTAGAACCTTTCGATCGCGGTGGTTACGCGGGACCAGTTGGTTGGATTGGTGCTGATGGGGACGGAGAGTGGGCAATCGCAATTCGCGGTGGCTACATCGAGCAAAACCTTGTTACAGCGTTTGCGGGGTGTGGGTTGGTTGCTGAATCCGATCCGCAAGATGAACTGGAAGAAACTGAACTTAAGTTC
>Ga0209230_10000237_pt1 | contig 21312 bp, 28 predicted proteins | sample LakOntMetagenome_FD_187467 | JGI IMG/M metagenome (GOLD analysis project Ga0209230, IMG submission 187467) | Freshwater and sediment microbial communities from Lake Ontario - Sta 18 epilimnion Metagenome (SPAdes) (version 2) | ecosystem: Environmental > Aquatic > Freshwater > Lentic | place... | reverse complement strand
CTCCTGCTAGCCCAATGGCAGATAAGACACGCATGCCAGCATCGGCTGCGCCTAATGCACCGGCGGCGGCTCCTGCGGCTGCGGCTCCAGCGGCTGCGGCTCCAGCTAAGATGGCAGATGGCGGCCCTCCAGCCACTCCTGAACAATTAAAATGGTTAGGTGGCGCCGACCCAACTGATAAGTTTATTCTTGCTAGAATGAGAAGTGCTGTACCAAATGCCCCAGCGGCAGCACCAGCGGCAGCACCAGCGGCATCGGCCCCAGCTATTCCTCAAGCAACGGATCAAAAAGTAAGCGCAGATAGTCAACAAGGACAAATGTTGGCTGCTCAAACTGCCGGAATGGAGGAACCAGCGGCGGCAGCGGCACCTGCGGCAGCGGCACCTGCGGCAGCACCTGCGGCACAACAGGCAGCGAAACCTAGAGTTCCTGCTAAATCAGACCCAGCAGTGCAAAAGATACAACAAGATCTAATCGCAAAAGGCGCAAAGATCAAAGCAGACGGTGTAATGGGCCCAGCTACACAAGCGGCTATGAAACAATATGGACAAGGTGCTAAACCAGCTCCGGCAGTACCAGGAAAGGCGGCACCAGCAGGCGGAGCAACAGGTACTATGGGAGCCAGTGATCCAATGACAGGAATGCCGTATAGTCCTATGGCAGAAAGTGTGTATAGAGAAGATCAAGCACTAGCACGTATTATTCAGTTAGCAAGAGGTTAATAATGAAAACGTTGCGTGAATATATTAATTTAATTAACGAGGCCGATGGTGTAACAAATCCATGGCCTGCTGGGACTCCACATGCGGCAGCATGGGATACAATGAGTCCAGAAGATAAGAAATGGTTAGGCGGTGCTGATCCAACTGACAAATATATTCTTGCTCGAGCACCAAATAAAGGCAAGCCAGTTGCTCAACCAGTAGCACCTGCGGCACCTGCGGCAGTTGCTACGCCTGTAGCAGAACCTACGCCTGTTGTAGCAACTCCATTACCGGCTGCTCCGCAACAGGCAGCAAATCCAAATCCACCGGCTACTCCGACTGCCCCAACTGCTCCAGTAGTAAAACCTCCCGCAGGAGCTCCGAACCCAGTTATGACTTTACAAAATAAGTTAATTGGTCTAGGCGCAAAAATAACAGCAGATGGAATCATGGGACCGCAGACCAAAGCAGCCATGAAAGAATACGGTCTTGACGCAAATGGAAATCCTGTTAAAGATGCAAAAACTGGTCAGCCTGTAACTAATGATAAAACTGCTAACGCAATTATCAAACGTGGAGGAGTTGACCCAACAGAAATTACAAAAGACATGACTGTGGCACAGCAAATTCGTAGCGATCTCGAAGCACAACGAGCAAACACTATGACACCAACTGGTGCCCCAACAACTAAAAATGCCAAAGGCCAAGAAGTATATACAACACAGTCTGGAAAAGAAGTTGTTGTTGGAAGTTTGACTGACAAGCGTAATAAAAATCAAGCAGAATACCAAGCACAGAATCAAGCATTTTTAGCAAAACAAGCTGAAGAAAGAGCTGCCAAAGCGGCAGCTGCATCAGGACAAGGACCAAAGCCAGTAACAGCCCCAGCGGCAGCACCAGCGGCAGCACCAGCGGCAGCACCAGTAACAGCACCAGTAACAGCACCAGTAACAGCGGCAGCACCAGCGGCAGCACCAGTAACAGCACCAGTAACAGCACCAGCCGCTTCAGGCGGAATTCGTCCTGTGGAACCGCGCCCTGTTAATCCAAAAGAAAAACTTGCGTGGGCAAGACAATATGCTCAAACACATAATCCAGACGGAACTCCATTACAAGAAGGTATGAGTCGTTCGGATAAAATACTTTTGGACAAGATGTTAACTATTGCTGGGCTAAGATAATTGGCGTAAAAATATCACATTTAAGGCAAGATTCTTCTTGCTATACTAAATAAAAGCGTGTACAATTACTTGTATGCGCTTTTCTTTTAAGTAGATCTTAAAAGGAAATAAGGCAAAAAGAGCCGCAAGGCAAAAAACATAGGCATATTACAGGAGAAATACTATGGCTACATTAGCAGAAATTAGAGCAAAACTTAAGGCATCCGAAAATAAAGGATCAGACAATAACAGAACAGGTGGAGACAATTCCATTTATGCGTTCTGGAATTTAAAAGAAGGCGACGAATCCGTACTGCGATTCTTACCAGATGGTAACGCCGATAACACATTTTTCTGGGTTGAACGTGCAATGATTAAATTGCCATTCGCTGGAATTAAAGGTGAATCAGAAAGCAAACAAACTATCGTTCAAGTACCATGCGTGGAAATGTACGGCGATACTTGCCCAATCTTATCAGAAGTTCGTGCTTGGTTTAAAGACCCGGCATTGGAAGATATGGGTCGTAAGTATTGGAAGAAACGTAGTTATATTTTCCAAGGTTTCGTCGTTGAAGACGGACTGAAAGAAAAAGAAACAGCAACAAACCCAATCCGTAGATTTATTATTGGTCCTCAGATCTTTACATCAATCCGTGCGGCATTGGTTGATCCAGAGTTGGAAGACTTGCCAACAGATTACGTACATGGTATTGACTATCGTATGAAGAAAGGTTCAAAAGGCGGATACGCTGATTACTCAACTTCATCATGGGGTCGTCGTGAACGTCCATTGAGTGATGATGAACAAGCCGCTATTAAGCAACATGGTTTGTTTAATTTGAACGACTTCCTACCTAAGAAGCCAAGTGAAATTGAGCTTAAGGTTATGAAGGAAATGTTTGAAGCATCAGTTGATGGCGAACCATACGATATGGAACGTTGGGGTCAATATTTCAAACCAGCTGGCATGAGTCAGAACACTGGTGATCCACAAAAAGCATCAACTCCTAAGGCAGCACCTGCTCCTACACCGTCAGCAAGTGACGACTTTGATGACGAACCTGCGGCAAAGGCAGCACCTGCTCCTGCGCCACAAGCAGAATCAACAGGCGGTGACAGCCGCGCCCAAGATATCTTGGCAATGATTCGCAATCGTCAGAAGTAAAGCATTACGGCTTGGGCCTCTGTGACTTAGTCATACGCCCAGGTTATCTATTAGGAGAAAAACAATATGGCAACGAAAGCATTCGATCTTTCAAAATTTAGAAAGACCTTGACCAAAAGTATCGATGGTCTAGGTGTAGGATTTAATGATCCTACAGATTGGGTTAGCACAGGCAATTATACGCTTAACTACTTAATCAGTGGTGACTTTAACAAAGGTATCCCTTTGGGTAAGGTTACTGTATTTGCTGGCGAATCTGGCGCAGGTAAGAGCTTTATCTGTTCAGGTAATCTAGTACGCAACGCACAAGCACAGGGCATTTATGTTATTTTAATTGATACAGAAAATGCGCTAGATGAAAAATGGCTACACGCACTTGGTGTAGATACAGGCGAAGACAAACTTCTTAAACTTAACATGGCTATGATTGATGATGTGGCTAAAACCATTCATGAATTCATGAAAGAGTATAAAGAAATGGCAGAGCGTCCTAAAGTCTTATTTGTCATAGACTCATTGGGTATGTTGCTTACCCCTACTGACATTAACCAGTTCCAAGCTGGCGATATGAAGGGAGACATGGGCCGTAAACCTAAAGCACTTACAAGTTTGGTGCGTAACTGTGTTAACATGTTTGGTAGTTATAACGTAGGTATGGTTTGTACAAATCACACATACGCAAGCCAAGATATGTTTGATCCAGATGACAAAATTAGCGGTGGACAAGGCTTTGTCTATGCGTCTAGTATTGTTGTTGCTATGAAAAAACTCAAACTTAAAGAGGATGAGGACGGCAACAAAGTAAGTGATGTAATGGGTATTCGTGCTAGTTGTAAAATTATGAAGACTCGTTATAGTAAACCATTTGAAACTGTGCAAATTAAAATTCCATATGAAACTGGTATGAATCCCTATTCAGGAATGGTCGATATGTGCGAAAAAGCTGGTTTGTTAAAACAAGAAGGCAACAGACTCAAGTGGGTTGATCCAGAGACAGGTGAGGAATTCAAATTCTACCGAAAAGAATGGAAAGATGATAAATTAGATATGTTAATGGCAAAATTTCATATCAAACCTTTAACAACAACTACCATTCCTGAGGAGATAGACGAGAATGTTGAATGAAACACAAATTGGTGACGTATGGTTACTATTCGCTGACTTTATTGACAAGAAAAATCATGAGGCAATCGCAGAACGTTATGTTGATTTGCTAGCAGATTTCGGAGTTCCTGATAAAGTTCTTTCGGCCGCTAGTGGAGTAGATAGCACATTAGATTCTGCTATCGATTATTATCTTGACGAGGAAGATGCCGGGGACGAAGACGACGATTACAAAGAATTGGAGTTTTAATGACTTGGTATACTAAAATTGCCAAAGATATTTCTTATATTCCGGATGCTGTAGATTACTACAATGCCGAATTGCTCGAAGCAAAAGGCGAATGCCGGATTATTGGAAACATTGAAAAAGCCGCGGCAGGAATGCCGGGGGTTGTAGAACAACGGTTTAGTCAGTTACAAGAAATTGAAGCAATTTTAGAATATCTTAACATTGAACTTCGTCGGTTAAAGAGTCAGCATTTTAGAAAATATCTTGAAAACTATCAAAGAGCATTAAGCTCACGTGATTGTGAAAAATTTGTTGAGGGTGAAGCAGACGTAGTTGATTTTGAAAAGATCATTAACGAGTTTGCTTTACTTCGCAACAAGTGGCTAGGTATTACTAAAGCTCTTGACCAGAAACAATGGCAACTTACTAACATTGTAAAATTACGAGTTGCTGGTATGGAAGACGCCACACTATAATCAATTCGCCCAAAAGGTAGACTATAGGCCTTAAATAATATTGAGGCCTATTTTTTTATCTAAAGATTTGACTTTTAAAATTATTCATGTATAATAAAAGTATGACAACAGTTGATCAGATATTAATACAAATTGTAAATTATTCTAGTACTGCTATTGAAGAACTAGTCTCAAAACGAGATGCTAGGATCTTACGAAGTATGGCATCGGCTGTATTATCTTCAAATTTTCTTACTGAAAATCAAAGTAAACTCTTGTTAAGAATTCTTTGTGAAAATCAAGAAAAATTAAAATCAGTTAATGATAATTTAATTGAATTGTTACAAACACCAAGTTGGTCAAAAGCCTTTAGAATGTTTGAGCAAACTAAAAAACTGTACATTAGTAACTCAAACGATGACCTGTTACTAACTGTGGAAATTTCATATTCTAGTTCATTAACAAAAGAAATTGTTAACATTAGTAAGTCGGTGCCAGGCATGACTGCTAGCATTAGTGGCAAAATGTATCATGCCGATCTTACTGAAAAGAATATTGTAACGTTAGTATCAAGGCTAAAAAAATTAGGCTTTGAAATTGACCAAAAAATTCAAAATTACTACGAAACTATCCAGGCATGGACAGAATCTGAAATGCGTGGTCGATTTAAAATCGACACTATTACACACGCAAACTTTCAAAAGCAAATAACTAACGACCTTGGTATACACACACCAATTGACCAAAACATAATTAATGACCGAAGTTTACGATATCAATATTTCAGTGAAAAAAGTGAAAAAATTCCTGAAAATTTGACCGAAACAATTGCCACTAGAATCACCCGGCAGGTGTGGCTTAATAAAAATGAAACAGCGTTATCTGATATTGTTAATAGTCTACATGTCTTGAAAAGATTTCCGTTACTGGTTATTTTTGACAGTAACGATCAAAAAAAATGTCTTGAAGAATTGACAAATTTATCAAAAATCTTGGAAAAAAATGGAATGGTCGACGGCGTTGGAATTTATTTTAGATTAGGTAATGACGGCATTGGTAAAGAATTTAATCAGCTTATTGCTAATAAAAAATATAATTCGCAACTTGATAACACAACTCAGCTAGTCGGAATTGCCAGTGGAAAAATACCAAAATTTCTCCTAAAAACCGACTGGAAGCCAATGAGTGTTATTAGCGTTGGAAGATTGTTACAGCATAATAAAACGTCAGTGTATGCGAATTGTTGCGATTTAATTATTAACTGGTCAGACACACAACCTATTGTAGAAGCGAGAATGGCATGGCAGTAAGATTAATAATTAAAGACGAAGTAAACATAAAATTTGAGAATTTGCCACTCGACGCACGAAAAAAATTAGCCAATACATTTAAGTATGAAATTCCTTACGCACGATATCATCCTGCTTTTAAGTTAGGACGTTGGGATGGAATGGTAAGTTTATTTGGGCTTGGCGGTAATGGATACCTCAGCCAGCTAGAACAAATTTTAACCATTTTAACTAAGCTAGGCATTGGAATTGAGGAAGTTGACGACTTACGTACAACTAGCAAAATTGAATTCAATCCAGTAACTGACACATACTGGGCCGACCAAGGTAAAGTCTGGCCTAAAGGGCACCAACAAGCTGGACAGCCTATTATGCTACGTGACTACCAAGTTGATGCTGTTAATAAATTCCTTGAAAATACACAATCATTACAAGAAATTGCCACCGGTGCTGGCAAGACTATTACTACAGCTACACTAAGTCAGTTAGCTGAAAAGTATGGACGCACAATCACTATTGTACCAAATAAAAGTCTTGTAGAGCAAACAGAAGAAGACTTTATCGCAGTGGGATTAGATGTTGGTGTGTATTACGGTGATCGCAAAGATTTAGGTAAGACACACACTATATGTACATGGCAAAGTCTTAACATTTTAGATAAGAAAAGTAAAAATCACGAACACGATATTTTAACACTTGCCGAATTCCTTGACGGAGTTAAGTGTGTTATTGTTGACGAAGTACACATGGCCAAAGCAGAAGTATTAAAGAACTTACTAACACAAAATCTAGCAAATGCTCCAATTCGTTGGGGATTAACTGGTACTGTTCCTAAAGAAAAATTTGAAAGCGAGCAGATATTTGCCAGCCTTGGTCCAGTAGTAGGTGGAATTAAAGCACACGAATTACAAGGCATGGGAGTATTATCCACGTGTCACGTTAATGTTGTACAACTAATAGATCTACCAGAGTTTAGCAGTTATTCAGATGAATTAAAATATCTTGTTACAGACGATGACAGGATGATTTATATCAGTAAGTTAGTCAAAAAAATATCACAAACAGGCAATACATTAGTTCTGGTCAATAGAATTGATTCAGGTAAATTTTTAATTAATGAGATAGAAGATGCTGTTTTTGTGTCCGGCGAAGTTAAAACTAAGGATAGGAAAGAGGAGTATGATGAAATTAAAACAAGTACTAATAAAATTATCGTCGCAACCTATGGTGTCGCGGCTGTTGGTATTAATATTCCTCGCATCTTTAACTTGGTACTGCTGGAGTCTGGCAAGTCGTTTACTCGAGTTATCCAGAGCATTGGCCGCGGCATAAGAAAAGCAGAGGACAAAGACTTTGTACAAATCTGGGATATAACTAGTACTTGTAAATATGCTAAACGGCATTTAACAGAAAGAAAGAAATTTTATAAAGAAGCTAAGTATCCGTTTACAATTGAAAAAACGGATTGGAAATAATATGTTTTTTAATAAGAATAAAACCATTAAGTTAGAAGCATACGGGCCTGCGCAACAACTAGTAGACTTGTTTCCACCAACTTTAATAAAGAATACATTACCGGATTGGTATGCTAGTATGCCTAAAGGTAAAGACATTAACAATGTAAATCACTGCCTTGGACTTAGAGAGTTGTGCAGTCAAGGCGTTATGTTACCGCTATGGGCCGATTACGAGATAGACCTTTCTCCGTCCGGTATTAGTGGTATAAGGTGGCCGTCAGATAACAACGGAACTAGTCGAGCAGAAACTCATCCAATTGATGAGCAAGTACCGGGCGCATGGCCCGGATACGTTAATGTTAAATTTACAAGCCCATGGTTGTTTTATTGTTCCGAGCCAATTCAATGGATATGGACACAACCAGCATGGCATCAACCAGACCCACAAAATTTTACAATAGTTCCAGGCTCAACAGAATTCAAATATCAAAATCAAACAAATATTAATACTATTTGGAAATTAGGCACTGAACGTACAGAAAAATTAAAAGCAGGTGCGCCAATGGTTCACTTAATTCCAGTAACAGAAAAAACAGTAGAGTTAGAAATTGGTTTCATGACTAGCGCAATTTATGCGGCAAAGTTTGCCCGATGGAATTATGCGTTTACTAAACCCTATCAACGGCTACGACAAGATTTTAAAAAACGAGAACAATAAATGCAAATATTAACATTAGATAACCTAAGATTTTCACTCAACAATCTACCAGATGAAGTTGACGAAAACACTAGATTCGCAGTACTAGACAACAGTGATCCAAAAGAACCAGACTTCTTCTTTATGCCATTGATATTCTTAGAAAGCTTCAATGCTCCGGCAATGGTATTACGTATAGGCGATGATGAAGTTACTATGCCAATTGATTGGTGTATTGCTGTAGGAGATAGTAGTGCAGCAAGCGATATTGAAATACTTCCACTTACTAGTTTAAATGACAGAGGATTTGAAGCACTAATTTTTAATCCGCTAAGTTCATTTAGGGTAGAGTTTAAGAAGATTGAAATTGTAAATTTCTATAATGATGTTAAATGGTATTTTCCAAAAATGAAAAACGGCCAATTACTTGCGGTGCCGACTAACGGTGGTGAAAAACCTAATTGCGCTTATTTTGTAAAAGAGATTAGCCGCCAGAGCGAAATTATACAACTAGATAAAATCTTATAATAAAGGAAATATTATGACATTAAAAATTGCGTACTTTCAACCAGTCATTTTAGCCATTGACACTGTTCCGCCTGTAGAGTTTAGTAAAATTTATTCGTTAACTGAAAATTTACATAGTCATAAAGAATTAGATGATAGTCATAACCCATTGTCTAATATTCGAGGTGGTCAACAAATACAGGTATTTCCTAATAAACTTGATGTAGATGTTAATTGGTTAACTACTTGGTTAGAATCAATTTGCCTAGGATACATGGAAATAATAACATCTCAAAGCGGTGTTGATGATTTAAAATTATGTAAACCGGTAATTACTAGTGTTTGGACTATTCGTCAAACTCAAGGCAATTATCAAGAAATGCACAGCCATCCAGGCGGACATATTAGCGGTAACATCTATATAAGTGCTCCTCAATTAGAAGAAGGTAGTCCATCATCTGACGGTCAGGTATTATTTAGATTATCTCAAACTCGAGATGTTACTAAGTTTATTATGACAGACACATGGAAATATACACCAGAGCCAGGCACAGTTGTTCTGTTCCCTAGTCACATACCGCATACTGTATTTCCATGGAAGGGCACCGGCTATCGAACAGTACTATCATTTGATGCCAGGTTGCTGCCAAAGGAAGAGGTAGTTAAGGAAATACTGAATGGGCAATCTTAAACCTGGTGCTACTTATATCTACGAGCGTGACAAGGGCACTGTTTACGCTCGAGAAAGCGGCGCTGATCCGAGTACAAGGATTGAAATGGGTTGGGAATACGATCCAAGAACAAGTGATGGCAGGCCGTTACGCGATCATATAATGGATAACAAACTTTGGGGAGAAATTCGGCGTGAAGCACGTACCAATATGACTTTACAAAAGGCCATTGATCGTGTTATAATGATATACAAACTATCTAAGGATAAAGTATGAGCGAAAAGATTGAACTAAAAGAAAAGTTGGCGGCAGTTGATCAGAATGTCCGCGAGTTATGGGATGCCATGGATGCCGATCAACAAAAGTCTCTTAAACAAGAGTTCTTTATTCTCAATCGATATATTAGCAACGTACAGAGTCCTAAACGTGAAGTACAAGAGCACTTTGTATTAACAGTTAATGAATATTTCAACAAACATTGGAATAGCTTACAAAAACATCCTAAGCTGTTGTGGATGTTGTTGTGTATGTGTAGCTATAATGGTAGCACTGTATTCTTTCACCAATGGCTGGGTAACAAAAAGAAAACAGGTACTGGAAGCAAAAGATTAAAGTTTTTAACAGAGTTATATCCTAATCGTAAAATGGATGAACTTGAACTTATGGCAGAGATGTCAACTGATAAAGAAGTAAAAGAGCTTGCTAAGAAATACGGCATGGATGACGCAACTATCGCAAAAAAATTAAAATGATGACGACGGTTGAAAATACAAAATCTTACATTTGTCAATACTGTAGCAGTGGCTTTACTAGAGAAAAGACATTGGCTGTTCATGTATGTGAGCAAAAACGTAGAGCACTAGCACGTACTGAAAAACACGTAGTCCTAGGGTATGACACGTATAATAGATTTTATAGAAAAACACAAAACAGTAAACAAGATAAAACATACGACGAGTTTGCGAGAAGTCCCTACTACAACGCATTTGTAAAATTTGGAAGTTTTGTTAGCAATGTTAATCCGCTGTATCCTGAAAGATTCATGGACTATGTGGTCACTAGTAATGTAAAATTGGATCACTGGTGTAGAGACGAATTATACGATCAATACGTTATTGATCTTATTAAAAAAGAAACTGTTGAAACTGCCTTAGAACGTAGTATTAGTCATATGATGGCATGGGGTGAATCAAACAATGCTGTTTGGAATCATTATTTTCATTATGTCAGTTTAAGTCGTGCGTGTTATGATATTAAAGATGGAAAGATTAGTCCGTGGTTAGTATTAAATTCTAGTTCAGGCAAGGCAATGTTAAAGAAATTTAATGACGAACAGTTGTCTGCTATTAATGTTATAATGGATGTACCGTTCTGGTTAAGTAAATTTAAAAGACTAGCAAGTGATACAGATCTTGTTAAACAGGTAGTTAAGGAGTCAAATATATAATGCCAGATATTGACATTGATTTTGCTGATCGCACAAAAGCTCTAGAGGTATTTAAACACGTCACTGCGGCTATTGACGACAATGGCACTTTTAAAAAGCACAATACTGGCGTATATTGTACTAGTGTGCCGTACAATCCTATTACAGGACTAAGTACTATAGATTATAAAGAAGCAGAAGATCGTGGATATTTTAAGATAGACTTCCTTAACGTAAACGTATATGACGGCGTTAAAGACAGACAGCATTTACTAAAATTAATGAGGACTGAACCACTATGGGATTTACTCTTGGAAGACGACTTCGTGAACAATTTGTTCCACGTGAATGGGCATGGTTCTATTCTAAGACAGATGGCACCAAACACTATAGAGAAGTTGGCAGCAATACTAGCAATGATCAGGCCTGCGAAACGTTATCTGATTGGGAAAGATTGGAATACGGTGATGACAGAGATCTGGACGAAACCAGAGAACGATGAATACTATTTTAAGAAGGCGCATGCCATTGCCTACGCTCACGTTATTGTAATACAGATGAATCTAATTTGTGAGCAACTAACATGAAACAATTAGGAATTTTTGGTGATAGTTATGCCGAGCTGCACGACACCAAGACCCCAACGTATGCTACTGGGTGGACCTATAAACTTTGGCAAGAGTACGGCAGTGACTGCGGCGTTCATGCTGGCGCAGGGTCAAGTAACCCTTATAATTTTAGACAATTTTTAGAGCATCATCACAAATATAAACAAGTTGTTTTTATAGTAACAAGTTTACACAGGGTATCAATCCCTGTTAACGCTACAAATAAAGAAACAGGCGAATTAGAAATGTTAAATCATTTTCCTAATATAAGCAATATTGAATATTTTATAAAAAACTACGATGTTGAAGATAATCTTGCTAAAAAGATACTGGACTATATGGTTTATATTTCATACCCATTAGAACAAAATTTAAAAGATGCACATATGGCATCGATCCATTATATAAGGCATCTTCGACCAGATGCGATTATCATACCAGCATTTCCGGATTGCGGCATCGATACAGAATATAATTGGTGTCTCACGGATCTTGATGTTCAAGAAACTCATGAATGGTTTACAGATAGAGGTAAGGAAAAATGGTTCGATCCTCGAGCAAATCACTTTACCCCAGATACTAATAACTGGATGTTAGCACATGTCAAAGGCCGATTGCGCGGCGAATTTATAGATTGGAATCCGTCCTTGACTCCTAGCTTTAAAACTAAGGAAGCGTTTGATGCGGCGTTATCTAGTTCTACGAACTAGCTGAACTGATTTACGTTTAACACGTTTAAGAGTCAAATTCATTAAGTTTACAACTGGGCCTAATAATACTCTAACATCTTTACTGTTAAATGTCTTAACAGCGTAGTGGAATGGATAAATCTGTTCCCTACAAAAAATGTTAATAGGGAATTGTCTATTTGATTCCCACCACCAAACTTCGCCAATTTCTAAAAAAAGTGTTTTTTCTTCGGGAGTTTTAATAGCATTAAGATCGTAGAAACTAGTAACAAACTGGTCTTGGTTAATAATGATGCCCACGTATTCTTCTGTGCCGTAGTTAATGACACTAATAAAGGGTAGGTTTTGTTCTATGTTGTCTCTTAGTTTTGCCATAAATAGTATATAAAGGTCCTGCGAGATGCAAAAAATATCAAGTTATTTATATCCAAATAGAGTACAGCTATTAGCCGATCTGGCAGGATTCACTACGGAGTATACAAACGTGTATCAGAGAACAGTAAAAATATATCAAGGCGTAGATAACGTCATAGAGTTCGACATTAAAAATGCCGACCAGAAACGCATTGAGCTATTAACTAGCCCTGTGATCACGCAACTTGAAATGAATGTTATGGATGCGTTGGGTAATGAATTGCCTAATAGTCCATATACAATTACACCACATGCTACCCTCAAAGGTATTGCTACCGCAGTAATTCCGTTGGATGATTTAAATGACCTAGACCAACAGTTCCTACGTTATAGTGTAACTGGATCGAAAGACAGTAATACTATTCCGTTGTACGCTGATAGTAGATTTGGGGTAGTTGGTACTATTGAAGTCGTGGGCAACGCAATGCCGGTATTCCGTGACGACAGGATATACAAAGATTTTACTGCCGAGATTGATCTTAAAGGTCATCCAACATATCATTCAAGCGCAATTCCTGCTACATTTTATGAGGCAGTCCCAACAGAGACATTATCATTTGAAGTTGTACTAAAAGGGTTTACTGGAAGTGTGTGGGTTGAATCTACACAGCAAAGTACAATTAGTGTTGAATCATGGAAAAAAGGCCCATATGTAGATTCTTACTCTTTTGACAGTTTCACCGGTTCATGGCAAAGCCTAGATAATGTAATAGGCGACTCTAAATATTTTAGAGTATCGTTTACTACACCATTGTCTAATGGAGTCGGTGCTAGTTTTTCAGTTACGCAAAACAACGGCAGTTATATTGTTGGTGTGAGATCGGGCGGTACTGGATATGCTGTCGGTAGCCAAATAGTTGTATTAGGTAGTTTATTGGGCGGCACCGACGGAATAAATGATTTACGAATCACAGTAGCTCAATTAGACAATCAAAGTGGTGGCGCATCTAGTTATGCTATCAGTTCGATAATTGAGGTAGTTGGATCGGGCGTTTCTGCTGTTGGCTCACATACTTACATAGTTACTGGAACTAATTATACCGGAACAGTTGACAGCATCATAGTAAGTTAAGTATAATAGTGCTATGAGTCTCATAGCCGACACACTTCAAGCACACTTACCTTCGAAACGAAAACACACTCCAAGCGGTTGGATTGGTTTCAATGCCCCTTGTTGTGACGACAAACGCCAACGTGGTGGCTTTATTGTTAATGCCGGAGATGCAGTAAGTTACCATTGCTTTAATTGCCAATTTAAGTGTAGCTGGCAACCTGGCAGAACGATTAGCCAAAAGATGAGCAAGTTCATGCGCTTACTCAATATGAGTGACGATATGATTAGTCAATTGCGACTTGAAGCACTTAGACTCAACGATAATTCAACTACTCAAATACAAAGTATTATACCTAAGTTTGAAGCTAGAGCATTACCAATAGACAGCGAACCAATAACCGAATGGACAAATAAGTCATCGGCGTTAATTGGCAAACTTGCGCCAATACTAAAATATCTTTCCGACAGAAATTTATACTTAGATGACTATCCGTTTTATTGGACTCCTAAGGTAGGATTCAGTAACAGGGTTATTATTCCGTTTTATAAAGACAATGTTGTTGTAGGATATACTGCCCGTGCGGTAGGCGATGCTAAGCCTAAATATCTAAGTGAACAGCAACCAGGGTATGTGTTTAATCTAGACAAGCAAACGGATGATAGAGAATTCGTAATTGTTTGTGAAGGCCCGTTTGATGCGATAAGTATTGATGCGTGTGCGTTACTAGGTGCCGAAATTAAAGACAGTCAACACTGGCTGTTGAAGCAATTAGGCAGAGAAATTATACTAGTTCCGGACAAAGACATTGCTGGCGCAGTAACAGTTGAACAAGCATTAGAATTTGGATGGTCAGTTAGTATGCCTGATTGGCCAGAGGGCGTTAAAGACGTAAACGATGCTGTGATAAAAATAGGCAGGTTAGCTACCTTATACCTAATTATATCAGCAAAAGAATCAAACAGTCTTAAGATTCAGCTTAGGGCAAAAAAATGGTTTAAGGATATGACATGAAAAGATTTATTTACTGGGTACTGACCCCTTATAGAAACTGGCAAGAAAATCGAGAATATAAAAAACGCATAGAAGAACTGCGTAAACGCGATCCATTTATCTACAAATAATTATGGCAAGATCAAATCCAGGCCATCGTGCCAAGGCAAAGAAAAAACAAGTTCAAAAACAACTTGATTTAGAAGCACGGATTAAAGAAGGTAATCTCCGCCATGATCTTCAATACGGATCAAATCCAGAGATTATTGAATATTATAAAACATATATTCAAGGAACAGGGATGAGACAGTCAAAATGATCTGCTGGGGAATAAACGCACTCAATCACGGAAGTAGTCTTGCTGTGTTTAACAATAGTAGATTACAAAGTTTACAGTCTAGTACTAAAGAAGATCTCCCGGGAGATTTTATCCGTAGTCAGTTGTTCATAGGTGCCCCAGATAGAATATTTTGGTATGAACGTCCTTGGGTAAAGAAGGCTAGACAAATCTATGCCGGTCAATATACCACTGCTCTAGACTTGTCAGTATTACCAAAAAAGAAATTAAAAGAGTGGAGTCTACATTATGCGCCAGTTACATATACCCCGCATCATGCTAGCCATGCCGCCGCAGGCTACTACACCAGTCCTTTTAATCACTGCGCTATTGTGGTACTCGATGCGATAGGGGAGTTTGAATCAGCTACTATCTGGGAAGCAAAGCACGGTGAAATGAAGAAAGTGTGGAGCAGAAGTTATCCACATAGTTTGGGATTATTCTATTCAGCATTTACTAAATTGGTAGGACTTGAGCCAATCAAACAAGAATTTTTGTTACAGCAAATGAGCGATCAGGGTGATCCCATGCGATACTATTATGATGTATTAACGTATATGGATACCCTAGTCAACGCTGGTAAAAATATGCACAGAGGTATTCAAGATTGGCCACATCCAATTAATAATCTCAGTGATCAATGTGACATTGCCGCTGCCGTACAGACAGTGTTCACTGAGCAGGTATACGGCGTAATGAAAAAGGCTAAAGAATTAACCAATGCTGACTGTTTGGTTTATATGGGCGGCTGTGCCATGAATAGTAAGGCAAACAAAACAGTTGTAGAGCCTATGTGGAAACACATTTGGTCCTTGCCAAATCCCGGAGATCCGACCAGTAGTGTTGGCGCAGTCCTATATCACACACGACAGCGTGAATGGAATTATCAGTGGGATCCTGTCAAACACATTGAAATAAAAGTATAAAGAGCGTATAATAAAAGAATGAAACAAAACACAGACTACGGATATGACATCCAGAAACTATACTTAGAAATGATGCTGGCAGATGCCGCAACATTTGTGCGTTGCCAAAGCATTTTTGACAGCACCTTATTTGATCGTAAGCTACAGACCAGCGCAGAATTCCTACATGAGTATGTAGAAGAACATAATGTAATGCCCACGATTGAAATCGTTAATGCGGCAACAAACTCAGATTTTAAACATACACCTGATCTTAGAGATGAACACTTTGATTGGTTGCTAAACGACTTTGAAACATTCATCCGTCATAAAGGACTTGAGAAAGCTATTCTTGAAAGTGCGGATCTATTAGAAAAGGGTGAGTACGGTCCTGTAGAAGATATGATCAAGAAAGCAGTACAAGTGGGCTTACAAAAGGACATGGGTACTGATTACTTCCATGATCCACGTGCACGTCTGTTGAAGATCAAAGACAAGAACGGACAAGTAAGTACAGGTTGGGATAACCTAGATAAGATCCTGTTTGGCGGATTTAACCGCGGTGAGCTTAATATCTTCGCAGGTGGCTCGGGTGCGGGTAAATCACTCTTTTTAGCCAACTTAGGGTGTAACTGGGCACTGCAGGGCCTTAATGTGGTCTATTTGACTTTAGAGCTCTCAGAGGAGCTAGTTTCCATGCGTGTAGACTCCATGCTGACTGGTATTCCCACTCGAGAAGTGTTCAAAAACCTAGATGACGTGGAAATGAAGGTTAAGATGATCGGGAAGAAAAGCGGTCAATTCCAAGTCAAATACATGCCAAGTGGTAAGACCAGCAATGACATTCGCAGTTACCTAAAAGAGTATGAAATCAAGATGGGCCGTAAAGTAGACGTACTGCTGGTAGACTATCTGGACTTGTTAATGCCAATATCCAAGAAGATTAGTCCCGCAGACTTGTTTATCAAAGACAAGTATGTATCAGAGGAATTGCGTAACCTAGCAGTGGAAAAGAACTGTGTGTTTGTCACTGCGGCACAGTTGAATCGTGGTGCTGTAGAAGAAGTTGAGTTTGATCACAGTCATATCTCAGGCGGACTTAGTAAGATCCAAACTGCGGATAACGTGTTTGGTATCTTTACCAGTAGAGCGATGCGTGAGCGTGGTCGCTATCAAATTCAGCTGATGAAAACTCGTTCAAGTTCGGGTGTGGGTATGAAGATTGATCTAGAGTTTAACATTGACAGTCTGCGTATCAGCAGTCTAGCAGAAGAAGACAGCTATGGCAATCATAACAGCCAAAGCGCCGGCTCAAGTTTACTCAACTCAATTAAACAGCGGCAGACTGTACAAAGTGAAGATGCCAGCGGCACTGGTAGCACATGGGAACGTGCCAGTCCTAAAGAAGGATTTGATTTGGGCAAGCCAAAGATCACAGCTGAAGTGGCCAGTAGTAAACTACGTGAACTGCTGAACAACCTACCCTCAGACGATATCTAAGCATTTTTTAGCTGAAATGATAAGTACGTATATAATACACACTAGAAAGCACCATGGAACTTTACCACCTACGCTCACAAACCGATCCCCTGACCAGAGTCATCAAAGATGATCCAGTACGCCCTCACATACCTCTTGAACAGCGTATCAATGAGGCCGCGGAGATACTGATACTTAAAGCTGGAGAAGAAGTACTAGCGGCCACTTGTATGCAGTGGCTAAGTGAAATACCCGCTGATGAACAAGACCTTATTGGCATGGGCAAAGACAAGAATGTTGCTGTATTCTATACCATTTGGTCCTACTCACCGGGTGCGGGCGCGGCCCTACTTCAACAGGCCGCAGAATGGTTGCTCAAAGACTATCCTATGATCAAGAGTATCGTGACACTGAGTCCCCCTACAGAAATGGCCCGCAAGTTTCACCTAAAGAATGGCGCCACTGTGCACAAGACCAACGAGACCTCAGTTAATTACAAGTACTACGATCGCCCCGCTGATTAAATTTAGCGCGAAGCGGCTGCAAAAAAATTAGCTACGAAGTAGCTAGCGAAGCAAAAATTGCAAGCAATTTTCTACTCAATTAACCGCTAGTTTAATCAATTCGTAATCATAGTAAATAATACTATGCCATCGAGTCGTTACTACTTGCCGGAATTACACAGTTTCGAACACCTAGCCATTGTTCCGTGGCCGTGGACCACATGCTGTCAAAGAGACTGGATAGACAGTTTATTCACCCTAGAAGATTGGCTTAATTGTCGTGTTGGACCACATTGGTCAGCGTGGGCATATAGTAATCACCCTGATCTAGAGTATACACAGGCTTGCGTAGCCTTCAAAGAAAGCCGCTATAAAACCCTGTTCCTACTCACTTGGAGTTAGTCTTCTACGTAAGGGCAACAGTCAGAGAACCGTAATACAAACTCTGTGAGCACACTAGTATCTTCTTCGATCCAAAAGCGTGTACGGTTAAGATGTACTTCTACTGTGAGCTTGTGATCCATAATAAACTTGAACACTTCTGCTGCACGTGGATCTAAGGTTAATATATAGTATTGGCGCATTATCTTAGAAACTCAACATAGTAGGCAACGGCACACAGCACAACTATAACGTATATCCAACTGTACTTGTCCCAGTGTGGTAATTCAACATATTCATTACGGGTGTATACTCGATAGTAACAGTCGTAATCTGGATCGTAACGATATTGCCTACCGTTCTTCTCTATAGTGCTATTGTATAAGTCGTTCATGATATTATATATGCCAACTAACTATGCTGGTAAAAGATCTAGGCCAAATGTTGCTGTAGTGCGTTAATTTGTTCTTGTCCACCTTTTGACAGTTTAAACCCTTGTTCCTTAGCACGATCGATACGTTGATCATAAGTGGGATGTGTACTATTGGGTAATCGAGTTATAGTATTGGTAAAGTCATACTCTTCTTTACTGTGCATAAACTTGAATACTTCGGCAGTGTCATAGCCCAACTGTCTAGCTAGTCGGATAGCAAAGTCATCTGCATCCAACTCATCTTTGCGTGAAATTGCGGGTGTTGCTGGAGCACCCACATGCGCTAGAGCAATGTGCCCAAGTTCATGTCCTATGGCCACTGCTAGTGTAGCATCAGGTGCGTCCCAAAAGACCGTAATGTCTATAATGATAGTACGATCCTGTGGATTAGCCTGTACATACTGATCAGTGCTACGTACTGTGATTTTGGATCCTGCTAGTTTCTTTGCCCATGGTGTGCCAGCTGCAGCAATTAGTTTGGCTAGCATGGTGTTGCAACGAGCTTGTAATTGAGCCAATCTGGGTGCCCAAGTGTTAACCAAGGCAGTGGGATCCTTGTTTAAAGTAGCTAGACTTTGAAACTTCTTAGTGGGCGCATCTTCAAGGATTTCAATGATCTTCATAGTGCATTATTTATAATGAAAATGGGTCTACAGTGATTAAAAAAAATGTGCGCAAAAAAAATTAGGGAAGTACTTACACAATGTACAGGCGCAATTTGGCTGTTGACTGGTATAGTGGGAAACAGTAAAAAACACTATAATTAGCATCCTTGCTTGTACTGTTAACACCTGTACGTAATATTTATGAGGCCCCGAATGGGTCCTGTGCTTCGCACTGAGATTCGCGTAAAAAAATAAGGAGAAGTACTTACAGATTCATGCTGGTGATTCTACACCTATATACCATGAATTTTTGCTTGCGCTGTTGTAAATAAACAACAAATAATAATATGTATAGCCTGACCCCCTCACCCCACCACCGAGGTCTCAAGAGTGCCGACCGTTCCGAAAAAGAATCCAAAAAAAATCCTGACACAACCGGGAGCGAATCGGATTTATGTGTCAGGATCAACTGCACCAAGGAACCTTACGGTTGACCTCAGCTCGGACAGTGTTCGGGAGCGAATCTACTGGCTGTCCTATAAGCTAGGGCTATAGTTATAGTTAATAGCGGCCCTAGCTGTACTTACTACTGTACTCTGTACTAGCCCTACCCTTATGCGTTGCGCATACAGGTAACACGGGCCATAGCTTGCCACTTGTCAGGGAAGCTGACACGCAGGTCTGCGATCTTCAACACCATGCGCAGGCTCAACTCACGCAGGCTCTTCTTGTTAGCATCAATGAAGTCAATGACGCCCTGCTTGTCTTCATCTGCCAGCTCATACTTGTCCAGCATGCCGTCGCCTACGATCTGTTTAATACGCAACATCTTCTCGTGCTCTGTATCGATCGTTAGGTCCAAGTAGTGGCAGCGTGACTCCAGTGCTTCCAAGTGATCACGTAGCTTCTTACTGCGAACATTGTCGAACTTGATGTTGGTAATAAAGATAGCGCCGCCTTTGAATTCGAAGCTGTTGGGCACACCTTCACGGGCCAACATGTGACTGTCCGTGTTCCAATGGATCATACGCTTGGCTGATGTATCCAACGCAGCCTTAAGGATGTTCAGGGATAGATCGTCAAGCAGGACACTATCACAGTCATCAAACACTAGGATGTTCTTAGCGTCTTTGTAGGCAAACAGCTTGGCATACAGGCCCAGTGCACTCATTGCGCCTTTGACCACTTCATACTTCTTCAGCTTCTGATCGTTGGCAATATTAGCCATAACATCGTGCTTGCTCAGTACCGTCTCAACACCGTGACTCTTGCCTACGCCAGGCGGGCCACTTACGATCATAGCACGTACCTTACCAGCTTTAACAGCTTTGGTCATGTCGTCCAGGATCGTAAAGCGATCACGCAGGCGCTCCATGATCTGTTCGTCTGTCTCTGTAATGACCTTTTGGACCGGTTCTTGTGCCAGGCTCATAACTTCTGCCTTGCTAGGCTTAGCCAACATTTCCATTGTCATAACACGTTTTGCTTTTGCTACCATTGTCGCTCCTATTAGTTAAGCATTAATTATACTGTAATTATCTCTATTAGTCAATCCACATCGGACAACAAGAACACACCCGCTCCTGCTGCCCCTGTGGCGATCCAATACCATTGCGGGTCGCTGTGATAGGCTATGATGCTGCCTACTAGGGCTACAATCCCTACCAGCTGTACCAAGGCCAATGCTATCAGCAGGGCCATGATCATCCTAACGATAAAGGTTACCCAACCGCCTGCTGTCGTAACAATCCAGTTCATGTTAGTCCAACCTTGAGCAACCGTAGGCTTGAAGGCCCAGTGCTCGTAAGTAAGTGGCCATAGCGTCAGCGCCAGCGGCTTTGATGTCCACGTTCTGTACAGGGAGGTTACCTGGATTCCAAAAGCTCAAGCATTTGGGCTTGTAGTCCTTCTTAAATCCAGCGGCGATCAGCTCTTTGGCCTGCTTGGAGTTAGTACGATCCACGTAGACGTCTACCCACGCAAATCCACATGCGAACGCATCCTTGCGCCCCATCTGCTCGTACATGGCAATTGATGCCTGCTCAGCGA